>Ga0181612_143142_pt1 | contig 10593 bp, 4 predicted proteins | sample HoacroProtozoa21_FD_119630 | JGI IMG/M metagenome (GOLD analysis project Ga0181612, IMG submission 119630) | Hoatzin crop microbial communities from Cojedes, Venezuel. Combined Assembly of Gp0051906, Gp0051904, Gp0051908
TCACTAGGGCAGAGTAGAGAGGGAGGAGAACCTCCCTCAACCTACTGGCTACACTCTTCTTAATGCACCCCAGGATCCCATTGGCCTTCTTGTCAACGAGGGCACTCTGCTGGCTCAGTGCGTTCAATGACAACCAGACTTCTTGGCTTTTCTAAAAGCTAGGAAAAAAAGTGAAGGATTTCAGAAAGTTCCTTCTGTTGAAGATAAGAGTATCCTTTTTTAATCATGAACATCTCTAAGAATCAGTGAAATAAAAATACACACACAAAAAAAATCTCCGTTTCCTTTCTCCATTGCACCTGAAATATATCTTGTTCTAGGTCAGAATGTATTTGGGCCTATTTAAGAGCATGTGGTGAAACTACAGAAATGTTTGTGAGTAAAGGAAGAAGGAAAGCATCTCTTTCTGAAGCTGCAGAGGAAATTTAGGCAGAGAGAATGTAATTAGTAAGCTAAAACATGCCTGAGAGAACAGAAATTGCCAGTATCATTCCTGCACAGTGTTTCGACAACTTTAATGAATGCTAGTGGTCAGCATGGTAGTTTATAGTATAGAGGCCTGCAGTAAAAATAAAACAAACAAAGAAACCAACCAAATAACTACAAGAAAATTAGAGGTACTTTTTGGGGAGGAGAGTTTGCTTATTTATTTTACTATTTGTCATAAATATGTAATCCACAGCTTGGATGTCTGGGGAGGTTAAGTATATTTTCCAGTCATTCATATGGAAATTTGCTTATACTTCAGTTAGTAAAAATATTTACTGAGTCTTAAAAGCTACATTTAGATAGGACTTTGCATATGTGTGAGAAACTACTTGTAATATGCCCACCAATGTTATTCCAGATTCAGGAACACAATAAAGGAAAGAGAGGCTTCATCTCTGCTACCCCACCACCGTGAGGTGACCTTGCTTCATGCAGTATTAAAAATATGCCTGTTTAAAAACTGTGTGTTCTATGTCCCTGAATTGTCCTCATGCTATATAACAATGAAATGTAATAATATGAGTTAAGGTAGCTGCAAGAAAAGGTAGGATAGGACAAGCAAAAAAGAATGAGAAAAATGAAAGTTCTGTATGCAATAAGATCTGGTTATTAGACTGTAGCCTTGTTAATCTGAGTAATAAACAGGATAATTAACATGTTTTGCTCTGATTTTAATTGTGATTATAGCTGGAATAGTTTGGAAAATATACATTTGATTATCATGTTAAACAAGACCCTTTTACCCTTCTTAAATTACTATTTTAGTACAATATTAAGGTCTTTGGTGAAAATAAGAACAAGGTCCATTATAAATTAAAAATAAGAATAAGAGAAGAGTACTAAGTGAATTGGAATGAAAACTTGGAAAAAAAGAATCCAAGCCTGTCCTGGGAATGGTTTACAAGCTTTTAAGTGCAAATATATCAAAGCTTTTCGTAAGCCATGTATCTCATTTTTAATCGCTATTCCACTGTTTGAAAATCAGCCACATAGGCTCTCGCTTGGTTAACATTCATTTCACTAGTCTCAGATCTTGATCCAAAATCTACTGAAGTCAATAAAAAGACTCACTTTGAATGCAAAATTAAATTATTCTTATTAGCATGTTAGAAGATATTCCTCTTGCAGTATCCTGCCATTGCAGCATGGAAAACCAGGGCACAGCAAAATATTTGGCAAGAAAGTGAGATTTTCTTTATCAGCCTGTGATTGAGCTGAGCTTCATCAGATCCTCTAATGTGTCATTTCACTAGGTGTTGGAACCTGTAAACCTTTGAGGTGTTTCAGAGCTTAACCCAACAAGTGTAATTTTTTATATCTCACTCTGGTTTGTACTTAAGCCCCACATATAAGCCCACCTATTTAGGATGTGGTTAGTGTATTACTTTCATACGCTACTCAGATACCATTGTGGTTTCCCTGCCAGAGGTTGGTGCATGATCTAATGTATTAAAAAGATAAATAAAATGAAATATATACAAAATCCTCCTGGTAGTTTTGTAGTCAACAATGTACACATATCAGGAAACCACTACTGCAGTCAACAGTTAATATCCTGTATGTCATTCCTAGGCTGTTCTTGTACACCTGACATCCACCATAAAACTTAGTCAAGGGTAGCCATTTGTGAAAAGGATTTATGACATCCTGCAGAATAATATCTCTATGCTGATGCTCAAATGAAAAGAATAGTAACATCATCTGAAATGAGAGCTTTTAAAATGCTGGCCAGCCAAGCTACTAGACCCGAGTATTCAATATTTTATCCTGTTTATCCGTGTGCCCATTTACACTTTTAGGTACCTTTTTTCTGGCTTGTGTGTACTGAAGTATTTAATTTGCATATGTCTATTTAGAATTTCTTTTACATCTCATAGAAATGTGTTGCAGTTATTCTTTCTGTATTAAGTTCAAAGTTGGTATTGCCTTCTACACCCAGCGTTATGTATGAGATAAGACAATAGACCCACTGTGGTCTCTTCTGCCCTTAACATCCAGGTCTGAATAGTTAAGACCAGACAACTTAGGGGAAGACTGAAAAGGTCTAAAAACATTAAATAATTTGTCTACATCTGTAAGACAAATAGTGAAATGGGAATGTGAATCCCAGTGTAAATCCTAGCCTTTTGTCCTATAAATTTGATGATGCTTTTTTCCTTAGAAGGTTTCCAGTTCAGTTAAAATGCTACTGAGAACGTATACATTTGCTAAATCAATGGAAGGCAGCAGCATATAGGAGACTAGTGGAGGCCAAGCAAAGGAGAGCATCACAGCTGTCATTAGATTGTATCACATTCCTTGTGCTTAGTTTTTCATTAATTAAAATTAGTAAATTATTTTTTTCAAACTCAGCTGAAGGGAGTATTTGTAGATGATGTATATGAATAGTTAGTGGCATGACTTGCAACAATGGTACAAGTTCTTTACGTAAATAATTTGCCCAATGCATTCTAGAGAGACATGTAAGTAAAGTGTGTCACTGTTGGAATACACATGCATACATATATACATGTGATCATACCTACAAGTACCAAAGGAGAAAGGGTGGACTTCTGGGTCCTAATGACCACTGAGTCAAAGCACAGGGGGAAGCTCTGGGGTGGTTTTGCAATTGCAGGTTTGGTAATGGCTCCCAGTCATTGCAAGATAGAGCCGACAGGCTACAACAGCACGCATATGGTTTTAAAGAAGTCTCTTCTTGCTCATTTCCTCCTAGTCAGGGTTTAGACTACCCGCTGGACCGTGAAGCACTGTAACACCATTTCTTACTGCAAGCCATTGAATTTCTTGCAGTTGAATTTCTTGCCACTGTTCGGGTATCACTGGCCTACTGGGTGATATTCTAACCTGCAGATGAAGAGACACCAATGTATTATCCTGCTTGCTACTGTTTTACTTTACCATAGACTTCATTTGTGTCTTTTGTGAAGTCAGTGAATTCAGGATCTATGAAGGTCTATAGATGCCTAGCTCCCCAGGCTTCACAAGAGTCAAATAGGCACTGAATTCTTTCTTTCCTTTACAGTTTGGGCCAAAGTCTGATGCTAGCCTAGTGTTCTGACAAGGAGAGGACACAGATGGAAAGTGCTCTGAAGGTCTCCTTGTTTCTTACTGCTCTTCAAGGTTATGGAACTGTAGCTTTTCTCATCAGAGAATTGTATAGCTAAATATTACCAACTATAGTACTCAGATACTGCTGTAACAAGTAGATATATTCATAGATATATATAGCTATGTTCTTTACTATTAATTTAGTAGTGGTTTGCCTGTATTCACCCACGCTTAGGTATGCACTCAACCCTGCTGCCATCTGGCTTCCCCTTTGTTGCTGTGGAGTGAGCTGCATGCCTGATGTTCTGAATCAGCAAGTGTCTGCCTTGCTGATTTCTGAATAACTCACTGCAAGTGCCAGTCCGTGGGGACATCGAGTCCTTTTCTGTGAATCAGGATTTATTTGCTTTTGAAGTCTTAGTACTAGAGAGGAGGAGGAGGAGATGTCTTCCTCAACTGCCTTATGAAAGTCATTTACTATTTTAACATGTTGCTGTGGATTAAGAGGACTGCTGAAGGGCAGAATGGCAACCTCCTCTTTGATCCAGATGACTGGCTGTGTAGGTTGTGGTCATTAGAAAGGAGAAACAGCTCCATCCGTCCTATGACTCCAGCTGTAGGGAGCCATAAAGCTGCTTTATATCAGGGCAGGTTTTCTATGCGTGTTGTGTCAAAGCCTGTCCAATTCTTTTTGCATTCCTATTTCTGACACGCTGCCTTTCCTAGCTGTCTACAGGGCTAATGCTTTTATTCAAGCTTTCAGCATCTCATGTCTCAATTATTGCAATGTCCTTTCCTCTGGCCCTGACAAATGTGGCGTGACCATCTCTGACTCATTCAGAATGCAGCTGCAGAAATTGGACACCTAGCTTTCTGCTTCAGCCATGTGACATATCTTTTTTGAAATGATCCCCAGCTTATTACACTAAAAATAGGGCTGCCGGCCTTCGCTTTCCAGATGTCGCTACCTTTGCCATACCTCTCTGCATGTTAGGAGATCAGCTGCTGCCCCTGATTAACCTGTGATGCTAGTCTCCACTGCTGCTTGCAGCCTTTTCAATGAAGTGCCTTTATACGATTTCTCAGTGTGCTCGTCATGCTTGGGAGGAGATGCTTTCTAGGTAATATCCACTCCCCTGTGCCAGTACTTTCCTTAAACAAAAGAGGTGGTGTCCTCTTTTATTTTCTTTCCTGTCATTCACACAAAACCTCGATCATAGTTGGGCTTGAGCTCGCTTTTGGCTGCCTTTAGTTTGTACATGTGCAGGTACTGTACTTTGTAGCTCTCTGCGGCAAAGACCACTGTTTTGTTGATATTTGCATGTTAATTAGAGCAACAGGCTCCTGGACTATGATTGGGCTGCTGAAATGCTAAATTAACACAAATTAATGAAGTAGTTGGAAAGAGTTATATGGAGTAATGAACCAGACAGGGAGCAGACAGTCATCTGTCTGCTGGAACAAAAATGAGAGAAAAAAAGCTGGTAAAAGCAAAGGAACTAGAGGAAGGAAGAAACAAAAGTATTGAGTTGAGGTGGGGGAGGCATTGAGAGGATTAACAGGAGGAGATTCACAGAATCACAGGTAGAGGTTTCTTGCTGATCAAGTTGTTATTTTTTTGTTTGATGGGTGCACAATGCATTAAATCATTCCCAGGCCCTCCAGCTTAATGCTTACAGTTCTGAAAGATTCCTTGTTTGACGGGGATTAAATTCTTTAAAGAATTTAGGGACAGGTCTACAAGGTGGGTTAGCATCAACTCTTTTCTTCTTTTGACTGTGATGGGAGTTGCACACCTAATTAGGACTTAAATATTTAGCCTTATATAGAGTTAGGACTTTATTCTTTTTTATTATATTTACGCAAGGTTGATATTTCATTTGTCTGAAATAAGAGATGGAGAAACATAATTTGGGGTCAAAAAAATTGTTTTATTTCCTCCTAGCTGTCAGTTCTGGGGAAAATTAAACATTTTGTGATTAATTTTTATTAAATTGCTGAACTTTGCAAAACAGAGTGATGTTTTGGGACACATTTTTCAAACATTTCATTTTGATGTGGTTAGAATATTTAGTCTTTCCTGATGTTTTTTCCCCCCTGAGAATGCTTTAGGTGAAACTAGTTTCTGCGATTGCCAGGTTATGTGACTTTACAGTGGTCCTCCTGAAACTTCAGGTTTTTGAAACACACAAAATATTTGCTACGAAAATATCTGTTTCTGCTTGTTAGAAACCAGAACCACGTATCAGCCAGCAGTTGTGAGATGTAGGCTTTTCCTTGAATGTCTTGAATAAACAGTGTCCTGCATGTGACTTTGTGAGAATCTGTCACTTCACCCACTTTTTTTTCCTGGTTTTAACTTAGATATGTGGCGTTATACCTGTTTTGTGGGCAACTTCTACAGAAACGAAACTGGGGAATTAACTAAATAGCTAGTGAGTTAAAGGGGTCAGTCTGAATGAAATCACTTGTCACCATAGTATTTTGGTGATTTTTTTTTTTTGTCTACCAGCTGCTGTTCTTGTCCTTGCATCTATACCTGTGTTTATCTGTAGGAGAAGACATGGCTCTTCTCTAAAGGAAGGACCATAGGTGGTTCATCGTGTTGTATGACACAGGATTGTTCTCTTCTCAAGAGGATTATGCACTCTTAGCTTCCCTTCTGTCATATATCCATATTGGTTTCATCCACATCCAAATATTTTTAGAGGGAAAAGACAAGAAAAGCAAACACAAACAAAACTTCCAGCTCCCTCAGGCGTTCTTAAAAGCAACTCCAGTGAAAACTCTGTGAAACCTTACTTACTAAGTCAAACCAGCTCTAAATCCTGTCAGAGAGCTTCTGTCACAGAGAGCTGTGTAATCCTTGCTTTACTCTGGATTCACTGCTAAGCCTATACCTGTCCTTCCTAATTCTGCCCTATTGAGGGATATAGGCAGTACATTTTTTTTACTGGTTTGTTAGTATGCCTGGACATAGGCTACCAAACCTGTACAGGGTGTTTAGTGTTTGACTGAGGATACAGATGAAATCTGATGAAGTTGCAATGGAGGGGAAAAAAAAAATTAGAATAGACTTCTGAAATGCAGTTTGGTCATTCTGAGATCTGTGTAGTGCTGGTCTGCCTCATTTTTAGGTCGCGTTGGAGGAATTTCTCAGAGGAATTAAATTTAATGTCTTTGAATGTTGCTTATGCACATAACTGTTTCTTTAGTAGCTGAATACTCAGGGGGAATGTCGTAGTGCTGCAAACAGTGCCTGCTTTTGGAGGGGTTCTTTTCATTAACATTGAAAGGTCATGCATTTTTCCCTTTATAAAAAGGGGAAAAAAAAAGAAAAAGGAGAAACAGTGAACATACCCTGAAGCTACTTATACTGGCTTAGAAATGTATTTAAAGCCTAGCAAGTTAGAACGTCTTACACGTTAAAACATTGACCAATTTGTAAAACAAACGTTTTCTTCTTAAAATGCTGTATTTGCACACACACATTCTACTGAATATAGGAATATCTATTATATGAAATAGGCTAAAATTGTTTTAACTTCTTGTTCTGTTAGCTTTTTGCTTTTTATGAAGCAAGGTAATTAAAAAATTAGGTCAGTGTGGCTTCCTCCCAACAATGTTTTCAGTAACCGAAACTGATGAAACGTATTCTGCAAAGAGAGATGGGGGGGCAGAACATCAGCTACATGACTTCTAGTATGTGATCACAGATACTATGAAATTGACTTTCCCAATGACTGTAGCCTGAACCTCTCCCTTGCATTCTGACTTTAAACTTCTTTACACTGATTTTCTACTTCAGTGACAATGTAGAGTTATAGTCTCAGGCATACAATTATATAAAAATAACTTACCAGGCTGATAAGTGAACTGCTAATGGATTGATTGGCATCAGTCTCCATGCATGTCCTCTTAACCTTGGCAATGCAAAAAGGCAAAACTTAGTTTAGGTAGAAGCAAAAAATGCTTAAGTCTAATTATCCTGCTTGTACCAGGGATAAAGGTGTGTGCACAGACAGGTAAATGCCTCAGGTAATATACAGTAAGTTGTTAAGCTCAGATGAATTGACTGCAAGTCTGAAGATTTACTCCTCACTTGTCCTATGTAACCAAGATCAAAATCGGGTGATCGTTCTTTAAAAAAACCATTAAAATTGCAACAAGATTTTATGAAGTATTGATTTTTAGTGTAACTAGTGATCCTTGAGAATATACCACGGAAATAAGCCTGAGTATAAAATTTTCCCCCTCAGGGAAGCAGAATTTTAAGATCTCATATCTCACGATTTGTAGGGAATGGGGTGGGAACTGAAGCCGGATGAGAAACAGCAAATAAGAGACCTGTATATAATATTAAGAGTATCTAACAGAATATCTAACAGTTCCTTATTTCTGTAATCCTGACTCTTGCATAACGTCGTTGATCTCTCTGTTGTAATCTCTCATTGCAGAAATAATTTAAGCTCTCTGGAACAAGGAGCTCACATTTTATTTGTAACTGAGGCACCTCTGAGGCTGGATAAATAGTGCTTTGATTGGAAAGCAGAGAATTCCATGTTTTCATAGATATAAAACTTCTAGGCTGGATGCCCTTTGAGGTATTGAATCCCGTATCTGTTGCTACCCCTTTGATTAGCTCTGCTTTTTTGGCACTGTTTTAGAGCTTAATGTCTGTGGCCTTCTGATATTGAAGACTCTTATCCTTGGTGTATAGAATAAGACAGTGGAAAGGAAACAGGGTTAGATCAAAAACCCCCTAATTCTGATCTGAAGAAGAGCTAATTATTCTGGGTCTGAAAAAGATTTTGGGGAGATTAAGCAGTATTGATGCAACCTGACACAATGATTTCCTTCCAAATGAAACCTTTGTCTGGTACGAATCAAGCCAACCATTAACTCCTCAAGTAAGGGACGAAACAGTCCTACAAAGCATGGCCGTCTTGCATTCTGTAGGCCCGTTACTAAGGTTGCAAAGGTATGAGGTTATCATTCTTGACTCCCTGTTGTAATCAAGACCACAGACTCATCAGGAGAACTGTTCAGCAATCAAACAAAAGGTGAAGTTCTGCTGCAGCCTAAGCCAGTCTATGTCAGGGTTACTGCAGGTCCCCTGTGTACCCCTTCATGCCTTACTCAAAAGTTATGTTTCCCATTTGTTGTGGCATTAGAGTTATGTGCCCCTAATAAACCAGCAGGCAGGTTGAGTAATGCAAGAGGAGGGGCAAGAAAGTCTGCAGCTAGAGGTAAACAAGGGGATTCTAATACCTGTGACTTGTGTCAGACTATATTACAGTGGCATTAGATTTTCTGAGGCAGTATCTAAAATACCTATTTCTCTCTGCTGATCCGGAGCTGTGTATATGAGATGTCTGATGTGAAGCTGTGTGAATACTCTTCTCCCCATCATCTCCCATCAGAGAAGCAGGTGATGAAGCGAACATAAACTCGGGATTCAACTTCCTTTATTCTTCTTCCATACCTGTTTTGTCTTGTTAGCTGATGAGTCACTGCTGTGAGGGGGCTTGAGAAGAATAATGTCAATATGGACAGGACATACTGAGCTGGTCTCCGTAATTAGGCTCTTGCCAACTCCCTGAAAGACTCTGGAGCGAAGACTGTGTCTACTGACTACATTCACAGAGGGTAGTGCAGTTTTCCAGTGCCTCTTAGGCAAAGCACAGCTAAATGTGGAAGCTGGCATTGTTCTCATGTTTGTATTTTTCTCTAGCTCTTTTCAGAGCCGTAACATAAGAAGGTTGAAATCATTGAGTTTTCTGGAGTTCTGCCATTTTACTCACTATCTAGATTGTCCCCGTGACTTTATGACGCAGGAGAGCATGCATGAGGCAGATCTGCGTATAATAAAAGGGGGAAAGCTGTGCCAAATCGGCACCTGAATCAAAGAAGAATTTAGTCATCTGACATCTGTTTCGCTTGTCAGCTAAAAAAAATTATGTAATTAGCTCAGATACATGCCTACAAAAAACTATAAATGTGTCAGTAGGATTACAAAGCTGGGAAGCTATAAGGTTTACATTTTTCTGGGCCAGTGCTCTGGAACTAGGAGGAAAATCCATATGCTCACAACTGCTGACCAAACGCTTATAACTTAAATAATTGTTTGAGAGAGTGCATTTAGTCAGATAGCAAACTTCCTAGAGAGTTTGCTAGCACACAAAGTGGACTTTCTTTTTAAAGGTTTTTAAAATTCATTTTAATGGATGAGAAAAGCTGGCTGACATTTTAGAGCTAACCAAGTGCTGATATAAAAGCTATCTCATCTGTGGCCTATGCAAATGTTGAACATTCACTGGAGTTTAAATCTGTGGTGCATTTTCTACTATAGCTATATAGCATTCTAATATTCCTGTCAGAACAGATTTGCAGATGACCCATAAACCTAAGAAGAAACTAAAGCTGAAAGGATGCTCTGGGCAATATTGTTCTCTTTAGTGACTTTTTGTCTCAATCTGAGTAATTGATAAAGTTTTCTAGATGCAATTTCTATTTAATCTAAATAAAGAAATCAGGATATGTGGAGGACTAAATGTTGGCTTATTTTAAAAAGCAGTTAATTGTTGTCATATAGTAATGAGACTTTATTGGCTTCCACCGCATTTTGTATAGACTGTGGAGCGGGTATTTAGAGTATTTTTCAGAATCTCTCTGAAGAAGATGGATGTCCAGAGGACCAACAATAGGACATACTATCTATTACATCTTGGTTATGCAGAGTAAGCCAGCCAGCTTTAGAGTGACAAATGTCATTATTGATACAATTGTACATGAATCAGTCGGTGGTCTTAGAAAACTTCCTCAAGTTACACTGGCTAAAATCTACAGGCATGATTGAAATTAATAGTCTATCTTTGAGAGGTCCTGGAGGACAGGAGAGGTGCCCGAGGTCTGGAGAAAGGCCAATGTCACTCCAATCTTCAAAAAGGGCAAGAAGGAGGACCCAGGGAACTACAGGCCGGTCAGCCTCACCTCCATCCCGAGTAAGGTGATGGAGCAGCTTATCCTGGAGGCCATCATGAAGCAAGTGGA
>Ga0181612_141624_pt1 | contig 10592 bp, 6 predicted proteins | sample HoacroProtozoa21_FD_119630 | JGI IMG/M metagenome (GOLD analysis project Ga0181612, IMG submission 119630) | Hoatzin crop microbial communities from Cojedes, Venezuel. Combined Assembly of Gp0051906, Gp0051904, Gp0051908
ACGCGGGCTCGGCGGCGGCGGTCCCGCCGCGGAGCTCATCCTGGCGTCACGCCGTGTTGCGCGGTTAAGGGCCGGTGCTTGTTTCTGTGCGCTCTGGGGGCTTGGTGGTGGCTGATGCGGGCTGCGTGTGCTAAAGCAGCTCTGCGCGGCGTGCAGCTGCGTGAATTTCGTGTTGAACCAGAAGTATAAATACCGTGGGATCGGCCTGGCCGTGCGATGCTTGCCAGGAAACGCCCGTCACCAACGTCTGTGAGGGCCCGCGGCTGGGGCTGAAATTTGATAAAGCTGCCTGAAGGGACTGAGCAGGATGTGAGTCCTTGCTAATAACGAGGTTGCCTAACGTCCGAAACGTTTTACTCTGTTGCTTGCAGCTAAGGGGTTGTTAGCAGGCAGCGGGGAATCTCTGCTGAAGGAGCAGCTGAACAAACACCTGAAGTTTTGAAGAGGCCAATTTTGGTTGCCTCTTCTCCCTGTGAAACTAGCCGGAGAGGCTACAGAGAGGTGCAGATGTGGTGTCTATATAAAAAGTGAACTATCTAGCCTGAGTTAACTTTGGGCTGCCAAAGTATGAACTCCTAGCTGGTGTTTCTCTCTGGGGTTTTTTGGGGTTTAGTTTGAGGGGGTTTTTTTGTCTAAGATGCATGTAATGAGTGTGTAGGAGGGGGAAGAGATCTGGTTTTGCTTTTTATTTCTGTTAATAGTAGCGACGCATGCATAAACAGGATAATGGGGCGCTATCTTTTAAGCTAGGAAGTTTCATATGTCATGATGCACCCTCAGCAGTCTAACGAAGGTAGCTGGTCAGATGTAGCTATGGGCATATGTAAACCACCGTGTGTCCTTTGGGGTGAAAGCTTCTGTAATCTCCTCCTGTATGCATTTCCTATCCTTTGTCTATTCTGCCTCCTTTCCTAATGTTTGACCGTATACTTACCCCTCTTTTACCTGACCTCTGCTCTGCTGCCTTCAATCCTATTTTAAAATATCCCAAGAAAACAGTCCACTTCTGCAGTCTTACTTCAAGCTGGGCATTGTGGAATTACAAAATGAAAAATCTTAGCAAAGAGGAAGGAGACCATTACAATATTGCTTAGGCATCTAATATAACCATGGGTATCCCGTTGTTAGTCACACAGAGCTGGAATGTAATACATTGCAGAGTTTCTCTGAGTCCTTGGATGCTTGGGCTTTGATTGACTTTGTGTTCTTGGCTGTACCTCTCTTTTTAGGGAATGTGAACCACAGTAGCTCAGTGAGGTGTTCACCAGTAAATCATCAGCTTTCACTGAGGAAATGTGTTGCCCCGCACACTGGGTGTGCTCATAGATCAGTGAATGTGTAAGCCTGCTGCTTTGGCCTTTTCTTTCAATAAGCCGTTTTCCAAAATGCAGGCAGACTATAGAGAGAAGGTTGGGTTAAGCCCGTGAGCAGCCTCTTTAGAAGCACTCGTGAAGCTGCTGACACATATAGGAAAAAGTACCATCAACTGAAGTTGTGACAGTTGAAAACGGTTCCCCCTTCACTTTGTGTTGTTTGCGCTGTTTTCAGAGGATGATTCTGTAACCTTTCCAAACGAGTGACTGCGGTGTGGTTCAAAAGGGAAGCTGTTGCTGAGCAGGGTTGGTGAAACCCACTTCCTTCTTCTAACCCGCTACACTCATGCTGCTGTCACTGAGCTTCTGAGTAGGTCAGGACAAGCAACAGCAGCTTTTCAGCAAAACTCTTGTGTGGCAGAGGCCATTTTGGAGACAGAGTGACAGAGGGAAAGTGTTGTATCAGTATTGGTAGACATCTGTAAATTGCAAAAGTAAAACTAAATGCTCATTAACAGCTCATCTTATTAAAATGCTAACACATGCACTTAATGGGCCTTATTCACCACCACTCCATCGAACCTGCTCAGCTGTAAGGCTGAATAGCACAGCTGCAAATTCAGTTCCTTCTAGTAACTATTATTTGAATTTGTCATCTGCCATGAGGTGGGGCTGAGGGTTTTTTTCCCATGAAACAGGGGAAAAAAGTCCCACAGCTTACACCCATCTGGTTGTTCACCATCAAGTGTTTAATCACTGTGTTCAGTCATTGGGCCACAACTGTTTCGTGACATGGCATGCCTTGATGTCCCAGAGGAAAGCAGCGTTTATAACCCTGCCATCTTTGAGAGGCTGGATAGGTGTATGTAGTTTGATCTTTGTCATCCATCTTGCCAGCTTGATGGATATTCACTAAAACTCTGTGGAGAAGAATTGATGCAACACCTCTCATAATAGGTGAGCAACGGTTGTTCGTGTGAGGAAGACTTTTCCTGGTCCTCCTTTACAATGTGTTCATTTTGCCTTTGCTATTGACTGGCTTCCCTCATTCCCCTCTGTGGCATCTTTTTGCTGTGTGGCATGCTACTATAAGTCATGGTCACACTTAGTACTGCTAAAATATTTCTGGATTTCTTGGCACGAAGAAGATTAGTGATCAAAACTACCAAACTTCAGCATAAAAAAAGTTAGTGATCAAAACTACCAAAATAGGATATAGAAAACTTTGATTTCTGTGAAGAAGCACCAGCTTTTGAGTTTGGATATGATTTTGCTGAGAATCTGTGAAGGCAAGAGAAAAACTTAGAAACTATAGAGAAAAATGCTTAATAAAAACAAGACAATTTTGCAGAAGATGATTGTTTCCTACCACCCTTAAACAAATCAACTTTCAACATTTATTCCTGTAACATGTTCAGGAATTGAATTCTGAATGTGTTCTGAATTGAATTCTATTAATCTCTGCTCCTTTTAACTAAGGAATTGGGAAGGAGAAACTGCTGTAAGCTTCAAATCAGCCAGGTCTCAGAAGATACATAGAATGGTTCATAGGTCAGAGGCAGATTTTTGGAAAGTTGGAGCCCTTCCCATTCAACAGCTGGTCTGTAAAGGAAAATTGGATGCTTGCCCAGCTCACAGCAGTTCCTTGCTAGTTATCACAGCATCCTGCTGGGAAATCTTGGCCTCCTGTTAATTTAATTGAATTGTTGTGGCATGGTGCTGTTAATCAGTTTCCCAATTTTTTTTTTCAGGTTCATGTGATTCTCCACAGCATATGGTCTGTTCTTTTTTTGATGTTAAAAGCAAGAAAAGTCTTGGAAAAAAGAGTGAAAGAAACAGTTGCTTAGCTTTCTGTGAAAATATGGCAAGTAAATGTGAAGAGTTGACTGTGACTGTCCTCTTCTGCTGATAATAGTTCTGGGCATCACCTCACAATCGTCTTGTTCTCATATTTATGCCTCCTCTGAATGCAGCTTTGCTTGTTGGGCCTGAAAGGCAATAGGAAGCTGTTGATCAGAGAATATCTGAATTTAAGCCCATTCTATAATAATGTGCAAGCACATGTTGCCTGGCTGTAGCTCCATCTTCAGCTTTTCTGCAGAGCTCTCAATTTTTGTTCCTTCTCCTTCCATTTGTCTGCTTGTCTGTTGTGTGCATACTGACACATGGCTCAGATCTGTCAATGCTTCTTAGGTGTTTCTAGCTTTATGTGGATGAACAGAAACAATCATCACTATAACTTTATTTCTGTTGTATCATCTAAATATGTGCTCGCTCAAGTAGGGAAGCTAGGTGAAGTACTTCTGCTGACCACAGCTTTGTTAATGCACTCTGAATGAGCCAAAGCATCAGATAAGGTTTTGGGTTGGTTGGGCCTTTACAAGGGAAAACCAGCAAGCATCCCCTCTGGTGCTGAGGTGGTAGCCAGTGCAAATCTGGAAGTGGTTGACTTTACTGCAAAACTGACTTGTCTTTGATTACTTCCTGGCTTATGGATGTCCTTCTCTGAAGTTACACTTTCTTGGTGTAAAAGTGTGTCCTCAGCTGCAGCCCAGCCCAGTTCACCTGGGCAGTATCTAAAAAGGAGATGAAGATTTTCATGGTGGCTGCTTTTTAGGTGTCCTTTGGGGTTGCTATATCTCTGCCTGCATTGTGGCTTTACCTTCTCCTTCTGTTATCTTTGCTTCCTTATGCCAACAGCGAGGACTTCCTGGCTGGATGAATTGTTCTGGGCGTTGTGGGCTGCTAGGTCATCCCTGTAGTGCTCTGGATATTGGGAAGGGAGTGGACCAACAACTGAGTTGGTGCAGGCTGCTGTGTAGTGGGAGAATCCTTCCTCCCCTCTTGTAGTAAACATGCTGAATTCTCAAGTAACTGGTGGCAGCTTAGAACACTGGAACGTGGTCAGCTACACATGCAAAAATGGTACTGGCACAGTGGATACACAGGCTAGTGTGGGGTAGGGAAAAAAAACATATGTAGGTTGCCTCTTGAAAATCCTGAGCAGGGTTGGGGAATAGTGACATGCCAGAAACTATTGTTGTTTGTCCCTGTAGAATCCCAGTGTTGAAAAGTAAGAGATATATTAATTATCAAGTTTCAATTCTGAATCCTCATCCGCTGACTGATGGTTTCTGATTAAGCTCTTGGCTTTTTAATGAACATCAGAAAGGGCACAACCTCATCGATGCTGGCAACATCATTGCAAACACTTTACCTGGGACAACAGACCTGGAAGAAGAAAGAATCCATTTATCTGCTGTGCTGGTTCAATATTCCTATCAATCATAAAACAAAAAAGGGTAAATGCAGCACTTCCTCATTTAACCTTGTCTTATCTGCTAATAAGCAGAAACACCAGCACTCAAATGGAAGCAGATGGTGCTGCTCTTCAGGCAAATAATGCCTTATAATTTATATAAAGGCTTTATCATGATGCAATTTACCATAATTACTGATAACTGCAACAGCACAAGGACAAAATGATTGAGTATTAAGTGATAGGTTTTAACAGAAGTCATTAAATTGCAAACAAAAATTCATGGTTATTACCCAGTTATTTTTGTTGCCTGTTGTGGGTTCACCTCAGCAGGCAGCTCAGCCCCACACAGCTGCTCACTGTCTCCTATCAGTGGGATGGGGAGAGAATTGGAAGGGCAAAAGCAAGAAAACCTGGGGATTGAGATAAAGACAGTTTAATAGGTAAAGCAACAGCTGTGTGTGCAAGCAAAGAGAAATAAGGAATGGATTTCCATCAGCAGGCAGTTATTTGGCCATCCCCAGGAAAGCAGGGCTTTGTCGCATGTAGCAGTTACTTGGGAAGACAAATCCTGTAACTCCGAATGTCTCCCCCTTCCCCCGGCTTTAACTGCTGAGCACAAGGTCCTTTTGGTCAGGTGGGGGCAGCTGTCCCCTCCCAAATTCTTGTGCACCCCCAGCCTTGAGGGAAGCAGTGTAAGAAACACAAAAGGCCTTGATGCTGTGTATGCGCTGTTCTGGAATAGCTAAAACATCCTTATGTTGTCAACACGGTTCTGGTCACAAATCGAAAACACAGTACGGTGCCAGCTGCTGTGCAGACCAGTAACTCCACGCCAGACAAAAGCACGGCACCTGTTTATGCAAGGGGCGTTATCAGGCTAAATCATTTGCCTAAGAAAGTCTGATTAAACATTTTAAGCATTAGGAGTGATTTTTTTCATTTTCCATAGCTTAATCTGCTTTTCCATACTGGTATTACAATATATTTTTCTCCTTTTCAGTGATTGTAGTTTAGCTAGTTTTGGTTTGGTTTAATCAGCATTTACTTGCTTGCTTTCTAGGTTTTTTTCCATTATCAAAGGATTTAGGTGGCAGCTGCTGTGTGGGAGTGTTCTGGGGTGGGGGAATAGGGGATAGAAAGCCTGGTTTGGGAGGTACAAAGTTGCAATAACATTTCTATTAACTATACTTGTAACCATTCTTTTTTAAGTCTGACAGGATCTAAATACTCAGTGGAGGATTTGTCTGTACATTTGTCTGCAATAATGAGGTGAAGTATAATTGTGAAAGCACAGTTCAAACTAAATTGTATTTATATTCAGATTGATCAAGTTGATTCACCTAGTTGTGGCTGGTTTGACCTTTTGAGCAGAACAAAAATAGTGAAAAGTACCTCTTACACGTAGTTACACACTGACGTGACGTTCATAGATATATTTTGCTCTTGGTTCTGTTAGAGCTGCTCTGCCACGGGCAGGGCAGTGCTACACAGTTTTCAGGGCCATTTGTCCCAGGACTTCCATCTAGCAAGACCCTGTTTGGGTGTTGCCAGAGTTGTTAGTGCTGCAACCTGGGCGTGAGGCTGGGGATTCCACAGTGAGCTGAACACTTCCAGAAGATTGAGGGAGAAGGCAGGTGGCTTCTGCAGGTGAGCTGCTAACATCTGGGTGTTGGGGGAGAAAGGGCAAGAATGGAAAGGGGGAATGGCAAGGAAAGATGAAGTGTGCCACCGTTTATCCCCCTTTCCTCTTCATTTATAAAAGAAACTTTGATTAACTGTGTGAAATAATCAGAATATTTGTTCTGTGGGATGCTGCCTTAGTCCTAGCTTAGTGCAGCAAAGATGATTTCATTTTGAAAAATACAGTGTTGCTAGCTGGCTGGTAAGAAAACAATTCTTAACCAACATTCATTTCTCAGGGAAATTGTTATATAGATTTGTGTACATTTAGAAGTTGAGGGTGGCCAATTAGGCAGATTCCTTCATTTGAACTGATTGAAATGTTTCCTAAACAATAATAATATTGGTCAATACTGCAGAACTTGGGTGTTGCACTGAATCTTTTTCAATATACCTATATCTTGGGTATGTTTGTAGTACTGCTTATTGGAGTGTGGATGTGTTACTCGTGAAGGGTGCCTGAAGACTGGATTTATACCTGTGTATTGCTTTGACTCATGTAACAAAAGCCTGGAAGAGATTTTCAGGTTTTATTTTTTTTATATAAGCATGAGGAGCTTAATGCCAAATATGCCTGCTTTCACTCAAGGTTTGTAGGAACTCAGATACATTAGCTGATATGTGAGCATTAATACCCGAAGTATATTTCTCATAAGCAGTAGAATTCTGCTCATGTAGAATATAAATTGCTTAGCACAGCTTGTATGATAGCCAATTTCACCAATTGCTTATAGTTTGGATTTCCTTCAAATAATGGAAAGCTTATTAATTGATGTGATTTTTGCCTTCACTAGGACTCCTTTAAAGGTAGAATGTAGTTCTGTCCTGTTTTAAGCAGCCTGAAGCTAGCACAGCCGTGAAGGAGCAGTGGCCACCTTCCTGCTGAGGCCTGGTGGACTGCTCACAGCCTCTCCCGTACAAGCAGGAGCAGAGGTGCAGAAGGGCAGAAGATCTGGTTCGCAGCTCGCCTGCCCTCCTCCCCTTGAGTTGGCTTCAGGCTGTAGCCAGATGCCTGTGTGGTCTCACCCATGGCTGTGCCAGCACAGGGCAGGCTGCAGCGCTAGGGTGTGAGTGAAGGGAGGCAGTGATGGTGTCTGATGCCAACTCGGTGTCAATGAAACTTGAGCTTTCCGTGCCATGCTGGAGGGCATGTTCACTACCAAAAACACACAGCTGGCTTTTTCAAGCACCCATTCCTGAAAACATAAATACAACCTCGGATAGCCATGGCTACACTGCATTAATAAGCTAAGCCCCAAATACACTTGGAGTTGACCTTAGCAAGTTGCAGAGAGGTTAAAAACCCTGCTGCTTTGCCTGCTCCACTGGAGTGAATTACATTGTGGCAACAGGGTGACAATACCGTCCACCTTTATATGTCAAGGCACAGGAAACGAGTGAGGGGAAACCTAGCCCTCAGCTTGATTTATCGAGTCAGTGAAAACTTCAGACTTCCTTATTGCTAGGATTTTTCAGCACATTAACCAAGCAAGCTTACATGACTCTTGCTGGTGACCATGGGGTCTTCCAGTGTAAACAAAACATGCCTGGGGGAAACCAGGCAGAGCCCACATAAGTTCCGATTGCTGCTTTATGTTCAGGACATCTTTATCCTTAATATGAAAGAGTTTAGTGCAGATTAATTTTTTTTTTTTCCTTCATGGGTTGCCTTTCAAATATATTTCCAGAAAGTAAGGCCACTGTGTCCTACTTAGAAGCCTGGTGCTTACTAGATGTTGTCTTTTCCCTTCCCTGCTTCTTAAGAGGCATCAGGAAAAAGACCAGCTGTAACTGATGCAGCCTTTCTCCTGAGGCCATACGGGACCGTTCATTGCTGTGTGCTGCTACTCATTGATCCAATTTAAGTTGTTAGAGTGTCATTGCGTGGTGGTTTTGAACCCAAACATAAGATGAAGGGGATGCCCTGCAGTAGGCTCCACATAACCCAGAAGTTCAGTGGCAAGCCTCACTGCAGAGGGCTCCTGCTTCCAGTCAGGTTGGCTTTGACCTTGCAAGCATTACCAGCAGGATCAGTACTGGGCAGTAGTAACTTAAAGCAGCGGTGTTTGAAAACCGTACCCATCTACTTCAGGCAGTCTGTCATGTCACACTGGCTTCTGTTTCAACAGTCCTGGATTTTGGAAGGTTTTTGCTATCATAATCTCGCATTTTTGCCTCTTTCCATTATTTCCAATTTCTTTCCGTTATTGCAACTACTGCTGTCACATACGCAGTTCAGGTGTGCACAGATTTCATGCCCTGTGTCCTCTGCTTTTCTGCTTAACAACTTTGTGCAATGATTCCTGGTGGCTAATTCTTCCAGTTTGTATGCATTGCTATTTACTGAATTGTTTTCTTCCTACCACCAAGCAGAAGCAAATTACTGTCAATCCAGTTTCTATTCCGAGAGTAATATTCTTGTTTCTTCCCCCCAACAGGATTTAAACTGCCTTGTAAGAAACAGTAAGTAATTTTTTTGTTCATTGTGGTGTTCTCATCAGATCATGTGGTGTTTTTTATTTTTTTAACTGGGTTCATACAGCAAGTTCTTCCACCTAGAATCAGAGATGTAAAGCGAAGCACTGCTATCATGCCTTGCTTTGGGAGTTTTTAGTTTGATCCATAATCAGCTCCAGCTAAAAGAGGGATGGGAAATGAAGTCTTTTTCAGAATAGAGTTTGGGGATGGTGGAACATGACCCAACTTGTTTAGTTTCTGTTTAAAGCTGGGATGGTCAATTTTTAAAGAAATGGGAATTTAGGACAAGTTTGTCGGTAAATGTTCATCACAAGCTATTATATAGTACTTCATGAAAAATGAATGTATGAACTAGAATTTTAAAAAGGGTCTAAAGGAGTGCAGCTGAGAGCAATTAATGCAAATTATCGGGCATAAAGTACAATGAATTAACTCCATCTTAAAGGTCTTTTATAACCTAACTAATACTGAGTCTATGAATCGTAAAAGGAAACTAGAGTTACTGTAAGTCCCGCTGAACAAATGTGTTGGACGTATCGGGTGTAAGGGGTCAAGTCTTAGCAATGGTGTGTGTCAGAAACACTTTATTATAATTATGGGTAATGTTCTTAAAAAAGGAAAATGTTCTACATTTGTGCTTATGATGTCTGGCTGGTGCTGCAAGAACTCCTTGGCCTTGCTTTGCAGTCATTGTTGTAAGCAGGCTCGTTTCTGCCTCGGTGCCCAACCCTGTATCGTACTGGCACAAGTATTTTTGTAGCCGTACTTGGCATGTCAGATCAGAGAGATGACTGTACTGAAAATAACCAGATTTTAAACTGTTTTGGCAGGAGACGGATTGGGTGGAATTGGATCAGATCATATTTCCCACTGGCAGCCAGCCATTGCAATACAGCTTGACAGCACAGCTAAAGCCAAACTGCAGCTCCACCATTCAAATGCTGCCTTATTTGAATATTTGGTTTAAATTCTACCTTATGGTTCTTGTTGTGTTTTTCTGCTCTAGGGGAAAGATTTTTTCTTTTTTTTTTTTTGTGCTTAGTATACTCTTTTCTGAAAGCTATTTTAGTCTTATGAGGTTTTCTATAGATATTTTTTGGTAGAATGAGCATTTGAGGATTGTCTAATTACTTCCCATGTCTAAAACCATGCCGTCACAAGAAGGGATAGTGCCCACTTTCCACTGTTCCCATCACTGAGCCAGAAAAAAGACCAGGTGTGTACATGGGGGGGCCTGTCCACACACTGTGTAATGGCAGACTGCTGGGAGAAGGTGCTGCTCCCACCTGTGTCCCTGCGAGTGGCTGGCTAAGTGCTCCCACTGCTTCCCCCGGCACAGTGGCAATGGTGGTGGGCCTGCAGGCTGACTTTGAGCTTTGCCTGACAGAGTGGACCACCAAGGAGATGAGGAAGTCTTTCTGGCAGATCCTTTTTATGAACAAAATCATCACAGCCCTGTGATTGTTTGAACTCTTGCAAGGGAATAAGTGGAAAATGTAGCCAAGAGAGCCAGCCTTTCGTTAGCGGCATGGATTTCTGTCGGCTGAAACTGGTAGCAAAACATGTTTTGCTTTTGAGGAGTTCAACCTGCAAATTTATTCTCTTGTTCTTCATTGTTCTCTTTTCAGTATTACAGTCATTTAGTGTGGATGTAACAAGTAGCTAAAGAATATCACACTGGTTTCTCCAAAGCCTGTATGATGGTTTTACCTCTTCTTTTCCTTCTTTATTGATGTATTCGGTGATCACACCGGCCTATTCCAGCGATTCAGAGACGGCAGGACACAGCTCATGTTCAGTAGTTTCTGTTAGTTTTTCAGCAGTGCTGTTATAAATAAATACCATTATAAATTTCATTA
>Ga0181612_173677_pt1 | contig 10592 bp, 6 predicted proteins | sample HoacroProtozoa21_FD_119630 | JGI IMG/M metagenome (GOLD analysis project Ga0181612, IMG submission 119630) | Hoatzin crop microbial communities from Cojedes, Venezuel. Combined Assembly of Gp0051906, Gp0051904, Gp0051908
ACTTCTTAGTCACAAAGCTTAACCTTTGTGCATTGTTTTCCTCCCGTGTTTTACTTCACAGGTGTTTAATACCTCATTTCTCACTCTGCAGACTCAGCTCATTCAAATGGTGATATGGATGCTCCAACACCGGCTTCTTATTCAGCTTCACACTTACGTCTGTCTGATGGTGCCGCCAAATGAGGAGGATTTCCGAGCCCAAGACGAAGACATGCCCTTTACGGCCAGAGTTGGAGGCCGAAGTTTAAGCACCCCCAATGCTCTCAGCTTTGGTTCTCCAAGTATGAGCACACTTTTCTCTGCTGTTCAGACTACAGCCCACTTCTGGAGCTGCCCTTAGCGACGCTGAGGGTAATCAGGCCTTGGTAACAAGACAACTCGTCTTTGCTGGAGTGCTTGCTAATTACGTCCAGCCCTTCTTAAATTTACAATTGGGCATTGGCAAAGTCTTAAGGGCTATTAGACCTTAAATTCTTGCTTTTAATAACAAGCAGGGCTTTGTAATTTGCCAAGTTCTCATTTGGTTGTGTAAAATATTTTTATTTTGTCAGAGGTACTTCTTTTTTTCAAAGTAAGTAACTTCCTACTTCCTTGCTGTACTCAAAAGTAACTGCCATGTTCCTCTGGCTGCACCGCTGTTACTGCATGAACTTTGATTTTCAGGAAAGGAAGCAAATTGTGAGGATCTGTTTCAAACAGCATTGGTTTCTGTGGGCTGTAGAGCCACCTAAGGAGATGCAGAGCTAGCTGTCGTTCTCACAAATGGTTGGTTTCTGTTTATGTCTCCTGATTTCTTTAATCTCCTCAGTGCCATTCTTCAGGGTGATTCCAGGAAAGCATTTTTTCAAGAGTATAGATTAGATACAATGCTGAAATCCCCAAACTTTCCTGCCTGTGCTGTTACGAGCAGCATTCTTAGAATGCCGCTGAGGTTGGATATCGAGAGAGATTCTCTGTAGAACTTTCAGCTTTACAGAAGTCATGAATTGGGGCAGAAATCTTGGAACGTGAGTCAGATAAGTCTGTGATCTGCTTATTCTGGCTCACTCACAAGAGGATATTGCTTCTTGGCCGTTCCTTCTGCTTGCTCCCACTTTCTGGGCTGTTAGGCTTTTCATGTTACCACTTCACGGTATTCCAGCAGAGCTGGCTTGGATTTTTCTTTTCAGATGTTTTTTATGGACTGTTTATGGTCTCCAGAAGTACAATTTTCCACATAAATTGATGACTTTGTTGAAACATTTGACTTTCCCATTGAGAAAATCGCTGTGTTGTCATATGACTAATCGCAGGTACATGTAGCATTTCGAGAGCCACTTTCTTTGCTCGACAAATCTGGAGGGCTTATTTGGAGAGACTTCATAGAAACAGCCTGAGTTGATAATTTTTGCATTGTTATGCTGAGCAATATAAAAATTCTGTGTCTATTTCTGTCTTCCCCTGATAGCTAGTAGTGATGACATGACTCTGACAAGCCCTAGCATGGATAATTCCAGTGCTGAGTTGATACCTGGTGGGGATTCACCCCTAAATAAAAGGATGACAGAGAATCTCCTCGCGAGCTTGTTGGAACATGAGCGGGAAGCTATCCTTAATGTCCCTGCTGCCCAAAATCCAGAAGATCTTCGCATGTTTGCAAGGTAAGAAATGAGGAATGCAGAATGTCATCTTTTTTCTTATCCTTGCTGTTTTACTGAAGGATTGGTGTGGACTCTGAGCAAAACCCGTTAGCCTTGGATTTTGGAGGATAAATTCTTTTGGGTTTGTTCCCCTTATACCTATTTCATCTGTGCATATCAGTTTTTGACAAACACTAATAGATGTGTCACAAAAACACTTGTTAATGACGAGTACTGGATGCGTGGAGGAGCATCAGGGTGTATGGTTGGACAACAGGGACTTCGCCGGTTGTCTGCCAGTTTTCCTGTGTCCGCACGTGGCAGACATAAAACTGCATAGCCTCAAAAAACCTTCTAGGCATGCAAAGCAAAGACCCAGTCATGCCGCTGCTGTCATTTTGTGTCCGTTGATACTTCCAGGCCAGCTATCTTATATTCTTTGGTTTGTAAGGTTTGTAAACTCCAGGCAAATATGAGACGGAGAAAAAAAAGTATCAGACACAAAGCCAGCCTGAATGCTTTTACGGACCAGTCTACAAAGGTTTCAAGGTCTGTTTTGCAGAGATGAGCTGCTCATTACGTTACGTTAGTTAGGTTAAAGTCATTAGGATGTGTGACTAAGCACAAAGTTTTGTTGTTACAAATTTCAACACAACAAAAATCTGCAAGATGTGGTTCTGCATATGGTAGAAAGCAGAATGACTTCCTAACCAGCCATCTGGGAGAAGGGTGTGTGTGGGGGGAATATGCTTTTTCTTCCTAAGCATTTCAAAACATGGTGACATCACTGGAACGCATCTTTCGCTGGTTTTCATATTTGTGGAGCAGAAAACCACCTGAGGCAAGTGCTGCAGCTTTTCCTGTACTTCCCAGGCTCAGCTGGTAATCCCCTGAAAAGCTGGTTCTTGCCCTAGGGTGGGTATAGTCAAGCCGCCTAGAGAAACTGTAATAGCAAGAAAATACTTCTCTTGTTTGCGGCAAAGTTTGCAGCTCTGCTGTGCTCTGGTATTTGCATAGAGCTCTCCCAGGTTTGTGGGTAGTTACTGCTCTGTGAATTACTTGTCTCCTGCTCCATCTTTTGTGAACTGTTCAGAGGATATTCTCTGATTGAGAGGCAACACTGGAGCACTTTGAAATGTTTTTTCCTCATTACCAGATAAGTTGTTATGAAACCAGGGAGAAAGGAAAGTAAAAACAAAATCATAATTGGCAATATCTTATGGCAGAATTGGTGGGGGGTGCTTTGGACCAGTTTAGTGGCAATGCAGGTTCTTAGTTATCCTAGGGAGAGGAGAGGATTTCATGATTGCTCCCCTGTCACTTCCCCCACAGCCGTCTGAAAGCTTTGGAATTGCAGATGCAAAAAATTACGGTCATTTCTTCATAAAATCAGCTGCTGTAACCAGGCAGCTTTCTTAATGATGTTTACTTTGCATTTTGCTTGTGCACCAGGTTCCTTCGCAGAGCTCCAGGATGGCTTTGCTCAGTCTGCATTGCCTTTCTAGTACAGACTGAATTGACAACTGCATAGCTTACTCCAAAGTCAGCAGGGAGGGAGAGAGAAGATAGGAAAAACAAATGGGTCCTGTGGGTAGGATGCTGGAGTGTACAAATAGAAATGTTTATGCAAGACGCTCTTAGTTACCGGTGGCTTTATGAGACACCGTAACTTGGAGGTTGTGGGTGTATTTTCTCTGTTTTTGTGCCGTGAACCATCAGAGATGAGCATCTGGGCAAACTTAGTGCTCTTAATGAAAGTGTAAACAATTGTGGGGAAGCCGCTGCAGTGACTGAGTGGATCTCCCTGCTTACCCTGACACAGACTGCTGTGTCAGTCCTCCTTTTTGCTTCATCTGGAGGAACAGCAGCCTAATGAGGGCTGTGCTCTGGCAAATAGCTCTGCTGTCTCAGCTGCCTCCCAGAACAAACTCCTGCTATAAATGCATTGTTAGTGCACTAAATATACTGCAACTGCCTGTCCAAGCGGAGTTTTGTGTGCACACAGAGGGATGGGCTATTTTCAGCAGAGCAATAAAGTTCAGCCCGATACATTTTCTTGTGCCTATGCCTCTGAACGCCTGTTATTCATTAAACAGATGGCAGAAAGAGCTTGTGCCTGTCCATTGCTATGCACAGCCGGTATTTGCAAGGCAGAAACCTTAAGGAGGAATAAGGAATGTTGAAGCTTGGCCCCAGCACTGGCTGCATTAACCCTCGTCACATTGAATGGGAATTGAAATCCAAGTTCTTTCCTTAGGTGCTGCCGGAGGAGGGCTGGCATGTCCTCCCAGAAATAAACTCAGGAAGGAGACAAGTTCTGTTTGAGCTATATCTTCGGTAACGTACACAAACCGTTCCTCGCTGCACATTAAGCAGTACTTTTAAAGACAGTTTGAGGCTTCACTGATGGCTTCTCTCCCAAGCCATGGGTGTGGAGTTACTTTCAGGATTTTTTTTTCCTTGCTCTTCGATTGGGAGTTGGAAGTCCTTTACTCCACTGCTCGTTGGTGGCACTAAGCTGTGGACAGTTCTGCTCCATTTTCAAGCAGTGCTGGTGGAAGGGATATCTCCTTGGCCAGAAATAAGCTAGTTTTATTTGAGTGACTAGTCTGAGATAATCCCTTTTTTTCAGTGTTTAAGAACACTACATTGCTGTTAGAGGGGCAGCTCTTATAACTTGAGGAGGGGAGAACAGTGATGAGCAATGGAAAGCAATAATCTTCCATCATTGCATCTGGATCTGGAAGCACACACTGATCAACAGACGTACTCGTGCAGCTTCAGAGGGACTCAGTTGTGGTGTTACTGCCCCAAGAAGTGCCATCTTTTGTCCCATTTAGGTCCTGCAAACATTCACCGCTCGAAACGGTGAAGGTGGTGCCCATCTTCCCTGGAGCTGTGAGCCCCAAGTTACAGCTTTGTAGAGTCTAGTTGGACTTTTGGGAAAACTTCTTTTCCAGGAGGGTGGTGCAGCCCAGGACAGATTACCCAGGCATGTGGGGGGATCTCCATCCTTGGAGGGTTTCAGAGCTTGGCTAGAAAAAGCTACAGCGTTGGCAGTAGTCCTGCTGGAGCAGGATGCTGGACTAGACTTTGGAGGTGTCTTCCAGCCGGCATTTTTGTGATATGCTTTAATATCCTCTATAGCTTTTATTGGAGTGGAAAGTATTTCATCTCGACCGGTTACAAAGCCAGACTCTTTTTGAATATAGGATGGATTTATTTATTGGAAAACTGCTCTGCTTAGTCTGTGTTGCTGTTGAAAGCTAGGTCGTAACCATTTGCATAGAAGACTGCTGTGCCAGGACATGAGAGCATGGGCAATCACAGGGAGCAGCTTTACAGAAGGGAGAGAATACGTAGCTTTAAAATCTTCTTCCAAATCACTTTCTGAACAGTGATATAAGTTACAGGATACAAAAATTACTGCTAATACCTCAGGGAACGGTCCGGTTTTGACACATGCACACACAAACCCATACTGTCCCTGCTAATGGCCTCTTCCCAGCACATGCTGATTGCCGTCGGCCCAGGGAAAGAAGCCAATTAGCCTGATTTAAATACCCAGTGGGAGATACTGCAAAAGGCAAGTGCACAGCCCAGGTAGTAGAAAGGTAAATACGACAGGAGCCTGTTGGCCTGGTGTTTGTTTGTCCTGCAGGTACAGAGACGTAGCAGTTATGTCCCACATAATGGTGTCAGTCTGAGAGCTGGCAGAAGAACCCCGAAGCAGAAGGGAGTCTGCAGTGTGCTGGGGGCTGCCCAGCCGTGGGCAGGGTTGCGTGAAGGTACCCGTGAAGGATAACGGGTGACAGGAATGCCTGGCCTGAGCGGCAGACGACAGCCAGACAAACGCCAGTCCTTCAGGGAAAGCGTGAGAGGCCCCATCCTGTTGTCACGTGAAAACAGGCATGAATGCTCTGAGGGATAGTTGGTGTCTTTCGAGGGCTGTTCTTGCATGAGGACTGTATGAATGAATTGGAAAACAGATCTTGTCATCTCTGCTCATTTTCACAGCCAGTTGGCACGAAGCAGCAGGCCAGCATATTCCTGAACGGCAGATGAGTACGGAAACACGAGCGAAAGCTGCTGAAGCGCAGAGCGTGATGCGTAACACATGCGGACGCACGTCTGTCTGCATAGCTGGGGAAGTGATTCTGGCATATGCGCTTGGGCCTTAGCGGGTAGGAGTATCTGAGTGACACGTGCAGTGCAGCTCCTCGGTCTGGGAGGTTGCTAAGACAATTAAGAGACTGAGCAGCAAACTGGAGCTTGTCTGGAGGGCTGGCTTGGTGTTACAGCTGTGAAAGGTCCCTGGGGAGCTGGTCCTCAGCAATCAGGCACTCGCTGCAGCAGTTTGTCTTAGACCCGGCCATGACTGACTGTGCAGGACCAAGGTTATCTGCTGGCTGTAGCACGTTGGTGCCCAGCCAAGGGGTATCGATCTGTGCCGTCTAAAGAGATCTGGGAATTTAAGAAGTCAGTGGGGTTTAAGCTAAGACTTTAGGGTTTGGGGGCTCTTTGGGGGCTTTATAACTCTCAGAGCTTCTCTGTGGTGCCTGACACCAAAATTTCCATCTCCCTGTTGTGACTGCTCCACCTACCCCAAGCTGACCAAACCTCAACAGAGCACGACCTGTAGTTATGAAGCCCCTTGGGCTGCTATGAGGGCAGATGCGCACTTAATTCTGACAGCAAGTGTAGGTACCTGGGCCTCTGATGCAGACCTGTGACGGAGGGCAGTGCAGACCCAGGTAAGAGAGGGCAGAAGTAGATCTCAAGGCTTTTGGCACTTGTGGTTCCTTGCTTTCTGGAGTTAAAACTGCATTGAAAATTGACACACTGAGGAAATATCCCAGGCTAGGAAACCTTTTGACACAAGGAGGACCTTTGCAAAGCCCTGAGCAGGAGGAGTCCTGTGCTTTTCCAGGGCATTTCTGGGCTAGGCATGGCTAAGGTAAGAACCGATTAAATTCACTTTTCATGTAAATGAGGGACGCAACCCATGCACCTTCTGATTTATGTCCCATGGGAGGGGAAACCTTGAGGGTGGCAGTATCAGTTCTTGCTGCGTGCTCTCGCTCTTGGCCCACGTGCCTCCCTTGCTCTCCTTCCCCGCAGGCTGCTGCACTATTTCCGAGGCCGACACCATTTGGAGGAGATCATGTACAACGAGAACATGCGTCGCTCCCAGCTGCTGATGCTGTTTGACAAATTCCGCAGCGTACTGGTGGTGACCAGCCACGAGGACCCTGTGATTTCAGTTTTTCAGTCCCTCTTGAAATGACTCTGCTGGCAAAGGAAGGGAAACTGCCAAGGTCTTGACACTGATGGTCTGAAAGAGGTCTGAAAGCTAGAGGCAGTGAATTCAATTCCTTCTTGCCATGTGACGTACAGCACGTTCTCCCCCTCCGTGCCTCGATTTCCCATCTGCTCCCTGTGGTGACAGCCGAGGCCGGTCCACGCGAGGGCTCCGGGGCCTGCTCAGCTTGGATTCCTGCTGCGCCACATCCACAGCATGGGAGCTGCTCATTCCCAGCCCGTCCCTGACCCTGCTCCCTCCCAGGGCTTGCGAGAAGATTGCCACTGCGACGTCGCTGACAGCGCTTCACCTTTGGGTGGACGCTGGTGCACCAGAAGCGCTTTCTCTGCTCTCCACCAGCACGGCTGCGGGGTCATTCGGCTGCGAGCGCTGCTTCTGAGCAGCCTGTCCCCACGGCAGAGGGCAGAGCGGCGTTTGGGGAAGTGTCCCTTCATGCCAAGGAATTCTGTTTGATCATCCTTATCTGGCAGCAGTGAGGACATAGGTAGGAATGCAAAGTATCACAAGTAAACAGTTTCATGAATGAGAATGACTTGCTCACTGTGTTATGGCATGTTATTTCCTCTCCCCAGTATCCTTGTTACTAAGGATACTGGGGAATATGTAGTATATATAGATACTTATTACTAAGTACCTATTGGGCATGGCTATCACCAAGCAGCCTGTGGGTTTGTGGGTTTGCGGGTTTGCAGGATTTCCAGTTTCTGACAGTGCTGCCGGGGGTGTGTGGATGTGTAGGTCTGGCTGCTGAGCAGGACTGAATTTGGCTGGCCAAGCTGCAAGTGCCTGGACCTAGCAGAGTCAGAGGCTGGTGCTAAGGGCACTCAGACTTGTCCCCCAGGGCTGGCTTTGTGCCTGTGTTCTCCTCCCCGTGAGCATCGCTGCAGGGAGCCAGACTGGGGGCCTGGCCTGGGTGAAAGCTGTCCAGCTGAAAAACAAGGTGCAGGTCTGTACGCAGCTGCGTTTCCTGCTCTGGCTCAGCACTGCTCCTCCAGCCTCGCCGGGGTAGAAGAAGAGGCGGCAGCCCTGTTCGCGGGGCCAGCAGGCAGCTGTGAGCAGCCAGCTCAGCCCTGGCCTGCGTGAGGCTGCAGTCCCCCAGCGCTGCTTCCTGCTGTGTACCCGGGGGCGGGGGGGGGCGGGGGAAAACCTTTACCTCCCCGGTGGCGGCTTCCAGGGGTGTGTGCTGTTAGAAGACTTGTCAGGCTCCTCCTTAAGGCTTTGCCTTATACCACACACATGCAAGCTGGAGTTTTTCTCAGTGTTGCAGGCTCTCACAGAGCAGCTTCACTTGCCCACACAAACTGGGTGAAACTGTGAGCTTCGTGTAACTTATCTACCACCAGCAAGGCACAGTCGCACCAGGGGAGCACTGTGTCCACAGCGCCCCAGATAGCTGATGACAGCTACTTACTCGTGGTCCCTTCTGGGAGTCTTCTCCTGCAGCTGCAAGCAGGGATGTCAGAAAAGAGCAAAAGCAATGCCCGCCCTAAAAATCAGAGCAACGTTGCTCTAGGACCCCAGTCCCAACCAGCCCCCAGCAACTGCGCCTCAAGGGGAGCTACTGGGATCGGCTTAACAAGGGCTGCTCAGAAGGGGCCAAACAAGATTTGTCTCATGTGATGAGGACAAGGGTTTGGAAAAACTTCAACTTTTTTCTTGGATGCGAATCCTAAGGGGGGTGTGTGTGTGTGGAGATGCCCCTGTCACCCTTCAAACTGCCAGCGTGGCTGCAATTCATAGGTTCTGCCCCAAATCCTAGAGGGTTTTTCCCCCTGTACCTCACGGCGGGCTGCAGCATCGCAGAAATCTCAGCATCGGTGCTTTCTCTGCGTTGGGGGTTCACATGCTGGTCACGTTTTGAACTGGTCTCAAAAAGCAGCTGGGGAAAACAAACAAAACCCATTCTCGTTCTCCAATCATGGAGGTTGGAAGGGGTCGCTGGAGGTCTTTTGTCCAAACCTCTGCTCGAAGAAAATGTGTTAGATCAAGTCACTCCAGAGATTGTCCAGTGGAGGTTTGAGTCTCTCCAAGGACAGAGATCCCACAGCGTCTCTGGGCCCCCGTTCTAGCATTTGACCACCCTCATAGTGAAATATTTTTCCATACAGCTAATGAGAATTTCCTGTTTTCCAGCTTGTGCCCATTGCCTCTCATCCTGTCCAACAAGTCTGGCTGTCTTCTCTACACCCTCCCACTAGGCAGGTGTGGACAACATTAAGAGCCTCCTTCGCCTCCTCCAAGCTGATCACAGCCAGCTCTGGTCCTTTCGGTCAGCCGTGCTGCCATCCAGGCTTTTGGCCATTCCCCTGCGGCAACCAAGCGGTGGCCTCTGCTGGGGGCCAGCTCAGAGCTGTGAACCTTCATCACTCGTCTGCCTTAACTGAGCCTGAATCCAGTCACAAGGGAGAAAGAGGCCTTTAGTGTCCAATCCCAACCGCAGTTCTGGCTGCGACACCCACGCCAGTCTGTCCCACAAATAAAATTCCACCTTGCCCTGTTCATTGTCATAAAGGACATTTATTGTTAAAACCTCCCAGCCACTACATCTGCCCTCGCTGCTGCCATGACGTAGCTTGAGGCTATCGTGCAGAGCACAGCTCAAGTCCTGGCCGGTGGCACACCTGCAAGACTTGTCAGCTGCAAGAGAAGTGTCCCGTTGCTGCCATCTCTCTCTCCATTTTCTTGTCTACAATGCTCACAAATTTGTTTCCTCGTAAATAAAACCTGAGAGGTTTCTGTGCCCACTCTCCCCTCTTGCCAACACCAATCCTTGTTGTGGTTACCACATCCTGCTCCCCTGGTAAGTCGTGTCCGGGCACCATCCAGATGGCTGCATCCTCAGTCAGGTGCCTCTGGTCAAAAGCCTTGTCAATGCCAAACGCTTGGCAGAGCTTGGAGGGCCCGTTACACAGCTGCCAGTCCTTCAGCGGCTTTGTGGGTCCTTTCCTCGAAGCACTGCGCAGCTCTCTCATCGCATCTAAACCCCGCAGCGGCTCCAGAGAGCGAAGTAAGACTGCAGCCCCTTCCCCTGTGCAGAACAAGAACCACGCGTTACCACACGGTTGTTTGTCAAGAACGTCTCAGCTTTCAGCCCCACCACCAGCAGCAGAAGAGCTTCTGCTCTGGGCCTGTGGCTCAGGGAAGCCTGATGGAGCAGGGAATCCCCTGCAGCACGCAGCCACAGGCTCTGTCCTCTTGGGCCACTTTGCTTCGAGTGCCAGGCTCTGGAGTCAGCCACTAACCCTGCCCTCTCCTGACTGTCCCGCATCCCAGAGCTCTGTGCCCTTTATTCATCAGCGCTGACCCCACTTCTTGATGTTACTAAGTCTAGCTGCTGCTCCAAGGCTTGCCAGAGGGCAAGACGTTTTTCTTCAGTCAGCACAATGTTCAGGAACAAATACACATATGGTTCAGCTTTGGCATAGCTATCCAAAGCTGCTCCCAAAACCAGCGGATTTATAATAAGCTCTGATTACAATAACTCCAGCTAACGAAGGAGAGGAGGAATGAGTCCAGATGCCGCCAGCAGAATGAGGCAGCCTGCAGATTTCGGCTGGACAAAGAGAACCCTGGGAGGGAGCCACAGGCACCGGGAGCAGCCGCTGCCCGGGCTGCTGCTGCGGGAGTTGCCAACTCAAACACCCGCATGG
>Ga0181612_140239_pt1 | contig 10591 bp, 6 predicted proteins | sample HoacroProtozoa21_FD_119630 | JGI IMG/M metagenome (GOLD analysis project Ga0181612, IMG submission 119630) | Hoatzin crop microbial communities from Cojedes, Venezuel. Combined Assembly of Gp0051906, Gp0051904, Gp0051908
AACTACCCCAGCTAACTGTAACAAGAAGATCAAACGCGCATGGGACTCTACATACTGGGATGGAGGAGGTGAACTGTCCTAGGTTACCGTAACAAAGTCTTCTCAAATCCTACAAACAGAATTCTAATTTCTTTAATGTAAACAAATATCTTCATTATCTGAAAAGAATATCATTGCTACTTTTAGCCTCCTGACAGAGTCCTCTGTCCTTTTTCACAGAGAGACAAATTTCTGTTCCCAGTTTCCTGGGAGTAATTGTTTAAAACAGACAGTTTATTTAATAGCAGGAAAAAAATCCTATAAAGTTATTGTTGTAGTTTAAAGATGGAAGATGTTCAGTGATGTGCAGTGGAACACGGGCATCTGTATTTTGGACACATCATACATTTTCTCATGCAGCTGAAGATGTGAAGATTAAGTGGTGGCTCAGTTCTCCATAAAATACAGCATGAGATCAGTATTCCTTTGTTATTTAAAACTGTTCCTGCAATAGAACATGCAAAAGAGAAAAACATCTGCAAACCTTCAGGACAAGCCAAATATCTATGGGTGTATAGAATAGACTTGTCAACTTGTCTTTGTAGGAAGTCTAATTTGACCATCACTGTGTGTCATAAACCAGCAGGGATGCATTAATGGTATTCTAAATGCTGTGTTGTAGGAAATTAAGCTGGAGAAATCATCTTTGTCTTGGTAGTTGTCAAAGCTGATTTTTCTCTTAGATTAAATTATCTTTTTTAATAGAAAAAATGGAATAATAGGATTGTTACCAGACTTTGAGCTGAGTTTTTTATCTCATTGATCTAAAATTTAAAATATGTTTTGCACCAATTTCTCTCATTGCTACAAAAGACATCACTTCTTCCGTTCTTCAGCACAAAAAAGAACAACAGGTTACATCAACTGATAGAGTGGTTGTTCCGTTACTGGTGAAATCATGATGAGATTTGGTTCTGTGTTGTGCTGGACTTGGCAGCTCTGAATCAACGTGTGAGCTAATTAGTGCTTCCACACAAACAGAAATGTAAGTCTCACACCGAGTACTGATACCATGAGGTGTCAATGTACCAGTTTCTGGTGGGTGAAGGCTGAATGCACATAGCCTCGCACTTACAGCAGCTCACAGATGGCATTTTGAACATCTAAGTGTGGGAAGCATGAAATCAGCACTAACGTAAAATGATCTGCAAGGTGGTGCTTTCTGAGAGATAAATTGTGTACTCTCAGCCTGTTCCAGTAATAAAATGTGTTTTTGTAAGTAGGAAGGACTAGTGACACCATGGGTCCAGACACAACAGAGCTCCTTGTAGAAGTAGTATTGCTTGTATTTGGCTTTGCCATTTCTTTTTCCATGAGTTGAATATTTGTGAGAGTTCTTGTCTGAAGCTGATGTGTCATATACTCCTCAGTCTTATATGGCTATAATATTTCTGTATGAAATGGCCTCACAGCTATATGTAGTACTCAAAACCAAGTGCCCAAATCACACGTAGTACCATAGGATTGCCAGTGCAGACACCCACAGTTGAATCCCATGCACTGTGAACCAAGTTCAGAAGGACCCTTTTGAGAAGTAATAGTTGGTATTGGAAATCATGGATTTGTTGACATGTGGTGGAATTTCACAAAACATGTGACATTGGCAAACTTTATTGTCCCTGAAGTCAGAGGCAAACTCTCATTGATATCAGCAGGAACTGAGCTAGTACTGAACAGTATGAAAATTCCTCACTGAAACTTCTTTTTGATGGGGACGAGGGGAAGCTAGCTGTAGTGCTGTGCAAAATTTACTAAGATAGTTTGTATACATAAGCTGCTGTTTCAATTATTTTCTTGAAGAGCTGATTACACAGGGGCTTAGGGCCACTAGGACTGAGGCTTAAAAGACATAAACTGAATCCATGCTTGCAAATGCAGATCTCCCACCACAGCACATGAAGGCATGCAAAAAAATAAGCAAGGAAAACTATTTCACAGTGTTTTCTCTCCCCTTGCTTCAGTTCTACAACTTTAATACTGAGAACGTTTTTGTTCCAAAGCATTCAGTGAAGAAACAGGTGGCAACTCTGCTGCCTACGTGTCCCTTTACCTGGTGCAGTAAAGACCTGATATCTCCCCCACAGTTTCTAGGCATGTAGTCAAAAGCCCTGAATAGCAGAGGGTCATTATAAGTATGTCCCAGCAGGGTGAGGGGCAATGCAGTGCACAGCAATAAATGTCTACACTTTAATTTACTTTCATGTACTTCTTTTTCCTTATGATACTTATCACATCCTTCTCTGTCAACCAAAAAAGATGAAGCTTTCACCTTTAAAAAAAATAATACTTAAGCTTTCTTCTGTGATTAAACATTTTGATCGTTTTATTTGCATGGCCACTACATTGCTACCAATGTGCCATGATATTTTAGCTGTACACAACCAGGCAGGTTATTCACACCAGCCATGTCTCCTGCAATTTCTGAGGGGAATATCTTGCTATTCATGGCAAATAACACACAATAACAAGAACTGCAGCTTGTAAAATCTGTGAAAGCAAGTGCAGATTTCTTGTGGGGAGCATCAGTGCCACTGTTATTTGAAATATATTGCTTTGGCAGGCAGGCCTTTATAAATATTTAAATATTTCTGTAAAAGCACTGAAAAAATAAGATTCATTCCTGTTTTGCATTTTTTTGCATTTTTGTTCCCAGCTCCTTGTGGTCAAAATGAAACCAGAGAAGATGGCAAAATAATCCAGCTGCCTCCCTGCAAGACAGGAGCATGGATTGTTCCTGCCATCATGGCCTGTTACCTTTTGGTTGCAAACATCCTTCTGGTGAACCTCCTTATTGCCGTTTTCAAGTGAGTGACACATGGCAAAATATGAACTTGGGGGGGGGATGGACATTTTTCACAGCCTAAGAAGGCTGCTAAGCTGGAGACTTTGGCTGAGAGCCATTTTCAGAGGATGTAAAGGTGAAAAGGAAAGAGGCAGTGGTTTGTCTCCAGGGAATAAGGGAAATGCCAAGTTCTTCATATTGTCTTATTTGCCAGGACAGACACGTGATGAGAATTGGGGTAGAGAAGCCAAAAAATTTAAAGTTTAGTTATGGCATCATTTACTCCTGTTACAGAAAACAAGAATAAAAATACTTTCCTGTCTCATTGAGTTGTTGTAAGACTCAGTGATTGTACAGAGCAGACAGACACGGTAGTAAGAAATGGCTGACTCCCACTGTGCCTTGCTGAAGCACAAACTTGTTCATTTCTTTTGTTCTTCATCCTCTTTTTGTGACAAGGGAACATTTTCACTATTGGTGAGACGTGTCCAGTCAAGGTGCTGTCATATCATCTTTGGCAAAGTATCCAAAACCATTTCAGTCTGATGTTATTTTCCTCTTCTTGCCTTCTAGCAATACATTTTTTGAAGTCAAATCCATATCCAACCAAGTATGGAAGTTTCAAAGATACCAGCTAATCATGACATTTCACGAAAGACCTGTTCTCCCACCGCCTCTGATCATTTTCAGCCATATGACTATGATATTCCAACACCTCTGCTGCAGATGGAGGAAGCATGAAAGCGACCCAGATGAGAGAGACTATGGATTAAGTAAGCCTTAGTCAATTTACAGAGCGGGATTTTCCAATGTCCTTGGTAATATCTAGCGTTTGATATGAATGTAGGCTAAGTCCAGCACCTTGATAACCTTTCCAGCAGAGAACTACTTTTAACTGCAAAAATTTTACCTGAATCGGTTAGTTTTACCTGCATTGCCCAACCCTTAGTTCTCCTCAGAGTGTTAATGAGGCTATGTTTTTCTGGGATTTTTGGGCGTTGTTTCCCCCTTTGTTCCTTCAAAGCAAAAGGGTTTCTTTTGCTCTTGGTAGAGGTCTGTTACTGCTGAAATTCTTCTCACAGTCCATCACACTTCCAGATCTCAGTTTTATTTCTTCAAATACAGAGAAAGCATTCCTACTTTTTGAGCAAACAGCACATACTTCCCCCAAACACACTTTTTGCCTAGATAAGCTGAGACATGGTAAGAAGTAATTATTTTGTAGACACGTGTTCTCCCTTTGACACTGACTCAAATTGAAGGAGTAGTTTCTCCAGACACTTTAGTATGAACTCCCATAAGCATGATGGAAAACCTGTCAGATTATTTTGATAACACTTTCTCTCTGCTTCTCTATCTAGTTCTTCAAAGTAGATCTCCACCTTCCCCAATGTATATGCCAGAGGCAGGGAGCGAAGGGATGTTCATCCCTTCCCAACATTAGCCCATGCCACAACCCACCTCTCAATGAGGAGGGAGCTGGAGACGTGTGGTGGCACTGGAGATGCAAGTGCAACCAGACTGCTCCCCTCCCACTCACATCACACTGTCTACCACAGCTCTTGCTGCTGCCTGCAGATACCAGCTCTTGCCATGTCAGATAGACCCTCTATACACTCAGACTCCTTTCTCGCAGTCTGCTAATTTGATTGTATTTGTATTAGGTTACAGGTGGGCTTTGGCTCCCAGCATCTCTCCAGAACCTGACCAGCAGCTGTGTTTAGGTCTCATGCAATCAAAACACATTCATGTTTTCTCAGCATTTGCCTGCTTAAGTGTTTCTTTCTCCAGAATCATATATAATTGAAGCCACTAATGTGGTAATTAGCTGCGTCTATCTGCTTTCATACCAAAATGCCAGATAAATTTGAAGCCTGCTTTTGAAAGCTTAGTCCATGAATTCCAAAGTAAGAAGAATGTAGTCAATTTCACGTGTTAATCTTTACCAAATTCACCTTTTTCCATTGTTTCCACAGAACTTTTCATAACTGAGGATGAACTGAAAAAAGTCCATGATTTTGAAGAGCAGTGCATAGAAGAATATTTTAGAGAAAAGGATGACAGATTCAATTCCTCCAATGATGAAAGAATCCGTGTCACTTCAGAAAGGTGCACTTTTTTTCTTTATTCTCTCATAAGTTGACCTGGAAATGCATTTCTGTTTCCATTCTCACCCTTCCTTTCTTTTTCTTGGAAAGAGAAACATCTGAGGTACTCTTTAATAAGTCTTAACTAAAATGTAGAGTGACAAAAGGTAGTGAATTTCTTTTCTATTTTTTTCTTTTTTGCTAAAGCAGATGTTCCTCAAAGTTTTGAAAACATGGATCTTTTAACCAGTTGTATTAGGGCACAACTGGCGTAGTGAGAAACATAAATTATTTTCGTATTTCAGTTCTTAAAGCAGAACTTTAGGGCACAAGTGGTCAGAACACAGTGGGAGAGTAAATGAGAGCTCCCCAATGAAAATTACAGCTTCAGCACTGGCCTGCTATGTATTCAGTTAAAGAGCAATCCTTGTTTCGGGATGTCCTTCCTAGGTAAGCTAGTTTCGTTGAGAGCAACAGGGATCTTGCCATTAATTCGAAAGGAACTAGACATTTCGCCTACAGCATTGAAATGCACAGAGGACAAATACGTTAAGTTAGTGGAAGTTGCCCATCTTCAAATTCATCAATCCTAAAAATTCATAAATCAGTTCACCTGCTGAGGTGCTTATATGCTTTCATCACACAGCAGCTGAGCAACAGAGTTTGGGTTTTGATTCATATCATGGTTGCCAATAAATACTTTAAGGCAACACCCTGTCAGATATTCTTAAAAATTATGAACCACTGAATACTCCATTCCCTGAATACTCCACTTCAACTTGTATAACAGAGGCCAGATGAGTTGTCATTGTAGTTGGTTACACAGATAGAACACTCTTCTCCTCACACATAATCTTCTAGCACTGCCTTTGATGCAGCTATGCCTAAAATATGTTTCCTGTAGACAAGAAAACATGCTTTTAATTTGGTTTTGAAATAAATCTATCCCAGAGCAGGATTAGCAGATATAATATCATTTAATCATCTGCATTACTGAAAACAGCACTCCTAAAACATATGTTTCAGAAAAGGGTATTAGAGGGGAAGTATGGTAAGGCATGGAATGGCTTCCTTGTAAAGAATTGCCAAGAAATGCAGCTCTGCTTGGTCCAGAAGAGATAAATGAGGAATGAAATTACAGAGGTCTGTATAATTATGAGTGCAAGGAGGGGGTGAGTAGAAATCAATTTTTTGCTATCTCTCCCAGAAAAAGATATAGGGAAGGAACAGATTAATCTAGCAGAAGCCCATGTTCAAAATAAACAGAAATAGGTGATTTTTTCATGCAGTTAGTAGTGGAGCAGAGCAAATTCTTGAAAGCTGATGAGGTCTAAAAGAAGCTGATGATATCAACTAAAAGTCTCCATGGGTTCGAATGGAGACAAGCTTATGGAACAGAAATCCAGTAAGGACTGCTAAATACAAGGATATCATATTGAGGCCATGAAGTTCCTGAGCAGAAAATGTTAAGAGACTGGAGAATATAAGGGTAGAAGATTTACATATGCTTCAAAGTAAGATAGTGGGCTAAATTTATCTATGGTCCAACTGAGTACCTTTTTTCCTTGTGTTCTGATGATCCAATGGTCAGAGAACTAACATGAAAATCACAGATGAAGGTTCAAATCTCTGTTGGGGCATAGCTTTCATTTTGGTGGCCAGGGAAAGAAGAGGTATGTTTGAAGCCTCTGTAAATGAGAATTAATCCAGCTGGGACCTCTCCTACATTAGGCAAGTGCTCTAAGTCCTTGAAAATGAATACACAACAGTCTGCCTTTGCCTCTGCGCTGGCCCTGTGTTATAGCAAAAGAGCCCTCATCTCTGTTATTTTAAATGAACAGCTTAAAGCACCTTATTCCAGAAGAGAGTTCATGATCATGAACCCTAAATGAAGACACCCATCTGAGCCCCACAGAGATATAATGCTTTGTAAATCCACTTACCTTACCCAATAGTGCAATGTGAAAACCAGCATGCCCCAGGTCTGTAAGGGAGATCTAGGTAGCCATGCCATGGGGTACAGAAGCCACTCCGGGGCCCAAGCACACTACTAGGGCTTGCAGTAATGAAATCCCAGATGAACGCAGCTCTTATAATAGCTCACTTCTTTCCTTGCCAAACCCAATGCAATGCTCTAACACACAAGGCAAGTGCAAATACTTAAAGATCTGAGGAATACTTTAAAGTTGTTTGAGGAATCAGGGCTATCTAAATATCTTAAATAACATACATTTTAAAAACTGGATGCCCACATCTGTCATTTTGCCTGCAATTATGGCCAGGGAAGTATCCCTTGAAGTGTTCTTAATCTAAAACATCAAACTTCTTTTTTTCTAACCTGTGGAACATTCAAATATTTAAAATCTAGATTTGCACTTTATGGTTTCTATATAAAACTGTCTTTGTACAATTAACAAGATATAAAGCAAAGAAAATGATGCAAAACTACAGTGTTGCCCTTCCAATGTCCAGTCATTAGCCTGTAGTAGTAGACCAAGCACAGTACCTACATTATAGCCATGAGCTTAATCATTTGTCCAATTAACTCAGCTTTGCATGGCATAAAATTGAACCAGAAAGCCCTGAAAATGTGAGTGAAGTTCCCTCAGAAGAACTTCCATTTGCAGGAAGCTGAGGATGCTCTTAGGCTCAAGGAGAAGGAAGGGCTGGGACAAGCCCTGTGTGATGTACCTGCTCCTGGACTGCTCACTGCCTTCCTTCTCCTCCACACATCTGTGATACACTCACCTGTTGCTTGAGCAGCTCCTACTCACATCTAGATTTATCAGAGTGCTCCAGGTCCTGCTTGGAGGAAGAACAGCTGCAGATCGTAGGTGCACAGCCCCGTACACCTGGAAGAGGGAGTAGGGGGCTACCACTGGAAAGGAAACGGGAGATGAGAACCGAGTCTTGCTTTGAGGCTACACTACATGGGCATTCAGAGGCAGGAGCTCAGGAAAATGAAAGAACAAGAGATCCTGTTTCTTGCTGCATTGACTTGGGTATATATGAACGATTTCAGCTAAGCAGTCAGTGTCTGTGTAGGGTCAGGACCACAGTGTCTTGTCTGACCCACCTGCAACAAGCTGCAGCTTATACCCTCACCTTGGAATAGTCCACCCTGGCATCCTATGGGGCCTGTCTTGGTTCAGCAATCACCTTATTTCTCTTGTAACACAGAACACCACAGAGCTGTGCAGATTTGGGGTCACCACACAGAATCTCTTCTTTACTGATCCTTTCACATTCAGAAATTAAAAGTGTGAAATGACACTTGATGCTTGCTCTTCCCTGACTAAGTAACTCGGAGGAGCAGCTTGCTAGCTAGGATCTCACATAGGCACATGGAAGTAGCAGCAGGTTAGTGACACACATCAGAGGAAATGATTGACTAACCTGAAAAATACAAAGCAGTGCAAAGCTGTAAGGTGTTTCCCTTAACTGCATTTATCAGGTTAGGCAAATCTTGGTGAATCTCCTGGAGACCCATGAGGAAAGCAAAGTTGGACAGTTGCTTCATTGCAGCAGAAGAATCACAATTTCTTCTTGAGAGCCCTCCTTTCTGTCTAATCACTGTGAAACTTTTGGTGGTACATTTTGACCAGCACAGAGACATGCATAATGTCATCAAGAAAGACTGCACTATTTTTCTTGGTCTGGCTTGAAGCCACTAGAACAGTCCCTTCAGTAGGAATTTTTTCCATATGGACAGGTCTCAACTGTTTCAAACCCAACACAAAACCTTTTGTTGATTTCAGAGGGAGCAGAGTCACATCCTAACAGTATTCAGAAAGCAGATAAGCTCTTTGGAGTAGATATTCTTATGTCATCTTTGGTACTATATGGTGCCCATTACTACAGCACCTTAACATTTTAGAGTCTGCAGTACAATTACAGTAAGAGCATCCATGTGAATGAAGACATAGTTATCATCTTCATTTCTGAGATGGCAGTCTGAAGTGCACAGAAATAGGTTTGGGTTGGTAAAAGGGCCACTACTGAGCCTACCAGATCTGGCCACCCATGCAGAGTGACAGTAGGAAAGGTCTGTGAATCCGGCAGCATCTCTCTATGATCACAGAGAGTTAAGTGGTCTTAGGCTCCAGATGGGAATTTAGCCAGGACAACCCAATGTCCTTAACCTGCAGAAACCACCGCACCTGGGAAAATTGGTTGGCCACTTGCATCTGCAATGCTTTACCAAAAGGTGTCAGACAAAGCACCAATAGCCTGTTATAGGCTTGGGAACTGCTGTCTATGTTTCATTTAAATAAAATCATTCTACAGTCACCTATTATAGGCAAGGTGGATAACCCTGTAAGTGACTTTCAGTGTCTACAGTCTTTGAGGCAGTTGAAAAGGATTTTGAAGTATAAAACATGGCTTAAAAATGAACATAGGTCCACAGAGACTTGTGAACCTAACTCTAACATTCAATTAAGAGGTCTGCTTCTGAAAAGAGTGCCTTACTGCCATTAAATCATTACTTCAGTTAAATTATCGATGAACTGATCTGCAAAAGTTAAAAATAAATGTAACCAAAATGAATGCCAGCAAAAGCCATCATTTCCCAAACCATAATAAAAAAGACTCATCACGGGTAATACAAAATCTTTGCCACGTTGACAGTTCTGACCTTTTATTTTTTTTCTGTTTACTGAATATTGTCCTCAGACAGTCCATGTTTGTTTCACTATTAGTAATTTTTGAACTTCAGCAAAACACACTTGGTGCACATTTTACATGTAGCTTCCTCTTCTGCTGTCCTCATTCCCATCTGTTAGGATGGCTTGGCACCTTCTCGTACGTTGGATAAATCTTGCTGTAAGGAAAAGCACAGGTGCAATGGAGACATCAGACATGGATATTGTGGGATTTGCCAGAAGGTTTATACTATCTCCAATACACATGGAAAAAAAAAAATCCAAACCAAAACTTGGGCATTCATATTTTAAAATAGTATTTTAGTTCAAAACTGTTCCTGAAGGAAATGCAGCTCTAGATGTCTATTCACTGAGTGCAAGGTCATCCAACAATAATGGAAAATAGAAAAGTTAACTTATAGAAGCATTTTAAGAACCAGATAATTACTGTATTTCTCCAGAACATATCCTCTAATGTCCACAGTGTTTGGCTGATGGGATTTTGTCATGTTTCTAGTATGATTACTCCCAGAGCAAGGTGCTGTTCTGTGTGATGAATGATTACAGAATTTAACATCAAATTAGTATAAGAGAATATGACTAATTAAAAGAATAAGCATTTGTTAAAAAATCTGGGACTGCCCATATACAATATATATAACAAAAGGTGAGTAAATTCAAAACTAATTGCTTTGGTTTTGGAGGAGATCATCATCACTCAAGCTTTCTTTTTGTGAATAAAATTACATAGTCAGGGCCCATCCAGTGTAAATACATGTTTGTACTTATCAGTTATCTAGGCATATCTCTGGTTACCCCTGGTTTCTGAACCAGAATGCACTATTATTATCTTCTTGAGTTTCTATATAAATTTCCCACTACTGTCAATGCAATGACATCTGAAGAAGAGAAGGCTGCGAGGGGACCTTATAAATGCCTACAAATATCTGAAGGGTGGGTGTCAGGAGGATGGGGCCAAGCTCTTTTCAGTGGTGCCCAGTGACAGGACAAGGGGCAATGGGCACAAACTGAGGCACAGG
>Ga0181612_173129_pt1 | contig 10591 bp, 6 predicted proteins | sample HoacroProtozoa21_FD_119630 | JGI IMG/M metagenome (GOLD analysis project Ga0181612, IMG submission 119630) | Hoatzin crop microbial communities from Cojedes, Venezuel. Combined Assembly of Gp0051906, Gp0051904, Gp0051908
AGCCCCTCTGCACAATCAATGCACAAAGAGAAATTGGACAGTTGAAAGCAAAGATAAGACAAACATAATTTTTGGAAGGTCCCCTAGTGCTAGTCAGGATTCCTTCCCACATTGCCATGGGTTGTTTGAGTTTTAATACACATTCTTCTCTTTGCTGAACAACTGAACTGCCATTCAGGAAGATCCAATTTTGAACAAGAAATCATGCCACAAAAATGTATGGTAAATGCACACAGAAACCTTTTCGCAATGATCCCAGGCAAGTCACATCTTCCCAAGACGGTATCATCTCCAACTGCGTTATGGTTGTCCAAACCATACTGCTGGTCCCAGCTAGATTACAAACTCCTCAAGGCTCGAATCAGCATCATCTAAGTTTGCGCAGATACCAGGAGGTTTCTTACATTCGGCAAACTGTCTCCCTTGGACAGAAGCCTGACCACGCTCTTTATGCACCACTGCAGTCCCCAGCATTGTTTCTTTTGGGATAGGCACCATCGTCTGTCCCCAGTGCTCATTCACATCAGAAGACATTTTATCCTGGGGAAGGACTCGCAGGGTCTGGTCCACCAGGCCAGTCTTTCCTGGCACTGATTTTCACAAGGGGCCCCTAAAACAAGGATAACATAGCTGGGCTTGCAAAAAGAATGGGATCCAACAATTGCCAGCCTCCCAGACGATCAAATCCTTGGTTCAAGAAAAGCATTTCTCAACCTTTTAATTTTTTTTTTCCTGACTCAATTAGAAAGCTGCATGTATTTTTTCCTTGTCTTTAGCAACTTGCCCTCGTTCCTCCTTCCAAGGTAAGTTGCAGCATAAGTTGGCAAGCCCTGTTAACATGGAACAAAAGCATACTCTGTGATCCGAGAGGGGTTTGGACTTGTGATGTACTCTGAACATCGCTACAGAGAAGCTCTCTCCAGGTTGGCTACGTGAGACAGAGATGATCTCTGCGTAAGGAGGGTAGATAGTGTTTAAAGTGCTTAAAGCCATAGGATGCCACATTGGTCAAATAAGCCCCAAGTCACCAGGCACCAAGGAGAGGTTTGTCACAGAGGTGGAAGTCTCCTTTCTGAGTTTCTAGAACAGCTGCATGAATAGAGTTCCTCAAATGCCTCCATCAGCACACAGAAGCAGTTATTTGCTTTCTGGCTTCCTAAGAGGAATGCAGTTGGTTTTGGCTCCTCTGTCCTGTCTGCTGGGCGAGAAACCTGATGAGGAGCAAAAAACTGAGCCAGGCTGCAGCAGCAGTGCCCCAATCACCAGGTGGGCCAGCCCCAGAGCCATCTTCGTTCCTACCAGCCTGCCCCAAAGTCAGCTTCCAAGGTCCATATACACATAACAGCTTGGGGAAGGTGCCTCAGTGTAGCAAGGCTGTTCTGGATGCCTTTACGTTCTCTGTGAAGCCCTCAGGGCATTAGTAGCCCAAGAATTTCTTCAGCAAATGGGACCCTTTTATGGGAAAGTCTAGACTTCCTAATGACCTTGGAAAAGCAGCCAAGTCCTCCTCCACCCAGCCAACACCGCCTCCAGGCTGCTGTCTCTGTCCCACTGCCTGGGGAGCCCTTCTCCTCCCACTGCTTCCATGTTCTGCAGCTGCCTTTGGTCTTCACTGCAGCAAACCACTTGCTTCATGGACCTTTCCTCCCCTGATATTCCTTAGCTATGCAGCCAGCATAACATGTCCGCACCTTCACCACCAAACTTGCACCCTTGGAACTACCTTACTTCACTCTGCTGATCAAATACCTTTACTTTCTTTAAAAAAAAAAAAGGGGGGGGAAATAAAAAAAAAGTAACATATGTTTCCTGACTCTTCTCTACAACCACTTCTTAATATTTCCCCTTTGCCAGTGTTAGCTACACAGTCAGCCCAGCTTCCACTGCTGCTTTCCTTTTCACACCGAGCTCAGCCAGAAACTCCCACCACTCCCTCCATATACCCAGGTAGGTTTTATTCCCATTTCGGCTCCTTAGCAGCACACTAGATCCATTTCCCAGTGCCAGCAGGGAAACAAAAGTGACCAGAACACAAATAACCCCTTTGGAATCTTCCCATCACCACCCTTGACCTTTGCTTCCCTATGACTGGCTTCTAGGACAAACCACCCAGAGCAGAAAAGCTGTTGTAGACAATCCCTTCGCACACGTACACGACAGCATCCTCACGTAAACCCCTCTGCACTGAGTGGTCATGACACCCACATGTAAGGAAGGAGCTCCCCCTCACACCTCCTGGCTGCAAGGCTGCTGACCACCACACACAGATCCTCTCTCTCCACCTTTACACCTGCTGAATGGCTCAGTTCAGACCAGGAATCCAGTGTTTGACTTTGACATTATTTAATGAAAGAGGTGCAACTTTCTTTGGCTCCTCTGCTGCTGACGCACAGCGCTCTCGCATTATGTTCCCTAATGAAGGCCACCTGAAGCCTGAAACAGTGTCTGAACACAACACAGTGCTCTCTTTTCATGGTGGGATAACACAAAAAAAAAAAAAAACAACAACAAATCTCTGAATATTTCTCGCTCGCAGATGAACTTGGCCATCGCGCTAAGGAAATTAAAGCAAACAGAGCCAGTCTGTCAACTGGAACGCTCTGCCTGCTGCCTGCTCTGGCTGTTACTTTACATGGGTCTTAAATTAAATGTCAAATAGTGTTTGGCACAAGAGCCTTGTGGCTGCCCTTAGAGAAAATCTGACACCTTCACTGTTTCCCACTGCTCTGTACTGCTTGGCTAGGGGTGGGGGAAGTACAGACTGTCTCATAGCTCCTTGGTTTCTTTTTTCCTTTATTTTTTTCCACAAAGAAAGTATTGGAAAAAAAAAAGTTTCTAATTGTGTTTTATCAAAAGGACTGCAAAGGGTGCAGGACTCAGTAGCATCAGGCAAAATTTGGGGCAGCTTGTTCGTTTTGGTTTCCTGGTACTTCCACCCCCCTCAAGCTGACATGACAGACATCCAGCAATGCTCTCATCTCTGCCCACTCCAGTTTCAGTCCTTTTGACTCTGAGTTTTAGCATCTTTTAGCAAAACAAAAGTGTAATAGCACTGGTACATAAGGTCACCCTGTCACCCTGCCATGCCAATATACCTGTGCCAGGCTGGTGACACCCCCCTGCCACATCTTTACCATCACCTGGCTGTTCCTTTCCATTGCATCCCCAGAAGATCAACCATGATAAACCATGCACAACATACTGAAGACCTCCTCATGAACTGGCATTCCTTACTAACACTAGGTTAGGAACAGGGCTGCTGCTCACATTCCCATGAACAGGGCTTTGAGACAGCGATCAGGTTATTATAGCTAAACAGCAATGACAACCGAGCCACAGTAACTCTCCACGAGCGCACACAGAGCCAAAGGGAAATGGAAATGGGATTGGACTCAGCTGAGACCACCCAGGCTGCCTGCACCGTGCCAGTCTTCACGCAGGGTTGAGTCTGTCCCTCTCTGTCCTCAGCTCTTGCTGTTCTCAAGGTGGAAACAGAGCACCTGCTGTGAAAGGGCAAAATCAAAACTGAGTTATCATTATGTATCTGGACACCAGAACACACCACTGAGCTGATCTTGCTGCCTTGTGTTTGTCTTTTACAGAAGAAATGCATTTTTCTTCCAGGTCTATAAGTTACCAACCAGAGACATACAGTGTGAAAATAGCGAACTGCCAACAGCCACAGCAATATATAGGTACATAGATATTTTTTTTTTTTTTTTTTTTTTAAACTCAGCTGAGAACTGAATATACTGTTCTTCACAAATACCTTGAACCTAGCTTGGGTTCACACATGTATCATCTCCACCCCATCACCTTCCTCCCCACAAAAGGCTCCTGGCAGCATCAGTGAGGGCTTCAGCTCCACCACAGTGCTCTGGGAAGTCCCCACTGAGCTTGGAGTGCTGCTGTGGGGGCTGTGAGAAGATGAGCCTTTCCCATGGACTTGTTACTATTCCATGTCTGCACCCAGCTGGAGCCCAGAGCTGCAGAGAGGAAAAACAGGAACCAATATATTTATTGTTTTAACCCTTCACCTCTCAGAAAAAACTTAGAAGAATAACTGCCTGTGGTTTGAGGTGAAATTTGGGCGAAGGCTAAAGGGATGTGAACGGGGGGCAGTGAGTGGAAAATATAAGAGAACAGAGAATGGGTATTTTCTAGACTATTCCAATAAAACTCCACCACTTCAACCAAGTCCTGCGTTGATCACACTGGCTGACAGAACTCATCCACAGTGACAGTGCTACGAGATCTGTCCTGAATTTGTCCCTGCACCTGTGGAAGTAGGAAAGATTGTTAGAGATGGGGAGTAGCAGGGGCTCCTCCTCATTGGAGAGAACTCATTCATCAGGACAAGAAATCAATGCAAAGCTAGTGACATTCAGAGGCTCAAGGGATGTGCGAAACCGAATGTGCCAGCAAGCACAGGCGTAAGAAAGGGGCTCCAAATTCCACACTCGGCTGCAGCATGTTCACAGGGCTGCAGAATACAGCAGCCCCATCACACCGTAAAGAGGGGGAGTCCGAGTGCTTGAACTAAGCAGAAATACAGCTATATAGCCAATAACGCCTTTCTTCTAAGCATCTTAGCTGATACGCATATAGTAAGTATCACACTCCAAACCGCAGAATTGATGCAGAAAATTTAAACAGCAATATCAAAAGGTTCCCCAGCAAGTTTTCGGAGCGGAGGAGGGAGCGCAGACTGGCAGTCACCTACCTGTGGCGTAGAAAATTTTGTATTTAGTCAAAAAAGTTAAGAATTTATGTTAGAATAAGTTAACTACAGTCTAAGGCTAAAGGCAACCAGAATGCCGCTCGAAAGGCCTGAGATGATGTTCTCTGCCTTGTCCCTTGTACAGACCCACCTGAGACTGGCTTAAAACCCAGGCAAGGTAATCACACAAAGACAATATTAACAAAAGATGATTAATTATCTAAAACAGGTGTATCGCAGTATAGAAGGAAGCTTTTTGTATGAGAAAATTGCTTGCTTTAACAAAAATTTTAATAGAACTTCTTGAAGGCTCTCAAAGCCTCTCTCAGGATTGTACCAAACAGAGTTCACAGAAGATGATAAAGCACAGACGACGACCCCAAAACCAGCAAGGGACAATTCTGCTAAGACAGAAGAAGAGAGAGAACTTAATAAATTACATATTTAAGGAACTGGACAGTTGCTTAGAAACTTATGAAGATTCTAGACTTGATGTAATCAATTTAAGAAATGTATATAAACTGGTCTAAGCGAGTTGAGCTTTGCCACTCACTGGGGTGATGGCCCAACTCTGAGTTATCAACAAAGGAAACCTAGAGGCACTCACATTTGTTTTTTTCCTTGAACATGTGGCCATTAGGCAGCTCTTCACTGCCAAGGGCAACTTCAAGACCCATGCCTTCTGCTCAGCAGTCTTTTACTGTAGCAGAGAGATAGCGTAAGCATCCTCAAGTACCACAGTGCTGGATAGCTGGAAACACAGTAGAAAACAAATATTTTATTTTTTGTTTCTCCCCCAAGCAGCATGTCATTCTCTGTGATGTACTGGTGGGTCAAGTAGAGCTAGAAAGACTCTCGGTACCTCCTATACAAAAGAGAAGTCTAGCAGGATAAGAGAGATGCTCTATCTCTTTCTCATACTTACCTCTCCCACCCTATTTTCCAACACATAACTACTTGTTCTGAATGAACTCCTGAACTGCTGCAAAACTCTCTAATTAATTTCCTAAATGCTCCTGAGGCCCCTCCAAGGCTTAAAAGAAAAAAACCTTCAAATATGAGCAAAAACAGCAAAGGGGAACTTCCATCATACACAGTACACTTATTTGCAAACTGCTGTGCAATTAAAGTGCTGCCAGAGTGCAGCAGGAACCATGCCATGAGCTGCACCCACTGTACTGGGTGTCATTCTGGACCCAGGATGGCACAGCCACCGGGCCCTCTTGCCTTGCTGGCTGACCGAGCTGCTGGAGTTCCAGCAGGGCTGAGGTGGTGGCCACCTAAATGGCTCCTGTTTGGGAGGGAGCAGGCTCATCAAGAACAAGGTTAGAGGGGCAGAGCTGTGGGTGTGCTACACAGGGGGTGGTCTATGTAATGTGCCCTTCCCCATCTCCCTAAATGCAGTCTCCTTTTAGTGGAGAAGATCATCTTGACTCTAGGTGTTTTGCTCAACCAATGACAGACACTGACACACTGGTTTTTTCCTCCATAAAATCAGTTACCAATGGAAATGCAGTGCAAGAGCAGGAAAGAGCACTCCAGCAGCATCATTCCCTGCAAGCTCCACCACGCCAGCTGCAGGGATGCTCTGAACGATGCAGCAATTTTCCTGTCACGTTTCCACGATAGCAGTGAGTGCTGTTGCACAGACAGAGGGTCACCACTGGAATGCAAGTGTGGGTAGAGGAAAGTTTGAGAAGGAAAAAAATGTCTCTCCCCCCAGCAGCACTGTATCTGATAGAAAAGAAAAACAGGAAGAAGGATGCCAGCTGTTTGGATAGCTGTTCTCAGTCTAACGTTTCTTCCAAGGTAAATACGCTCTCCTAAAGGAACAAGATTAGAATAGGATCTGTGAAAATTTGCCTCTCAAAGCACAAGAAAGCCTGAAGTACTGCATCTTGCAGCCAGGAAAGAAAGGCAAAGATAGAAAATGCTGCTTAAGGGCTACAATATATTAAGACCTGACAGGCGAAGAGACATCCCACACAGCCGGGAAGAGTCATTGCAAGAAGAGCCAACAACAATTACTGAGGTGATGTCTCAGTCTGTAAGACACAGAACTGGAGAAAAGCTTGGAGAGCGAACTCACTCGTATTTTGCAACAGAGAACTCACCCCGATTGTGTTTCGGTGTGCTCCACGGGACAGTTGGCAACCCACAGCTGGGCCAGGCTGGCAAAGCTCCACTAGCATTCATACTGCCTTGCCCACTGGCACCAGCTAGCCAAGGGCCTGGCTGCAGGGACCAAAGGCATTTATTGCTTTTATTGCTGTGCAAGATCAGCCTTTTTACCGCTGCAACAACAGACAAGCCCAGAATCTAAATTCTCTCTAAGCACCTATGGGCAGCAAAGGATTTAACTGGAAAATGCTAATCTCTTTTAATAAAATGACCTTTTTGGTCTGTATTTTGCTAGTTTTAATGAGCCCGCCTGCAAGGGTTGATTGATTTACTTGCTTCGTGCTCTTAGACTCAAATTTGTTATAATTAAGTTGTTAGTTAAAGAAGCTTTTCTTCCTTGCCATCTCTGGGACCCCAGCTCATTATTATTAGACTCTCCTATGCATCTCCTCCGTCATTCCACATCTAGAAATTAACGAGAGATTGGCAACGCCACTTCTCCCCTCTCTGCCCCCCTGCACTGGTTACTTTGGCAGGAGAGGGGCATGAGCAAATGGAAAGGCAGGACAGAGGATGGGTTTCTGTGCGAAAGTGAAGGGCCTGACTCACAAAACCACTTGGACCAGAGCGAGCACAGGGAGGGCAGCCTTCCAGATCCACGCTCTGCCCGCTTTCACGGCACTCAGGGGCAAATTGCTGAGTGGATGGCGACGATGTACAGAGCCTGGGCAGATTACCACAGGCTGGAGGAGGGACGATGGGAAAGTCATGCTTTTATTTACTTAATCAGTAAAACAGCTGGTTTCCCCTACCCTTGTCTTGAATAAAGGGGCATTATGCTCTCAGTGTAATAAAGGGACCGCACTCACACGATTACATCACGTCACAGTGCAGCCAGGGATGAAGAATCAGCTCAAGAAGAGCCAACAACAATTGCTGAGGTGATGTCTGCAAGGCACAGACCTGGAGAAGATGTTGGACAGAGATCGCCTGTATTTTGTGAGCTCACCAGAGGCCAAGAGATGGCAAATTCAAACCTGCTTATGCTTCACCGCACTCCAGGAATGCAGTCCCAGAGCCTCTATCTATTGGGGACCACCTGGTGCATGTCTCAGCCCCAGCCCCACTTCGAGCCATGGCTGCATTACCCACGGAGCCGCAGAACCCATTCCTTTTCCCACTGGCACCGTGTTTCTCCCACGGAGCCAACAGGTGCATGAGCTCATCACTGCTGTGCTCAGCCTGGAGGCAACTTGCTACCAAGGGTGTAGGACATCTGGGTTATAAGCTCCTTTGGGCATACACTATATTTTTCTCATCTGATCTATCCCTACTGTAGTGCAATCTTAATCTGTGATTAGATTTCTTAGGAATTACATCAAGCAAATAATACAATTTCATTGCAATAATAATAATAAACTTATCTGCACAGATTTAAGCACATGTTAAACAGCTTTCATTGTGACTATTGAGTCAATTTCTTTCTTCCTCTCTTCCCTCGTCCCTTGGAGATGGGGTTGGAGTATCTGTTCCAAACTGTCTTCCTGTCACTTCCACCAATTTGGGACTTGCTTAGCAGTGGTCAGTAATGAAAGTTGCCCCCCCTGCAAGGAATCCAGCCACCTTGCTGCCTTTAACTGCATCAGAGAAATGGCCTCGACACACATGCCTCCTTTCAAGCACTTGGTTAACTCTGCAGTAAGGCCTTACTACCACCAAAACCAGCCAAAGAAAAACCCAGAGCTCTTTGTGAAAGATACATATGCATTAGGGCTACAGCCTTTTTTAAGAGACATTTGCCCATCTTCCAACCTGACTGGACGCAAGCCAGCTCCAAAAGAGAAGTTGTGTAACTGGATTACGTAGTGCCCTCTGCAAGCTACTAAATTGTGCTTAAATTAACTGTGGCCACATGGCACTTGGTCAGGCCAGCTCACAGTAGGTCAGTTTGGAGCACAGGTTGAGCAAGCACTTTTTGGGAGAAACTGGCTGGGTAAACCCTCCAAGCACACTCTGAAGGTGAATTTAGCCAAGACACAAAAGGGCTTGCACAGTTCATCCTGTGTGAGTCTCTTGGGGAAGGAGGACAGAATACACACGAACTGTACGCTAACTTATCGCGCAGGGGCCAGACCAAACAGTGCTCTATGAAGTACCTGAAGGAATCAGATCTGGGGAATTACCTGAAGAGGGGAGAAGCTCAAGAAAAAGAGCTGAGACTGAAGTCCCTGCTCTGCCAGACTCAACATAGTTTTGGTTTGGACAGTTTCTGAATGAAGCAGTCAAAATCTTGTTCCCCCTCTCTTCTGCAATCTAGCCATGGGGCTACATAACCATTTTTCTCACCCTAACTAAGGTAATATTTTAATGAGATGCTCTCAGCCATGATTAAGTCTGCAGACATGTTTATGCACCCTTCATGAAGGGACGGAAATGATGGGAATGAGTCATGACAGGTGATGGAATGATTCAGCCATCCATCCACCCGCTTTCCATGAACTGTACCACTTCTGACTGCAATAAATTGCCCACAGAAAAATAATGGGCTGTTAAATTCCAGGTCATCTCTCAAAGTCAGAAAGTCATATTTCTAGGATGATATTTTTTAAGAAGCAGGTTAAAAACATTTGAAAATTGGAAGAAGCAGCACTTTCTTGCAGATTTAAGCCCAACGCGAGAACTAGTGCCGCTATTTAATTAGTTAGATTTTAGCTTTACGGACTCCCAAGTCAGTCCAGCTCAGAGCACGGAAATAAATAGAGACCTACAGGAATGTGTTGCCAATGAACATGGACAGGAGAAGTTCATAATCAGACTTAACTATCACATGTGTTAATGGCTAGAAAAGCTGTACTTATGAGTTCATTTCAGTGCTTTATGGGATGTATTTACATGTTAACAACTACGACAAGTACACGAATCAGTCTGGAAATGAAAACATTTCTGCAGAGAGGTAGTGAGGTACAACCAGGCTGACAATGTGCTAAGGACAAAGTCATCAGCAAGAAGCAAGAAATGTTTTACAGTCAATTATGCCGTGAATATTCTGGATTTCAGTAGCTTTTATGGATATCTCTTCTGATTTAAAATGAGATTTTGTGAGCATGCTATAAAAAAGTAGTCATGAGTAATTAAAATTATCCCGCCTGGTGCTAAAGGGACTGTGAATGACCGAGTCTAGGGAAGGTACTGGCCCAACCTTACTCGGAGTCGAAGAGGACTCATGTATTTGCAGGGGAGTAGGAAAACCTCCTTGATGTTTATGAATGCGAAAAGAAAATCCAGAAAGTAATCCCTTGAAAACTGTGATGGGTGGTGGTTCAAAGTCCTCTGACACCATACCCAAGGAATATTTTTCAAGCCCTTTATAATGATGTCTTGACCAAATTGTAACCTTGCTGTAGCATTCTGCTTACTACCTCAGGTCCTCATCTTCCTCTCCTGCCAGGAAAAGCCATCAAATAGTGCTGCTGTATTTCTTTTTACAGCATGTCCCACCCAAGAGAGAGCAGCACAAGAGACTGTGGTGCACCTCAGCTTCAGTGTGCTTCACTTACCAGGTGGTAAGTTTCACTAAGGATGTGCCTGGCCAATACCTCTCAAAGCCCCTTAAAATCTTTTAGCTAATCTCAGGGCAGGGTTTAGCCCTTTGAGTTATATCTTCACTGAAATCTTTTCACTTCAGTGGTGGCTTTCACTTGAAGTCAACATATCTGTCTAGCCACTGGGCCTGCCATCCACCAACTGTCA
>Ga0181612_109824_pt1 | contig 10590 bp, 4 predicted proteins | sample HoacroProtozoa21_FD_119630 | JGI IMG/M metagenome (GOLD analysis project Ga0181612, IMG submission 119630) | Hoatzin crop microbial communities from Cojedes, Venezuel. Combined Assembly of Gp0051906, Gp0051904, Gp0051908
CCAAGTGATAAGGAGTGATGTACATAAGACTCTGAACTCCGACTCCTCAGTTTTGATCACTTTAACTCAACAGATCCAAGACCAATCACAAAGCACAGTCCTAATCCACTTCAGGGCTTTAGAGACTACAAAATGCTTGGCTGCAGTTATACTGTGAAAAATGGCGTCACTGGCCTCCAGGTTTATTTTATTTTAATGAGTCTTTAGCAAACGTGCTTAGTTTGCAAAGAATGTTTTTACAACTGCCAGCCTTACCAACCCATCCTGGGCTTTGGCAGCTGAACTCCAGTTGCTTCTGCTGAGGTTGGAAGAGCTCAGGGACTCAGCAAACCAGGGGCTCCGCACCCACAGTCTGGCCTTACCATTACAACTATACCTTGAGGGAGGTGGCACAGACCTCCTTGAAAGCCAGGCAATTTGCTTCTGGTGATTTGCAAAAGCCAATAAAAACATACAGGTTCATCTCCCATAATGGTGTCGACTCAGCAGAACAAAGTGAAGTAAAAAGTAGTGTAATAGTTATTTTTAATCCCTAATGTATATAGATCTGTCAAACTACACAGAGAGCAGATCAGCCAAGAAAGAAACTGGCAGTTTATAGAGCAAATTTCAGATCTAAAGGCTCTTGGTACCACTCCCAGCTCAGAGTTAGTAGCCCTAATTAGCAAATAAATAAACTGTTTGAGAGTTAGAGGTTCTGTGCCTTCAGTCTTGAGTTCACAGTCTGGGACATCTATGACTGATTACTCACAATTACAAACTACCTCAAAGGAAGCTTGCTCCTTCTGAACAGAGGTAAAACCTGCCCCAAATTGTTCCCATCTTGGCCACACAAACATGTAGGTGCCCAACGCTTGGCAGCTTTTATAAGAAAGATTCCAAGGGATCTGCTGAAGGCAAAAAAACATTAGGATTTGAGGCCAACAGAGTCCCAATTCTTGGCTCTAACCCTGAGCTATGATTTATGATAATATGGAAAAACCAAAGACAGCTAAAAGGTAAGTGATGTACCTTAGTCTCCTTGGAGCCACCTGTCTGCCTCTCTAGGCAGAATGACCACTGGAATGCCCATGAACGCCCTGAGACAAGGATGGCGTACGCAAGACAGCCTAGCTCATTACTACCTGGGAGTTTAGATTTCATCAAGTTCCAATGGAAACTAGCATTACATTTTACTAGGAACCAAGTGAAGGAGCCGAACAGCTCTACTGCTTGCAGCTGCTCTGGAAGGAGAAGAAATCCACACACTACACGTATTTACATGTCCTCTTCTTTGGTCTCTTTTGCACCTTGATAGTCGAGGCAGAAGAAACGGGAGTCCCTCCTGCTCCACATTATCCACGCTGCCCTCATGCTGAGGGCTTCATCCAGAACAGACCGGCAATAAAACTTCACTTGCCCCATGTGATGGAAAAGGACACTTCTGTATGGTAGGCTGCTCCAAAAGGCTGCTGTTTATCAGCCATAAGGAAATAATCACATAGTTAGAGGGAAATCCAGACTCCCCGTTTGGAAGACCAGGGACCTGGAGAAACCAAGGGATTTATCCACACAAGTGAGACATACTCCCATGTGTAAAGTGCTGAATTTCTGATACAGGGAATACTTCTATGCTTGCAAACACTTAATCACATTACATCTTCTGCATAGCCCATTGTTGAAATCCTTGCTTTAATTCTTCAACAGATGCTTCCTAATATGGACTAATACAGGTTGCATTACATCTCTCTATTTTTAGGGCACATGGTTTTTGGCCATAACAACTGCTATTTCAGGCCAAGTCAAACCTACAGAGAAAACACAGCTAAGAGACAATGATTAAAGATGGGGAAATGCAACGTAGCAGTAACATGTGTTTAGGATTTATACCTGTTCGGGGAAAGTGTTCCCTACATTTGATACCTTAGTACTAGCACTTCTTTAAATTATTACCAGCTTTGATCAATTGTTAAAACAGGTTAAGAAATAACTATACAGAGACATAATGCATTGTTATTTTGTGAATTAAAATGTTGATCTTCCCGGGTTTTTCACTATATGCTTCTCTCCATGCAGCATATTTGCATTAAATGAAAACTGGTTCACTTAAACTGACAAAAGGGTTTAAAGCAAACCCACATTCAAGAGTAATTTATGAGGTCTATATCATAAACATGAAATAACAGCCTTCCCTCCAAAGACACGCTCCTCTCTCTCCTGTTCCTGGACTGTATTTTGTATCAAATCTCTTCTAGGTAAGGGGATTTTAATACATCACTGGAAACCTTTGGAAAAGTTATAACAGACCTTACTTTTCCCAATGAAACAGAAAGTTTTATAACATGGTTAGAGATTCCTGTGCTTTCATAACACGCTTTGATTCTACCTTTAACATTAATATTTTCTCTCATCAAGAAAAACTGAAAAATTTTTCCTATGCATAGACTTTGATGGCACAGGAAACATGCAAAATATGTGACCAGATCTCAGCAAATTAGTTAAACTACTGCTGTTCCATGATAGTTAACAAGATCCATTTACTGCCGCTGAGGGTGTGGTAGATATTGTCACATGGAAACAACTTTATGTATTACAAGGTCACAGAGAGACAGGGCAACGAAAGAAGCCCTATCTCAGGTGTTTTCTACCCCCATTCTCAGCTACAGGGGGTTAACAAAGGAGATGGTACAGCTCCCCTCTAGTCCCCTCTGGTCTGCCCACTTCCTCTCTGCCATGAGCTCTTCCTATGGGGCCAGAGACTGGTGGGAATCACAGATACTGTCAAAACACAGATTAGCCCTGCAGCTACCTCTTGTCCCTACAAATAAATTGAGAAATCTATTCATGGAGGTCTAGGCCAAACCTGAGGGCACTGCAAAAATCATGTATGACGCATTAAGAGAGACGTCTCTCTCTCCCCACCTGGCTCATCTGTAGAGAAATTCTTACTTCTATGCATTAAAACCTACAAACAGAACTCCCAATGACTCCATTCTCTCTCCAGAAAAACCACCAGTCTAGGACCTGTGACAAAAAAAGTTATTAAACTTGTTCTTTAAAATCAGAACAGTGTGTGATAGCAGGTTTGTACCCCAGATGCAGCCCAGTGTCTAGAGATGAGAACCGAAGTAGCGTTTCACATCACTGGTGTGAAGCTATTTCCCATGTTCCTAATGACACCATGCTTCAGAGCAAGTGAAACCCAACCTTTCCTTCCTTCCCCCTCACAGCATACGCACCTGGAAACCTTTTAATAGGTTTTCTATTTGCCTCACAAGGGCTCATGTTCATGCCTGAGCAAAAATGCGCATTGTGACTTGAACTCTTTCTCCTGCTGGATGACAGGTGATAAAAATAATACCTATACACATATCATATGACTAACAATAGCACCTGGCCCATGGTGATGGGATACGTCCTTTGCTGCTGGAGCACTTCGAAATTTAAACAAAGGAATTAAAACATCAGCCCTGAATCCTGGGGATTTTTTTTAACCCATTAGCGGGCACTTTCAGATTCAAATCTCAAAGACCCAGTCAAGCAAGACCCTAAGTACTTTCCCATTCCTGACTACAGCCAGATTAATCCTTTCACACAGATTATTCCAGGAGAAATTTGGCTCCTACAAAGTTCTCCTGCTGCTCTAAAAATAATTTCAAGTGCTATAGGACATGTTACACCACTTAGACTAAAGGAGTTAGTTGGTTTAGGGATTTTAACCACCACTTATCAAACCAGACTGCTAGCATTACCTAGCCCCAAGGAACTGTTCAGCTCGGTTTCCCTCTCGCACGGCTGGGGTCTGTGAGGAAAGGACCACACTTCTGAGTGGATCACAAGAGGAATGCCCTTGGAAAGCTGCGCTCTCTATCCCCTCGGTAGCGCTGACACACGGCACTTCCTGATTAAGTTCATTTTGATTTCTTAAAACACTTTCTTCCTCCCCCTACAAATACTCACACAAGTCATTACACCACCACACATCTTTTTTTTACCATCATCTAAGTTCATGTCTCACAGGACCATTGCTGCCAATAGAAATTTGCCATTGAGCAATTTAGCCCTGTTTAAATTCTTACGACGTGATGAACAACTAACACTAAAAACACAGCACCTGATGCTCTGTATTTTATTTGAATCCTAAATAATGCCAGATCATGCCACATACCACTGAATTACAAAATTTTAAGAAAATATCTTTAGAGGTGATTCTTGTCCATTCAGAAAATACAAGAAGAACAGCGAAGAACTCAAAAATGCCCAACCATGGCAATTCTGTGGCTTTGAAAAATACTCATTTTATACTGTATTTACACGGACATATATTTTTCTGTGTATGTTGTTCTACAATATAGGATGTATATCTAAAATGTCTAGTATGCAAATATTTCCCACTTATTTACAACCTCCATTCTTTCCTGCCAAGTTTTAGCCTGGGAGAGCCAAATTACAAGCCAATGAAAAACAACCTCTAGTACAAATTCGATCAGCCCTTCACTCTGCCGATGTTGGGGAGTACCATAGTGAAGAGATGTTTTCCCAGAAGCAGCTCTGGAATCATGCCCCTAGATCATCATTTCCACACAATTTCATTAGGAGTGAACCTTTTGTGTGTCAGAGAAGATTAATTTTTTTGTTTCTAAACTCCTTGTGCACAAAAGTTAATCCAAACCAGACAGGAGTCAATTAGGTCGTTAACTTGCTAAGCCTATTAACAGCCATGACTTCCATTTCTTTCCTGCAACAACGAAAAACATTCAGGGGTCTGCCTTTAAGTGGCAAAGCCCATGAGCAATTTCATTATTTTATGACATGGCTACTTGAAGCGGTGTCTGTTTGCACGAGCAAGCAGCACTCCCCACTGTGCAGCAGCCAGGTGCTTTGCTCCTTTTTCAGCATAGCCAGCCTGCAGTCAACAGAAAGAATCGGCACCCAAGGGATACAAACTCTGTCCCCAGCTGTTTTGCAAACTCCTGCAAACTCCTGTGTGATCCCAGGGCAGGGCAGGGAATCACACAGTCCCAGATTCTCCTCACTTACCTGCTGGGGAAGGGACTAAAGCTATCCTGGTCTCACGCAAGAGTCAGAGAAGATCCAGTCCTAGTTTAGCCCCTCAATTAGCAGCAGGTAGGAAAAAATCCAGTCACAGAACAAGATCCATAGCCTTAAATAAATTTTACATCAGACTATCAATCTCTCTCTGCCTCAGAACTCAGATACACACTCAGCACTTGTGGCCTGGCCACCACCTTTGCAGGAGCTGAGCTACGGTAGTAGTGCATGTACGTGCACGTGTGCTCTTAGCTCAACAAATACAAAGAACTTCAACGACTCTGCTTGCAGTAGGGAATTCTAGTTGCTCGGGCTGTCTGTGGATTAGGAAGTAAACAAATATGTAATTAATTTTGCTGACACACAGAGTTAAGTGCAATCACATCATGTCAGACCAAGGGTCCACCTAGCCCATGCCATGAGGTCCCCCAAGCTCAGGACCTGCCTGCCAGTCACCTCAGGGCCAACCTGACAAGGACAAAGCTTTCAGGGAGGATCCCAGCAACTGTGGGGTCTATTCACATACCCTTCCGGACAAAGCAGAGCAGAGCAGCATGTAGTGGGGTCCCCAGATGCCTTCAGGAAGCAGTAGGTGCTACTGGAAACATTTTCTTTTTTTCAGTATTCCCTTTTAGTGTCTTATTTCTACAGTTCTGATACCTTGGTACTCACTCACCTCCTCTTTCCATATAATTATCCAATGTCTCCCCAGATTCCTCTCCTTCAGTCTCTCTTCTCAAGGAGGGAACTTCAGTTCTGCCAAGGACAGGCAGCACCCTGCCCCTAGGCAGAGGTCAAAAGGTTCCGTGCAAAAGGATGAGGCAGATTTCCTGGACTGATTTTGGTTCAATTCAGCTTTTAACTAATGACTGTCTTATTTTACAAAATAAGAATTTTGGAATGCATTTTCTATGAACACGGTGCTGCAACACCTACAGTACTTGGCTAGGAAATCAGAGTGGTGCTGAATTCTGATGTTTCCTCTGAAAGAGACATCGGGGATCTATAACTCTAACCAGAACCATGATTTCATACTCAGAGAATCCAAAAGAAGATTGGCTTAGTCTGAACCTATAAGAATGATAAACCTGCTGAACTACTAAGGGCTCAACTCCACACAAGAAAAATAAAGGCTACAGGATTTACCAACAAACAGTGCCAGCTAGGAGGCAACCTTGTGATCAAGCACAGGTCATCTCTGCTGGTACACAAGCTTGATTAAATACAAAAAGCGACAGACAAAAAAACTGAGAGATATAGGCAAGCTTTAAGTTCACGGCTGCCTATTCCAGTCAGTTCCTTCAGACCTCTGCTTCCACTGCTGTTCCAAATATGGAAGCCGTTTGTGCCTCCCACTGCTGCCATGTCCCTTTATGTCCAACAACAGCATTTGCTGCTGACCGTTCAACTAGTCTTACTCTTGTACCCATTAAACCTGCCAGTCCTGCTTCCCATTTTGTCCCTTTGGCAGCCCAGCAGAAGACAGCATAGATACCTTGACCCTGTGCCTCCATTTAGTATGCAGTCCCTCCAGAAGAAGGCAGAAGTTGGAATAGTGATGGGGTAATGGGGCAGAAGAGGAATAAAAGGAACAAAACATACAGGCACACTGAAACCTAAAGAAGCATTTTCACAGAGTTCATAAAAAACACCCTCTATGCAGCGCACCCAGACAGATTTCCAGAAAGGATGAAATTCAATTGGTCCAAAGAAGTCAAAAATGAGATCAATTTATACTAGCTAACAATCTGATTGTTTTGCTTTAAAAATGGGAGAAGACAGGATATGATCAGTGAACAGTTAGCCACTTTCTCTCCAAAAATTATAGGAAATAATAATATCAACAGCTGTCTTACGATTAACACCAAACAAAAAACCCCACCCAAATGAAAAAGGTGCAAGACAGCTGCATCTTTTCAGAGTTTCAGCTGCTGAGCTTTAGAACACCAGCAAGGTTTGAAGCAGCTCACAGGCACACACTCTTTAAGTGCAAAAATGTAGTAAATCTAATGACCTTCTGTGGTGCCTTGGCTGGAGGAAGGTAATAGACAGGAGCAAAAATATTGGCAGTAGGACCATCACCAAAGAACTGTATCTCCTTACTATTAGTCTTCCATTCCAGCAGGGACTCTAGGGCTTGAAATCAGATCCACAGTTATCACTTTTTTTTTTTTTTAATTTAAAAAACAACTTTAACATTATCACGCTGGGTCACAACCAAAGACTGACAATTCGGAACACGCCACCAGCACCTCACATGCCCACAGAGACCTGTAAGATTTAAGCCCAGGATCCTAACGCAGGCAAAGGTGTGTCAGCATGACAGTAGAAACTGAATCCAGAGCATTAGAGAATGTCTACTATTAACTGCCAGACACACAAATAAAACCTAAACCATTGCCTTTTCTCAGGAAGCTGGTTCACCTCCCAACTTGTTATACTACAGAAACCCCACTGAAACAATACACCTCATATTGCTAAACTGTTTAAGAAAAGCACAAGAAATTGCTTGAGAGGTTGTTGCTCAGCGCAGAATAGCTTCACACACACAAGGAACATCTGCATTTCAGCTGCTACTGAATCCACAGCCAGTGTAACAGAATGGCAGACACCTAACTCACAGCGGATCCCTGCTGTCACAGCTATAGCTCCTTCAATATCCTATATAGCTGGATTAAAGTCAGTCTAAGGATGTCTATATGGGCTGCTATCACAGTTTGGACTCCCAGACCTCAAGCCTGGGTTCTCAGATCTCCAAGGAAAGCCAAAGACCTTGAAAGTTTCTTTGTAATCTCTGTCAACCCATTCCTTCTAACACAAGGCAAGAGGAAAAAAAAAAGTTTAATATATCTCACAAAACCTTAAAGCAAACAATTTTAAAGTTGCCACACAAAGAAACAAAAAGCCCTACAGCATGACACCTAGAGCTTAAGCTGGACAAGTCAAACACCAGAAAGGAAAAGTAAAAATCAAGGTACTTCTTAAAAAATTACCTTGCTGAACTACATCTGGCAGTTTCAAATGCACATAAACACATAAAAAAGATATTAAAAAAAAAAATACAAAGTCTGCCCGGCTGACCTCGTACCCCGATATACTCTGTTATGGATTGTGTGCTCTGCTAGACAGAAGTAAAAATGAAGACATGTGAGAAGCTGAAAAAGAAAGTACATCGTACATCTCCTCCCATCTCCAGATATTTTTTCATCCCGTTATGAGCTGGATCCCCAGAGCTGGACTACACAGGTGATACTTTCATATAATTTAATCAGAAGCATCTGAAGTGACGCTTTCCGCATTCTGAAATGCAAGGAGCACCATTCTGTCCGTGCCTACTTGGCACAACTCTAGTGGAAAGGTGAGATGAAAGAGCACCCCTCGCCACTGACTTTAGTTTCAAAATTTGGGCCTTTGCTAAAAAAATTGTGAATACCTTCCTGTCCCATCACAAAGTTTATTTTCTCACAGATTGAATGTTACAGCATATATCCTAATAATTTTTTATATTTGTGATGTGACTCCTTCTGCCCGAAGTAGCAGAAAGATTCATTAACGCTTGCCATTTTTCACTAGCTCCAGCTGCCCGAACACATGAATTACAAAATACAGACCTATCTGGCAGAACAACAGTTAAAAATATAATTACATACTCATGGCTGTCCTCTTGAGCCACTTCAAGCTCACCTGCTACAACCTTGCAGTGCTCATCAGGAATGTGCGACTTCATGGGATGGCTTGATTTTGTGGATCGTCTGCGCCTGATGAAGTGTTCTTTTCCACTAAACGAGGTCTCTGATGTGTTCACTGGTTGTATTAGCATGTGCTCTGATCCAATTTGGATATAGCCAACCTGTCCACAAAAAGGAAACAAAAAAACCCCATCAGTTTGGTATCCCAACCTTGTCTATCAACCCAGCCTGAGCCCAGACCATTTCACTGCAATCATTATTTACAGTGTGAGGAAGGGAAAAGTAATTATGATTGTGTTCAGTCTGAATAATACAGACTAAAGAACTTCATCTGCTTCTAATATTTATTTTTTTTATATCACCAAGCACGATTTAGAAACACTGTGCACTGTACAAGTACGAAGAAAAGGTGGGGGTTTTTGTCAACACCTTTCCTCTCCCTCCTTCCTCTCTCTCCAACCAGAGCACCACTCTAGCTGGAAGCATAAATACGTATGTCGTATGAGATGCTCAGCTCACATGAGGACAAATAAATCCTATTAACAGAACTCCTTTCATAATCACTTTTCTAACTGCCATCTAGAATTGCATTGTTATTTGATGGCATTTACCATCTCAGTAGAGCAAAGAGGTGAGATTGCTTGCAAACAGGAGAACGCCTATGTGTATCAGTCTTGCAGACAACACTAAGCGAATCGAAGTGATGTCGTAAGTATGACTTGCAGAGCCTCCCACATCGTTTTGTATGAGGACCAAATACCTCTTCTTCACTACAACAGGGGCCACACAGTAAGCACTGCTCTCCCTACAAGCCATGGGTTGGGTTTCTGAGGTCAAGCCAGGAACGGACTGTTCTGCCTTTCCAGTTGTGAGATTTTCCACCACTCCTGGAATAAATAACACAAGGAAGGCAAAGACCCTGTCTAAGTAAGAGCAGACTCCATAGGCTACAGGTCAGAGCACTAAGGCCTGCCTGTCTTGCACCAAGTCCAGACCTTACACCAGGGCTGGGAAGAACATCTTTGGAAGGCAGCTTCTGCCCCAGGAGAGCCCTCCTCTGCTTGCAACACAGTTTTTAAGGTTCTTTTATACCTTTTCCACTCCTTTTCTAGCATGAAAAGAAGAGAGTGAAAGCAAAGATATCACCTTAAAACCAAAGAAAGCCTCCAGGTTTAATAATCAACACTGAGGTTAATACACATTGAAGAAAGTGAATATGTACTATGAGGGTTTCTTACTTTTCATTGTAATAATTCAATGATTAATTGGATTGCAATTAAAAGTCTCAAAATATAGCTCTTTGCCATATGCCCCCTTGAAAGAACTCTCTGATTCAACTTCTCCTGCTAGCAACAGAAGGCCTCATTTGGCCTGTCAGGAGGCATCAGACTGTGCCTGTGGTACACCTTGGAGGTACAGGAGCTTGCAAAGGGGTCCTGCTAGGTTGCATGCCTGTAACACCCACCCTATACATATAAAGAGAGACCAGACTTTTTTTGCCCCCCCCACTGCATTCTGTGCCAACCAGGCAATCATCCACATAAATGCTCTGCACGTACATGCAAATACTATATATTCAACAGCTGACTGTACTAATATGATTTATAATATACATTACATACATACTGTATATTGCACATTTCCACAACTCCCTGCCAAATTCAGTCCTCACGTACACCCAGGAAATCCCTTTGGCCTAGTATTTCCAGCAAGAGGAATTTCTGCGAACAGAAATGAGAGCCCTTCTTTTGACAGTCGTACTAACTGAAGAGCGTTCAGGGAGAACCAGGATCTCTCAGAAAGGGTCACTAATTTTGAAAGTGCACTTGGGGGGGGGGGGGGGGGTAAAACAACAACAGGGTTCGTCTTC
>Ga0181612_151275_pt1 | contig 10590 bp, 13 predicted proteins | sample HoacroProtozoa21_FD_119630 | JGI IMG/M metagenome (GOLD analysis project Ga0181612, IMG submission 119630) | Hoatzin crop microbial communities from Cojedes, Venezuel. Combined Assembly of Gp0051906, Gp0051904, Gp0051908
CCCCCCCCACCCTTCCCTCCCCCCCCCTTCCCTCCCCTTCCCTTCCCTTCCCTTCCCTTCCCAGAGGTTATCAGGTCTCAGATGCTGATACCAACACAACTCCTTGTGCCTGCTGTTTCTTCTGAAGTTAGGTCAAGAAGAAAACTGAGAGTATTTGCCAACTCCTTTAGTACCTTCTGTGTGCATTGGCCCCATAGTTTAAGGGGAAAAGAGCAGCTTGGATGTCAACAGAAGAAGAAGTTCACTTTGAAGAAAAGAAGAAAGCTGTCCCAGCCAGGCCATGAAAGGAGGCTGCAGAAGGGAGGAGAGGGAGAAACAGAACTTGTTAGTGCAAGAGCCAGGCTTGACTCTGTGCCTTGCCATTACCCACCTCATTTCCCTTCCTCCAGTCCGCCTGGACAGGGTTAACATTTCTAACAGCAGTTGTCGCAGTGGGAGTCAGTCACTGAAAGACTGCAGCTCATTATCGAACCTCTGCTTGTGGGAAGGATAAGACCTCTGTATTTCAGAAGGCTGAAGTGCTGAGTGTAGTAGACTGGGAGGCAATGCTGAGGTACTCGTAGCTGTGAAGACTGCAGCAGCACCGTGCCTGTGCTGCGTCTGTGCTAGCTGGGTGTGCTGGGAAGCTTTCCTTTCAGTACTTTCAAGGCTTGTTTTGCATTATTTATCGTGGTGGTCTGGGAGAATGCAACCCGTTGGGAGCAATGAAGGTGTCACGGGCAGGTCTCATGTCAAACTGCTGTTAGGAAAAATACTCAAGGGACAATGTGTTCTTAGTATGGTGAACTATGGATAAAGAAACTCACTGTGAGTACAGGCAGTGCTCACGAATTTAAAAGAAGCTTTTAGCTTTCAGTTCAACCAGGCAGTCTCCTGAGTGCTTATCAGCAGTAGAGTAGCTCTGAAATTTAGTGTAGAGAACGAGCCTGTTACCATCCTAGCATATGTACTTCTGTTCCTGGTTTCTGGACTTCTAACATGCCGAAGCAGAACATAAAATAGAACATGACCAAGCTGTACTGAAAGTTAGACGTAATTGGGATTCTGCAGATAGCACAGCTGCCTCACGTAAATCCTTAGAGTTGCTTCTTTCACAATATAGCCCGGAGAGACTGGTCAGGGGTTTCTCTTCAAGAGCTGCTAATTATGACAGAAGAGTGGAGAAACATTTAGTCCCATGTTTCAGAAGTGCAGCATTTTACCCTTTCACTTGACTTTCCTCATGATGTTACTTTGGGTTTTCTTCTTGTCCACGTTCAGAGGAGGCTGTTTATTGCTTCTGTTTCTCTTTGGTCCGTTAGTGAAGCTACTCCTGCTCTAAGAAGGAGTAAAGCCTGCCATTTCTTTCTGGTCACCAGCTTAACAGTGCTCAGTATTTATAAAGCTGCTAGAATCGAAGGAAACACCAGAATATCTTGTTTCAGTGTAAGAAAGAGAGCCTAGCTGGTGGGAAAAGCTTGAAAACACGAAGAAGGTATGTATGGTAGCGGCACAAAGAGCAGACACACTTCTCAAGCTGTTTTTTGAACCTTATTTTTTTGGTGCTAACTTCGAGATTTTGACTTGGCAGTAGTGCTATCGCCAGTATGCTAAATTTGAATGCACACCCAAACGCATGCATCCATATGTGGTTCTTTGGGGCTCAGTTACTCAGCCTCCTTCTTGGTGCAGGGCTGTTTAGCAATCGTTTTGCTCGCTTTAAACTGCAGCTTTTGCCTAGCAGATGCATGGTGATTGCTCTGCACCAAGTGAAGTTGGTCCTGCCTGAGCAAAAACATGTATAGACAGGTGCTTTCTCAACTGCTTCATTCAGTTGTCTTTTCCTTGTGAGTCTCCATCAGATTTTCCCTGTATCAGTGCATGAGTAGGAAAGGGCTTTCTGACATCTCCTGTGGCAGCTCCAGCTCTGTGGTCTAAAAGAAGAAAGGCTCTGTCTCTGGCTGTCCCAGCTTTCCCTCTCAGTGCTGTGAGCTGGGTGTTTACTCTTCTGAGTAAACTAGTGATTCACACAAATGTGCTCAGCTATGTGGGAAGAGTCACAGAGTAATATAAAAAAGATCTTTTTTTCCAAAGAATCTTTAGCAAGGTTTTACTTTGATTTCCTTGAAAATTCTTTGATTTCCTTCTCCAAATTGAAAACAGAAAAGTAGATAGGTTTATTTTATTTTTCCCCAGCTAAAAATTGTAATTTCATGTGTAATTTCAGGTGAAAGGCCCCCTGCTAAGTTAAGAAAATAAAAAATCAGCTTTTAGACTGGTCCCCATCTCAGCATTTCTTTCCTTCACAGTCCTTCCCTTTGCCAGTGTCTCCAAGGTCCTCCTCTCCCCTCCGTCTCTCTGCCTCTCCCAAGTCCCTCACTTGCTTCCCATCTGCTTCTTCCCAGCTTTAAACATTTCACCCCACCTTGTGGTGTCTGCCTTGTTGTAGACCTTTCTCAGTAGCTTCTCTGAGGATGTTTCTCAGCTTTCTTGAGACATCTCCAGGTCTTTCTTTAGCTTGGGTTTTGATAAACAGAGAAAGAAAGTAGATTGTCTTCTGTGATCTTATCTTCAAGTCACAAGGCTCAGGGGCTGCAGTGGGCAGAGTCATTCAGCGCTACCTTCCCCAGATAACACTTATTTAAAAATTTGTGCTTCGCCTGTATCCCTACAAGACCAGAGCCTCATGAGCAACACCCTACGCAATGAACCCAGCCAGCGTGGGAAGGAGTTGGACAGCAGCACAGGGACAGAGCACCGTTCTGGGTCCATCACCTATACACATACCTGGGTGAGGCATACGCGTTCTGGGAAAGGCTGCATTCCTCCGGGGCTGGCAGCGGCACGCTGCCCGAGTCCTCCACTAAAGAGCCCCTGGGGGATTGCCTGCTTCTTCCTCCCCAGCATCAGGGAGCATCTGTTATTCGGTTGGGTCCAGGGGATGCCATCAGTCTTCGGCTGCGCTGTGGAGCGTGAGCGCACTCGGGTGTGGGAGGGAGCTGCAGAGTGGCAATCACCCGTGTGGCACACACACGCAGTCTGCCATCGCTTCCTCTTCTGCTCCCGTGATTTATGGCCCAGCGAATGGCTCCAGCTTCATGCCCTGAGTTTTGTAAGGCATTATTTGATTTTGCAGAGGGATGTACTTGTCGAGTTATGCACTTGGTAAGGCCTTCTCTTCTCTTTGAACAGTATATTTATTTTGAACCATGTTTCCTTGGGCAGCTGGCACATGCAGAAGAGGGAAAGAGACATGATTCCTGGAAATATTTTATTGGAGTGTTGCTAGCAGGGCTGTCAGGGAGGAGAGGCTGAGGCGTAGGAGGTCCAGACAGGAAATCCCTGCTGGGGCTGTGATGAGGGGAGCTGAGCCTTGGGGAGGGAGCACAGGGAGTGTAGGGACCTCCGGAGAGGAAGGGCTGGACAATGGGAGCTCTGTGGTGGGAGAAAGACAGCCTGAGACAAGGGCAAACCTGGGCTTAGCTGCTGGCACTGCGTGTGTTCCTGCAGTAGCACAAGTTCAGGTGCACTGCATTTTCCTCTTCCTTCAGCTGAAGGTGAGCTCTTCTTGCACCACCGTATTTCCATGCCAGAAGGAGCAGCCCAATTTGGGGAGCAGCCCAGTTTCCCCACAGCGGGATGTGCTTAGGCTCAAGCCATAAGCGATTTTCTTTTTTAAAGTTATATAATGATCAGCATGAGCTGACAATCTTAAATTACAATAGCTCTTGTATTATCAATAACATGGCAAAGCTGTGTCAGAAGAGTTAAATTATACGTACAAGGTATATTTTTGGTGCCTAGTGCTGGGCTCGCACCCACACCCCTCTCTCCTTAGGCACTTTGGAAATAAAAGGGGAAACTCCAAAGTCTTGCAAAATGACCTAACCACCACTGTACAGTCAGAGGGCTGCTGACCATCGTGAAGGTCCTGTATGGTGTCTGGATCCTGCATTTACACATTTCAACTTCATAGTAATATTCTGGAGAGGTGTATCGTTAATGCCTCAGAGAAGCCAAGCAAGTGCATGGCTTGCCACATCGCAGGCCCGGTGCTTCGCTCACAGTAGCAGATTGTATTTTTCCGAGCGTAAAGCTCTTTTTCTGGGGAGGAGAAATTTTAAAGAGAGTGTAATATTGTGCCATTTATGTGGGACGTCAGACACCCGCTGCACTCCGGCTGAAGAGGCACCCCGGTGCCCAGAGCAACGCAGCCCTCACTGCCAGTTGCTGCTGGCAATTCTACCAGGGCATTTCACTTTCAAATAAGCCCAATTGTAAATATAGTATAGTAAAAGGAGAAGCAGTGGAGACATCAGAGGAGCGCTGGGTGGGAGAGAGATGAAGGACTGAAATGCTCAGTGAGAGAAACGGAGGGCAGCGTGCCGCCACCCAATGCCCCCCCAACACGTGCAACCTTTAGCACTTGAAAAAGCAATAAAAAAAAATAGATGCAATCCCAGTGAATTTTATCAATTGCCCATGGATAGTGTGAGACAGGTAATTATTATATAGGCTTCATTGTGCCTATCCAGAAGGAACGGCATGCAGCTAATGAGCCCTGTGGGCGGTTGCCCCCATGGGCAGGGGAGAGGAGGGGAGAGAAGGATGCACGGGTGCTGGGCACCCCGGGAGCCCAGTCCTCCTTCCCGAGAATTTCCCAGCAGATGTCACTGTTCACCCACCAAATAAAACCACTCCCAGGCAGCAAAGGGCCCTTGGAAAAAGCCACTGCAGGCTATTACTTAAAAATGAAATACACCTCCTCAGAAGAACATTTCCATTTGGGAGTAAGAGTGAGAGCGGTTTCTTTTTATAAAGGTGGCAGGGGACGGAAATTTGCTATAAACCTGGAGGAGAACGTTACGGTGGGAGCTGTGCCTGCAGCAGCCCCCCGGCCACAGGCTGGCACACAGGTTTAGGGTGGGCGACAGGGGTGGATGGGCACCTCTGAGGGTGGAGGAGGCAGGCTTTAGCTGCTCTCACTAATGTCCCTGCACTGCAGAGTTTAGTAGGATTTAATCATCACTAATAATTTAGTGATTCAGTCTTGACATGATTTTGTGGGATTAAATCATGACCAGCCCTGACCGTGCTTTATTTATTCAATACAAAGGTCTGTATGATGCTTATACAGATACAAAATTCATATTAAATATCGGAGAATCTGAACATTTTTTCCCTCAGTGCATGAATTAGCCGTGAGCAATGTGAAACTAGGCAATTTCTACTAGAAGCAAGTTACATCCTTATTCTCTTTTAGAGATTTTCAGGGATACTCTTCAGTCTGGAGAAAAGCTATGGGAGGGCTTTGTTTTCCATGCAGTGTGGCAGAGCTTCTGCTCTTAGTGAGAGCTGTGCCTGGCACGCAACCGAAGTATCACTGCAGAGATATGCAGATACTACGATGAAGAAGCTCAGACACCAGGGTGACAGGCGAGAAGAAATGCTGCACTGCACGCAGGAGATGATGGGTAGCCGGGGATCTTGCTGGCCTAATGACGGGGATGTAAATGGGATAAGGTGCGCGTTCAGCGTGGGACATCAGAAATGTCCACAATTGTATAGTTGCAAATTTCAGCCTTGGTGATTTTGCATTTTGAACCAGGCGAGACAGCAAGCATGAAGAGAAAAGTAATCATCTTACTGCTGGGATATCATTAACCTGTAACATGCTGACACTGGTAGGGGCACGCAATGTGGAGCGGGAGAGGGCAGAGATGCTCACTACCCTGCTTATCTCAGCCCCCCGGAGTGCAGAGCACTCCTGATGTACAAAATGCCCTGAAGAAGGGCTCCTCCACCTGAAAAAGTGTTCATTTTTCTCCATTCCAAAATCCTGGCTCTTCCTGCTGGCTTAACCTCACTCGTCTGCCTACCCCACTGACACACTTGTGCTTTCATAACCACAGCAGGCTCTGGCCAAGAAGAAGCCCAGACTGTTTCCTCTGTTGTCCTGCAGGAAATCTGTTGCCAAATGCCCCCCTCCATCCAATTGGGTTTCCAGACTGAATTATTCATAGACATTTAGCCTTGTGCCAGCATTGTCTTTTGGGGTGAGGAGCTCTTCTGCCCTCTGGCAGGCATTTCTAGGAAAGCAATCACATCCCCCCTCTGCCTTTCCGCCATGGGATAAACAGCCAGGGTTCTCTGGGTCTCCGCTTGTTGGGCTGGCTCGCCGTTGCTGGCCCTCCTGGCAGCCCTGCATGGGACCTGAGCTTTTCGTGTTCCTCCTTGCGAAGAGGGGTGAGCAGAAGCAGGGTGTTGTGCTGGATGGGGTCTCACCTGCACCCTGTACATTACTTTTACTGGGCATTTTTTCATTTCTCTAAGGAGTTCATGATGGGAAAGTTTGAGCTGTTGCTGAAGTCCAAAAGCAAGTGCCTGTATTCAGACTGTAGGCCATTGCTAAAATACTCCTCAAGACTGCCTTGAGGAACCTCACTGGTGATTTCCTCTTAGCTCTTATGGAGCCGCTTCAGTCCCCCCTTCAGATCAGGCCACATCTACTCAGCGTGTCCTGACAATGAACTTGATTTCTGACATTGTGAAACAGCAGTGAGAGAAGACGCTGAGTGGAAGATGTGCAAAACATACCATGGGTGGGCCGAAGCCATTGCTATTTTTACCATTGTTCATGAAGTCTGAATATAAAAACAGTTGGTTTAAGCAGAAGAGTCGTCAGGTACCCACACCCTGTCGAGCCCGTGTTCCCTCTGTGGGGCTGGGTTCCTGCCACGGGCTCTGACCTTCCCTCTGGCTCATACAGTGTTTCCATTGACTTCAGTGGGAGTTTGTTAGAGAAAATACTCGAGGCAGATCATTTTGGGGCTGGAGAAGAGATGCCCTTGAGATACTGCCAACAGGGAAGGAGCAAAATCTGGGTGGGAGGCCGGGGCCGGCTCATGGTGAGGCAGTGGCAGGAGGATTAGAGTGATGCCTTGGGTGGGCTTGGGGTCCGGAGGACTCCCCGCCCGCAGGTGCCTCTCTGGACAGTGGGACCACTGCCACTGCCAGCCATGTGTGGGAGCAAAGAGCCCGAGTTAGGCTACCCGTCAGCATCCTTAGTGAGCCGCTTCAAAGGACTTCTTCTTGAGAGGTGGCTGGGTGTTTTCACAAGGCTCTGGCGTGAAGAGGCACTTCCTCATTGCCTGAGTCTTTCCCTGCCTGAAATCAGATTGCCACACTTGCTGGCTCTTGGCTCAGCCCAGAGCCATTATAAATTGCCCCTCATCAAATGCAAAATGCTTGTCTGGGAGAGTTGGAGAAGATGTATTCTCTCCCTCCGGTTTTGCTGTGACTAAAGCATGCCACAGTGAATAGATCAGCCCCCGGAGAGCACCTTGTTTGTGAGAGGAATTTATCAGTGTCAGGGGTATAAATTCAGCATGATACAGGCCTGGAGTAAGAGGAGAGGGGACACAGCATCTGCACACCACTCTGGTGGTGCGTGCTCCTCCACCAGTGCTGGGAAAGTTTTGGCTCCCCAAAGCAGCCAGACTGTGACTTGCTATGGGGCACTGTGGCCCCAGCATCACCCAAAACAGAACAACGCAAACACGGGCATTAGCAATGTCATTAGATCGGGTGTAAATAGCATTGGACTGAAGGCATAGCATGGGCTTCAGCTCCAAAGTTTAGCAGTCTGTAGTTTCATGTGTACATGTGGACACCCAGCTGTGGACCAGGTGTCAAAAACCTCTTCTACTCAGTGGAGATCAAGGAGTTCATTCAGCCCCATCAGTACAGGTAGATGAGATACCCTCACTGGCAGATATGACACCAGTGGGGCACCCAGGGCCTTCTGGAGTGGCAGCTGAAGGCATCATAAGTGGCCCTGGCTGGCAGTGGCACCAGTCCCACCCCTAACTCACATTTAGGCACCTGGATGGAGGAATCTCACCCACAGCGTGATCAAAATACAGTGAAACAAGGCCACTGCTGCCTCTTAAAAAAACCCCTTTCTGTATACCTACTAGATTAAAGCTAGTGGTGGTGGGTTCTGAAGTGCTGCAGGCTCTGTTCGTGGGTTAGCCTGGAAGCAGTGTGTCAACACATGCCCAGAGCTCCTGTGTGTCCTCATGCCTTTCAAAATGACTCAAGGGAAAGATTTTGGAACCAGGAAATTAGTGTAAAAAAAGTGTATCTATCTAAGCTGTTATTGATGGAAAGCTTGTGCTTGACTAGATCATACTATTCAATGAAAAATGCCTCCTTCTCACAGCAAAATGCAGCTTTTTGTTGTCAAAAGGCAGGTGCTAGAAAATAACCACACAGACAGGGTGACAAGACTTCATGCACAGCACTGGGCTGCCTTGTGGGATGGATCATCTTAGCTTGTGCTGAAACCATAGCAGAAGCAGAAACAGCTGGATCAGCACTGTCACGAAACACAGCAATGCTCACAGCCAAGCTTTCAGAGAAAATCTTAGGTTTGGTGTGGAAGTCGAACATTTCCATGGAAATACCCATAAACCCTTTTAATTTCTTTAAATTTTGATTGAGAAAAGAAGTTTGTTTTCTGGCCAGCCTTAGGGAGGACCATGCTGGGGAAGGAAAGGGCTCTGGCTCAGGGATGTTCAGCACAGGGCAGAAGGCAGGAGCGATGGTGTGTCTCAGACGGCAGTGGTCATCTGGAGTTACAGGGGGGGCTTAGAAACACTGGATGCAGGGGGAAGCCCAGAGGATGGCCTTGCAGAGGAGGAAAGACAGCGTCATTTAATGAGTGGCTCTTAACAGAGATAAAATGAACTGGTGGAGGGAGAAATGGCCTTTGAGAGGCTTGGAAAAGTGAATGACAGGGTTAACAAAGCAGCTTTCTGTGAGAATATGCACAATGTTTTTTTAAAGCTACAGGTGTGAAAGAGACTGAGAAAATCAAGGCAAAACTACCAAATGAAAACAAAATGTCTGAACTCTTCTTGCCATATGTCTGTGGGATCATTAATAGGATTCATCTCCTTTACCATCTGTCTTGATGAAATATCTGCGAAATACAGCCGAGACTACTGTGCCTCAGTCCAGTGGATATTGCCCGTCGTGCTCAGAAGTTGCTGAGAAAAAATGGACGTACAGGCAGACCATCTGATCGTGTTAGGCTTGGTTCCTTCAGTGCACAGGCCAATAGCAAGCCTGTAATGTTCATGTGAATAGATGGCCCCCACTGCGCCTTCCCCTGGAGTATGTCCTGCCTTGCGGAGACCGAGAAGTCAAACCGGGTCACAGTGTCTCGAGGTGGTAGTTTAAAAGTCTTTTTCTACAAAGGGCATAGAGAGACAGAGAAAGGTCATGCGTTGTTCAGGGGCAGATTGAGGGAATTAATATCCCTTGCTCTCCTGCTGTGACTGCTGTGTCACAATATGAGAAATATTTTGGTGTGTGATACGCAGTTTTACAAACATGTGAACCCGTAGGTAGACCAAAATAATCAGAAATGGAAGCTTACCTAAAATACTTAAAGTGCACAGTGTTGCTACTAAAAATGTGCTTTTCAAAATTTTGTAGAAGTGACACGGAAGTCTTGCCCAGCATTTAACACCTGCAGATAGTAACAGCTGCATAATCTCAGCAATTATGCAAGCAACATTCTAATGAAACAAACTCAATTTAACTTTTCCCTATCCTTTCCCCCAGCTAGAAACTCGGTGCTAATAAAAAAACCTATCTGTGTTTCTTTTAAAAAGGAGAAATGTTGGCAACACCATTGAAACCTAATGAAGAAGATGGAACTGAAGATACAGTTACACTGACTTAATGGCCTTATACCCTTCGTTAAAGGGTATAAAGCCCTGTTAAAGGACTGTGTGGTGAAAATCTGGGCTGACTTACTAAAAATGTGGGATTTATTATTTTTTTCCATCCAGGGGAATCCACACTCACACAGTATTTCACCACTCCACATGAAGAATTTGATTTTGAATCGCAAAGGCTGGTTAATTCAGTACATGGCAGTAGAAAAAGAGGGGATTTGACCCCTTCAAAACTGCAATAACATGGAATTTGCCTGGAATCAACCTTTTTCCACAGACAAGGGCAAACCTTACTTTTCATTGTAGGCTCTGGAATGTAATGTATGTATCAGGACACACACGTGCCTCAGATAAGGAGTTTCCTGGCAGAAAACATAGGCTTAGTCTAATGCTAATGGGACTATTCAATCAAAAGTTCTAGGTAACTCTTCTTTCAGAGAAAGCTTTCTGATGTTGCTGCTGGTGAGGAACATGTTCCTTAACATAGCAAGTATCAGACCTGAGAACAAACTGTAAGACAGAAATGCTAAATGTTTCAAATTAGTTTATAAACTTCTTAAAGGGCCCGCATAGCAAAGATGTTCATGAAATGACTGTTCTAGTTTGGGTACACTCCATCAGAGCTCAATGAACTTTAAGAAACTGAAATTCAGTTGTGCATGGTCCAAACCAGAGAAAGCTGCCCTGCGTCTCTTGAAAGAGTAAAAACAGCGGTCTTGCTTGGTAGGTTTCGATGGTGCATTGACTGTGAGCACACGTGCCGTGGCCCAGCGTGCAGACTGGGCGATGGTTGGAGGACATTTTCCTGCATCTTCCTCCCCCAACAGCCCCGCGCCCTGGGAGGAGCCAGTTCAGAGAGGGG
>Ga0181612_103774_pt1 | contig 10589 bp, 3 predicted proteins | sample HoacroProtozoa21_FD_119630 | JGI IMG/M metagenome (GOLD analysis project Ga0181612, IMG submission 119630) | Hoatzin crop microbial communities from Cojedes, Venezuel. Combined Assembly of Gp0051906, Gp0051904, Gp0051908
TATGCTTCTGAGTTGAAGTGCACACTAAGGTCATGGATTTTGGATTTTCATAGGGCTTCTGACTATGGAGCACTTTAAACACTTCAAACTGGAATCAGAGAGGGATTGGAACTCTTAAAGTTCTTGGGGACACATACAGAAATACATTTATTTTGTAAATACATTTTTATTTATATTTTTATTATATAAATATATTTTTGATTATGTAATACATTTATTCTGTCTTATTTTTTCCTGATTTACTTTTAATTTTGCTATGTAGTTAAGCATGCTTATTTGCACTTTTGAACTGTATTGACCCAAGCTGGGCTTCGGGCCCCTTTATGAAATTCTTCAGAATTTTACGTTCTGAAATCTATCTCTTGCATTAAAGATCTCAGAATGAAAATAAAAAAATGAGAAATACTGTTTTACAGATGAATTAAACGGATTTTCTGTTAGTTTCCTTTTTTTTTCCCAAGTGGGACTGATAAATGCATTTCATGTTACTACACGTCAGCATGCCAGTCTAAGACAAACTATAGTCACTCAACTTGCACACTTGATTTTGCTACAGACTTACAATTCACAAAAAGCCAAGAAAGGGCTAACAATGTCTTTGCAATTACAGTGTGCAAGGAAATAATACAAAAAATGTGAAGAGAAAACTGATTTATATGAAAATATATTTTGGCCACCCTTTAAGATTATTCACTCTTTTCTACCTCTTTTTAAATAATGTCTATACAAACACTAACAGAAGTTGGCTCTCGAGGACTTACTCTGGCAATTTTTTTTATCCATTACTGGATGAAATTTCTACTTGTAGATGAGGTTTGGAGTCTGACACATGCGAGTTGCAACTGTAGTCACAGAAGGGAATGCGGTTTTTTAGGTTTGAAGAGGCAATGTGTTTCTGAGAACAGCTTCCTCCTACTCTTGGTATAGCTCAAGTAAACTAAACGCAAGATTCTGTCAAGCATGTCTATTTTTTATGAAATATCTAATCTTAGCTGAATGATGTGGTCTTACAGCTCAACATCTGCTGCTGTTTACTCAATGACTGTGAAGGTTTGGATGGTGATCTTGGGAAATACCTTAGCACTAAGCAGAACCCCTGGTCAGTTCAAAATAGATGATTAATCATTGCTTTCTGAATAGCCAATGAGTGCTGTACAAGTCCTCTGACTTTCAACAGCACCTCAATTTCTTTGTATCTGTTGCGGTTTTTCTGTTGTTTTCTCCCCCACTTAGTATTTTGGGTTTCTTGGGGAAATCTGGGATTCTTGGTCTTTTTTTCCTTTCCTAAGCTTTTACCCTGTGAACTCAGAGCTTTGTGGAGTATCTAGTAATGGATTAAGGGATAGATCTATAAAAGGACTTAAGTATAGAAGTATTGAAACGTCACAATACTGAACATTACAGTGTCTAATTTTCAGATACCTGCTGATAATAAGAATTCACAGTTCTGAAATAGGTACATAAGCTTCAATGCCCAGGGACAATTTTATAACAAGTGTATGGTGTAAAAAATGTAGTATATGTGGAAGGGCAACCATTTTTTGTATCACATGGAGGCAGAAGGACAGGGGTGAGAAGTAACTGAAATACTTAAGTGTTTCCTGCACTTAAGCACCAGGGACCTCATTTTAATACAGCCTGTGCCTCAGTAATAATGACACTCTGCTGAGATTAGGGAAGTGGGAGTTCCAGTCTTCACTGATGGAAGAGGGATTGAAATCTACATCTCCTACACAATATTAAGGTACTTCTTAAAAATTCAAGTACAAATTCACCTCCTTTGGCAAATGGTTTAAATTGTTCTTTGAGAATGGCTGCTCGTGTCCTGTAAGAAACCTTACAGTCCAGAGGTGTGAGGTAGGCTGGCAAGCTCAAGATGTACTTGGGTTAAAAAAACCTTTGTGCTTGAAAAGCAAATGTCTCCAGAATTAGCAAACAAATCAGCATTTCTGGTAATCTATGATTTAGGCTCAGGCAAGTAAGGCATAATGTGATCCCTCCTTTCGAAGGAATGTCTGGTAGAAAGATGGCCAACCTGTCAATGGAGAAAGTGGAGTCAGTTTCTCAGCTGGTAAAAATTAGTATGGCTCTGAGTTAATTCATAGCAGCTGAGTGGCAGAAAAATGTGTTAAGGTAGTGGTTTAGCCGCAGCTGTACTAGGTCAGTTGTGCTCTGCAGTAAGGATTCCTCCCCCCTGCCTCATATTTTATGGCAATCTTTCACTCATGTTTGTTTGTAAGTGCTGTATTTTCACCTTAACTCAATTCTGAGGAAGAGACTCTTCTGACTGAGACCTTATTTCAGCTGATGAATAGGGACATTTTTTCCACCTTCAGATACAAAAATGTGAGCCATCCAGCAGCCCTGTGAAAACAGCGCAAAGATAAGTCACTTCAGTTTTGCCAAGAGGTAAAGTGACAAGGTCGTAACATGAGTTACCGCTTATTCATTCTCTTAGGATGCAATAATGCTAAACCAAAACACTCTAAAATAACAGATTTCCAACACTACAAAGTGGTTTTGTTTGCTTTAAGTAATACTTAGCTGAATAAGGAAAATTATATTGAATGTTTTCAGAAAATCTTTCCTGCCACTTCCACAAAATGGCTCAGTTTATTTAAAAAAAAATTTAAACATTTCATTAATTGTGACATTATTATATGAGACTTTCAGAACTGCATGTCACAGAATGTACATAGTACAGTGAAAAATAGTTCTGCTGCCATCTTGAATTTATAGCCTGAGCTAAGTCTGCCAGCTTAGCTAACCAATGTGAATTACTTTAAATGAATAGTAAGAATGTTATCTAATGTTATCTATTATGTTTTGTGTAATGAATGATCATTTCTGCCCTCTTACCTAAACTGTTAAAAGAAGCTCAGTGACCTAACTTGAAAATATGTTATTTTTGAACTGCACTAGGGAGTTTGAAGGAAATTGTCTGCCCTTCCTGGTAAGAAGTGCAACTAACGTGACTGATGTTGCAGTAACTGGTGAGAGTCAGTATACCAGGTGCTAGTCAAGCAGTTTTTAGGGTGATATCTGTTAGAGAGGGAGAATTCACTTGGATACATAAATACTGCTGTCTAAACAATTCAGTCATGTTTACTAATGTGCTGTAGGAGACAAATCCTATGCAACTCCTACCATAAGTAGACTGGACAAGACACAAGTCTGTCCAGGTTATGCTTCCTATTGCTATTAAACATAAAAGATGGATTTTATAGAAAAGGCTCATGACCTCAAAAATGTTTGCAGGGCTTAATATATTTTATATTTTGTAGGCTTAAATAAGCTTATATTTTGCATATAAGTAGGCTGCATTTATGGAAAAAAATATTTTTTTTTCTTAGAATAGTTTTCTCTAAACATTAAAACTGTGTTGATTCTTCTACCTTTATACTCATTAGGTTGATCAAGTTTACTACTGAAAAAATAGAATGTACAAAATCCTACAATTTACCACAGAGGAAGTGTTAAAGTAGTAACTATTGATTTTCTTTTCTTTCCTCCCTCTCCCAAGCCTCCTATTTCCTATTTTATTCATCTTGTCTGAACTAACACATTTATAAACCAGCTCCTTGAACAGTAAAACCATTTGCCATTTGGTGGAATTGGCTGACATTTCATTTTTGCTCTGCAGATTGCAGATAATGTTGACATTATTTTGCTGAGCTCTGTACTACATCATTAGCATATTGCTCATGACTGAATCTGAAATGCTTTCACTCTTGTAATGCAATAACCTGCATTTTCTCTGTTAAAGAAATGATGTAGATTTTGAGTGGAAAATAGTTAATGTTGCAGCATGTTGAGATAGAAGTTGCATTGAAGTAGCAAAATGCAAGAGTAAAGTGTATGTTAAAAGTGAAGGAATAAAATCCCATCGATGATGTGTTTACTCTTGATATCTATAAATCTTGAGTAGAAATGAACAACGTTCATGAAATAGGCTTAAACTCAGACTCTATCAGTACTGTAGCAATGCAAGACTTGTTAAATTAGAAGCATATATCTTCCTGCTAGCATCACATGAAAATGAAAATTCATTTCAAGCTGTAGGCGTAATCTTATTCTTGCCTATATGTGATTATTTTTGAGAAAAAGAAACCAGCTAGCAGCATCACAAAGTAGCTTTGGGTGGCCAGGAACACCAAAATCCTAGACAGATTTTTATCAAGTTGGCAGTGAGTTTATTTTTATGATGTTTTAAGATCTACACTTACAGATAAATTTGTAAATAAATCATTTTCTTTGAAAGTTTTTCTTCAAATTCTGCTGAGAGAGAGAGAGAAGTGGAACTAGAGAACTGATTTTAAATTTTCTGTCACTCTGGTAAAACCTATCCAGGATTCATTGTTGGCATTACCAATGACACACAGTTCCCTTACTCTTACGTATTTATCTCTGCCTTCTTGGTTATGTTTCTTCATAGCTTTGACTAAGTATGTTTTGCCAGACAGTTTTTTTATTTCTATAACACATTATGGATCATATACTGCCATCCTTCTTCATGTTAAATTGTATCTTTGGATGTGTTGTGACTAAGTCAACAATTAAGATTACAAGTGGCAATTACAGAAGAGGTTTCTTACTGTGATTGAAGGTGACAGCATAACAGCTTGGCTGATTAACAGCTTTTCAATCATGTATTCCAGATACGTAAGTTCTTCCACTGACAAAACAGATGTGCAGTTTAAAAATACAAGGTCCAAACAACCATCTGCATTTGAGAAGCTTTCCAAGGTAGACTAAATATTCAGTCAAATAGATAAACTTTCCTTTAAATTTATAGATGTGGAAGATGGATTCTTCATAAAAACTGAATTTTTGTGCTGTGTTGAACTTGGGTCTGACAAAAATCAGTTGAAAGATGTTAAACTCTTTCCATTGGGGAATGGGAGTTGTGGTCAGTCAGTAGCAGTTTCTTTCTGCTGCTCTTTCCTCCTCACACTTTTCCCTTGCTACAGTGTGGGTCCTTTCCACATGATACAGTCCTTCACAAACTGCTCTTGTGTGGGTCTTCCACAGGCTGTGGTTATTTTAGGGAAATCCACCTGCTTTGGCATGCAGTCCTCCCTGGGCTGCAGTGTGGATGTCTGCTCCACCATGGCCCTCCATGGGTTGCAGGACAATCTTTGGTCTGGTGCCTGGAGCATCTCCTCTCCTTATGCTCTCACCTTGGTGTTCACATGGTTGTTTCTCTCAGGTTGCCCCCCAGAGGCTACCCCTACAGCCCCACACTGCTGCCAGCACCTAGGCACAGACACTCAGTACAATTGTAGTGTAAACATATTGATGAAATATTGATTTCTCTATCACTGTTTCCTGTAGAGTAAAATTTTCACACATCTCAGTGACTTCATCAGCAGTTACTTCTTTCCCACTACATATATGTATATGAATTACTTGTTGCCAGGGACACAAAAGGGTTTTTTTTTCTGTTTACACAGTGTATGCTGTACAGAATAAGAAACAAACATTACCTTAGTTGATGTGTTTTTCCTGTATATGATAACAAGCAAAGGTTGGTTGACCTTTTCTTGATGAATGCATCTTCCACAGTCTATAAAGTGACTTGCTTCATTGGCAGACTCGGATTGTAGGGCTGCTGCAGGCAAACATAAGAACATGTTGTGAGGAAAAATGGATTATAGTTGTCCAGACTAGCAGCAGAGATTTACCACAGCCCTATCAGAAACATAAAGTTCTTGTATTGTCTTGAAACCTCTTATTTTCACAGATGATCAGGCAAACAAAAATTGTGTGGCTACTTAATCAGCTGTGAGAAACTGGCTTTCTGAAGAATACACTGTAATCCACCATCTGCAAGGGTTTTGGCATGCTGTTCTGTCTCCTTGCTGCTTCATCACTGCTCTGCACTGATGAAATCGTGGGGGCAGTGACTAATGGCAGTGCTTTCCCAGTTCAGTTTTCCACTTTGCCATAGTATTTCTGTGTGATCCTGAACGCTGTCTTAAGTTGGTACATTAACCAGACAGCTGAAATAGTGCAAAGCAGCAGGAATCTGTAAAATCTGATAGAAAGCACCTAGATTACATCCTTAAATTTGCAACAAATAAAATGAATTTGGTTATCCTGTGTGTCTTTCTGCTGTGTTTTCTGCATAGTCAGGTGGTTGTTTAGTGTTTGAACTCTTACCTGAGTTTCATTTTCAGCTAAGCCACCACACAAGTAGATGGTTAAGCCTAGGGTTATCCACATGTACAGGTGATTACAACCAGCCGTTATTACACATTTTATCTGTGAATTTTCATACTTGTTAAAAAAAATCTGTATTTTTCTTTCATGTCTTTACTAAATTGAAAATAACTTCTGATATTTTGTCTTTTGAGTAAAGGATGTCTAGTAGACTTGGATAGATTCAGCTTCAGTAAAAATGTTAAGTGTAGGAAAATCTATTCCGTACAACACTGACCTGGGGTTTGAGGGTATGGGGAGAAGGCTGTTGCACCCAAGCTGACTTAGACTTGGTACTGCAGTATCAATCACCTTATTGTGTAGGAAGGTTGTAACGGAAAACACACAAACTCACAGAACTTCTGAATTCTAATTTAATTAACTCATTCTGGAGTACAAAGGAAATCAAAAGCAGCACTCGTTCTTTACCAGATTCACTGTTTTAAGAAGTAGTGTTGATATGGTGCAGCATGTTTAAGAGAAGAAAATGCTGTGACAATCTCTGCTAATTTTTTCTTTTTTGCTGTCTATATTTGCACTATTTTTTTAATCCCCTTTGTGTATTTATGACATAGAAGATGTTTTCCATATGTTGGATACATGTTCTTTGTCCTTTTTTTCTTAAACTCTAAAATCAGTTTTACCAACATTCACAGTTGCATTCCTTAGTGTCTGGGAACTGCGCAGTTGTGGTTTTTGTTTGTATTTTTGGAAGTCTCTCCTGTTATATAGTGCTTACACCCTCAGGACCTCTGCAACAACCCACCCACACTCAAGATCTTTTCTTAAAGCTCATCAAAGGCTTAGGACACACTGAGAACTGGAATCACACGGGCTTGGTCATGAGACCTATGGAGGTCTCTATTGTGAAATCATGCACAATGGCTGGCAACTTCCCTAAGCTGGTGCTGACTGAATATTTTGTTCATGCTAGGCTTGCTCTCACTGCTCATCAGGTTTGATTTACAAGCCATGGTTGGGTTGTTGCCATGATCGTAGGCTGGACTCCTCCTCAGTGTAGTGGCAGACAGGAGCAAACAAAGTTAGTGTTTTCAGATTCATGAATGCATATGTCTGTTGCTCTTCTGGATAGATGTTTGGGTTATACAGGGCAAAAGTGAGGTGAGGAAAAGTGGTAAGGGAAAGAAGACCTGACACTGAGATAGGTTTAGGCACCTAGTTCATAGGCCAGTATCAAGGATTATGTCACTTTTCTTTGTCCTGTGAATGATGATCAGAACTGTTAAGTGCTACAGTTATTATTTAGAAAAGGTGTCATGCTATAACCATGAAATAACTGTGAAAATCAGCACTCACAGTTTTTGAATTTGGCCGCCTCCTAACAGATGGGCTTCAGGGGCTTAGGTGAGATCAGATTCAGCAGTCTGAAACTCTCCTAAGATTCAGTACAAAGCCATTCCTTTAGAGAGTGAGACAAGTTTGCATGAGCTTTTCTGGGAACAGGGACCAGCAGTCAGATTCCCTTCATCGTTATCAGCTGAATGAGCAACTGAAAAAGTTAAGAAATCTGTGCTTTCTCCTAGTCCTCTTTTTCCATATTTATTCCATTTTCCTATAGAAGCTGTGTCACAGTGAGGAAGGGGACGAGAACATTGCTCATGTGCATATTCCTAGCCTAGATCATCTTCCCAGTTACAGTGTTCTCATTCAAGGCAAGAAATACGGACCTGAACCCTCTTATACCAAACAGGACTTGGAACCTGCACCCCAGGCAATTTGACCTTCAGTGGTCAGAGCAAAAAAACCCCTATCTATTTTTGTAGAAAATGGCTCTTTTCTACAGAGCCCAGTAGTGCTGATGGTAATTTCGATTATCTTCTAAATCAGGATCTAGCATTATTCCACTTTGCAACCCTGCCAAGGACCAGTCAAATTCTTACTGCCAGTGACAATTCAAGTTATGTTTTGAAGGATAGTTTAAACAGCTAAGAAACAGTGTTAAGAATTTTAATCTTGGTATCACGTCTAAATCTAGGTAGGGCCACATCTTATTTGTCTATATGTTGGTTGTAGCCGTAATGCATTTGTATGAGTAATGCCATTTCTGGGATAGGTAGGCTTGTTTCTGGCTCATGCGAAATGCTTTCTCTTTCCAGGGCAGGAAAAAAAAGTATTAAACTCTTCATATACATTCAGCTATTAACGTCTGCAAAGCAACTCATGAATTTGTAATAAAGACTTCAGTCATTTTATGCAGGAAATCCTAAAGAGATGGAAAGTACTTGAGCAATAAAATGAAATTTAAGGGACAATTAACTGATTTTGACTATGTGTAACCTTTGGGATAATTACCATTTCACTAGGGGTTTTCAGCTGTATGTATAAATAATAATAGAGTATTCCCTAAAGTTTAAATCTTCATTCAACAAATGCAGTTTAAATGCTAATAGATGTATGTGATTTATGGTATGTGATTTATGTACATGGATCTTAATATTATTACATGAACTGAAACATTTGAAGATATTCTTTGGGTTATAAAAAAAGCATAGACAGTATTTTATGTTTTTTCAGAACTCTGTTGTATTTGTCTAATGATCAAGATGACTGACACTGTTGTTTATATTCCAATGCTTCAGGCTATAAAAGAAAAATATTTCATTTAAGTTCATTGAGTAACTTCCTGAGCGGTGTAAGCCATGCGTATTCAATAGTTACTGCACTGTATCTTTAAAGCTGGAATTCCTTTTTCACTCTTCCATTAATGAGATACAAAATGAAAACATCCTTCTTGTAGGTAAACTATCTGTTAGGTGATGTTTATGTTTAATTATGTATTTCTTCAATAATTCTGCTGTTAGTAGGTTCTAGGCAATGAAGTTCATAATATCGTGGGCTAAAATTTAAGGGATGATAACATTTAAAGGATTCTACAGAGGCTTTTCAAGATATGCTTAAGAGCTAATGTTAATGACTCAGCAAGACACTTAACCATCTGCTTAACTCTAAGTGTGTGAGTAACTTTTGAGTAAATATTGTTTAGTACCACAGTATCAGTACGATGCCAGTATGATTTCAAAAAAGGATTCAATTCTTCTACTAAAGTTTTGCTGAATTTAGAACAAATTATTTGGATGTTAACACAAGAATTAGTTTTTTTGTCTTAATGTAAAACTTGTATTTGACTCAATGCTAAACCTATGCTCTGACACCATATGTAGATGCCTTGAGCCCTGTATGTACAGAATACTGTGCTTTCTGTGTTTTGTATATTGAAAAGTCTTTTTTATATATCATGTATTATTTTTCTATGTTTAGTGTTCTCTTAGGAATGGAGGTTGTCTGACTTATGTAGGATACTGTTTTTTTTTATAAAGAACATGTTTGCAACAATGCAAAATGAGATGGTGATTGCCAGTTGTATCTCTCACAGATGCTTTTGTTAATTTCAAGCCATGTTCAACCACCTACATCTTTCCTTTGTGTGGATGTCCACCCTCTCCTACCCAAAGGTCAATGAAACAAATTTGTAGCAGACAGTGTAGCTCAATCTCAATACGTACTGGGGAGATTGTATACTCTTCTAGGCTGCTTAGGGACTATGATCCTCTGAAAGAAGAGGAGTGAAAAACACACAAACAGATTTCCCCTCCTTTTATCATAAAAGGTGGGCATAATGCAAATACAATTAAAAAATAAAGCTTTCAGGACCTTTTTTCCTGGTATTTAGTTTTGTACATTTTCTTCGGTATTATTTATTAGCAGTTAAATACTGCTTAAGTTCCATTGCGTATCAGGACTGCAAAAAGCAGAGACTGCTTCTAAAGATGTAGAGCAAGTGCTTGAAAGTCAGTCTCCAACTCTTGCATAAAGAATAAGGCTACGGGTCTTATAATTTAATGTCTGTCTTTCTGAATACGTACTGCTGAGTCTGAGACCACTGGATAAATTGCATAGGAAAATGACCTGTATAAATACTTCTACATCAAGAAAAAGCAAGCCTACATGCATGGATGATGTAGCAAGAGGATTGTGTCTACAGAGGTTTTCATAAGCTGCAGTTTCTTTTCTTGAACAATGATTTCTGCTTGGGTATTTAAACACTGTCCACCTCCCTAGGTGACAGAGAAATATGATAAAACCAGCTCATATGTACAGTGCGTTGAGTCTGCAGTGCTGGGGAATATAAAAGGAATTTAAGTAGAAGAAAATACTAAAGATGGAAATGTTTAATTAGTAATAAAATGGTACATTATTGTTGATGATAACAACTGAACAAAGGTGCAGTGAGATGCTTTGTAACATTTATTTTCCTTTTGTCCTTTGAAAGAGGAACCTGTAAGTTGTCAGGGATAAAATGGTTTTCTCTTATCCCTGGAATCATCTGCGGTCACCATCTTAAAAAAAAAAAAAAAAAAAAAGAGAGA
>Ga0181612_157544_pt1 | contig 10589 bp, 9 predicted proteins | sample HoacroProtozoa21_FD_119630 | JGI IMG/M metagenome (GOLD analysis project Ga0181612, IMG submission 119630) | Hoatzin crop microbial communities from Cojedes, Venezuel. Combined Assembly of Gp0051906, Gp0051904, Gp0051908
AAGTGGTTTAGTCACGATGCTTAGAGGTATTTAAAAGACCTGTACATGTGGCACTTAGGGACGTGGTTTAATAGTGGATTTGACAATGTTAGGTTTACGGTTGGACTAGATGGTCTTAAAGGTCTTTTCCAACCTAAATTATTGTATGATTCTATGACACTGTCCTCAGTGCAAAATGATGATTTGAATCAAGTTAAGAAAACAGACATGAATCTGTCTCCTACAATGTAAATCATCTATACTAGTTTTGCTTGGGATAGAGTTAATTTTCTTCATAAATACCTCATATAGTGCTGTGTTTTGGATTTGTGACCAAAACAGTGTTGATAACACAGGCATAGTTTAGTTATTGCTGAGCAGTTCTTACACAGGGTCAGGGCCTTTTCTGCTTCTCACACTGCCCTGCCAGGAAGTAGGCTAGGAGTGCATAAGAAGCTGGGAGGTGACACAGCAAGGACAGCTGACCCCAACTGACCAAATGGATATTCCATACCATATGATGTTATGCTCAACTATAAAAAGCTGTGGGAAGAAGAAGGAAGGGGGATTTTTTTGGAATGGCAGCGTTTGTCTTCTCAAGTGACCATTATGCATGATGAAGCCCTGCTTTCCTGGAGATGGCTGGACACCTGCCTGCCGATGTGAAATAGTGAATGTATTCCTTGTCTTGCTTTCCTTGTGTGTGCAGCTTTTGCTTTACCTGTAAAACTGTCGATATCCCAAACCATGATTTTTATCACTTTTAGTTTTCCAGTTCTCTCCCCAATCCCACTGGGAGGGAGTGAGCAAGTCGCTGTGTGGGGCTTAGCTGCCTATTGGAGTTAAACTACAACGTCATCCCATCAGAGTGACAGCTCCACTGAGCTGATCACCCCAGGCTGTTCTTGTACTAATTGGAGAAATATAGACATAAATTTTAGGAAGATTTGAACTGCAGCTTAATAGGGTCAATTTCTATCAAGCGACTATAAGGAGATCCTAGGTAACTTATGTAGACCTGTACTGGTCTATAAATATTGGGCACACATACAAGAAAACTGTATTCATCTTGGCTGGAAAAGAGCTGGTTTAAGATCTGTCTGTCCCAATATGTAGAGAGTAGAAGCAAATGATTTCACACTAGCGTGTATGACATTTTTTTTGAAGAAATGTTTATCAGTTGACTATATAAAAAATCATTAGGACCAAGTTAATGTAAAACACTCACTGTAAAACTTGTCTGGAAGGTGAGTGTTTGGTCCAAGAGTATACTTCAACTTTACATCTTCTGACATTTTTATGTGGGACCTGGTTTGCCAAGTACTTCAAAGCAATCTACCAATCACCAGATTGTTCTTTGCAATGAAAACATGTTGGATTGATCAAGTGAGTGTGTTTAGGGACTTCAACTATGAAATGATGCAAGACATGAAAAGGGAGATTATGATGACGATGAGCAGGCAGGGTTGGCTCATAAATATCTGTGTAGCGCTCCAAGAGTTTGATAATGGCAAAGCTAGAGAAGTTGAGATGAAGATACTGCACATGCAAAAGACCAGTGTTAGGAAATATGCTCAAATATTTCTAAAAACTCAATTAGAATTTGTTTCAAATTGTTTGGAGTTCATAAACTGAAAATGTTGAAAATGCTGTCCAAATGCATAGGTGAAAATGAGAACTAGATTTCCTCCTTTTTCAGTCTATTAAACAATGTTCTGTTCTTTGAACTCCTCCTCAGTTCCATACCTCCAGCTGGGAGGGTTTACAAATCTGGAGATAAAGTGCACTACTACTTTAGAAAGACCTAAGTGGGTGGGTAGATTAAAATCCTTTCGTAACTCTCTTCCCTCTCCTACTAAATTTGTTCTTGGCTTGATGTAGTATATAGCTGGCTTTATAGTTTTCCTCCCAGTAGAAATGTAAATGTGACACAGAATTACCACTTTATAGGCCATTTTTTTTCCATTTTCAGAGTAGATAAAGTGATGGACACTTTATCTCTAGAGATGGCCTGTCCCAGAAAAAACTGGGCACACCAGCAACACTATCAGAGCTCAAAAGTTTTTTCATTGCGTTTTTGACAGGAAAATTACAATTCTGGCAAATTATGTTCAATGTCAGTTTCAACTGACATACATTTTTGCCCTCATTAAAGGGAAATGAGAAAAAATGAAGAAGTTTAGAAGCTGGTCCTTAAAGAAAAACATAAAATGCTCTCTGGCTGAAAGTTAAATTATCATCTCAGTTTCGTATGCTTAGTTTCTCTGGGTAGAATTTGGGAGCAAATTATGTAACTCCTGTACTTTTCACTGTTTCATTCGGAATGATGTGGCGTTTACATTTTCAGAAGTGATTAATGTTTTTAAGAAATCAATTTGATGGACTGAGTTTTCCAAATGTGAAGGTGAGCATTCCTTCGAAGAGCAAAAGCATGCCAGAAGCTATCATCCAAAAATTAGGGTACCTAGAAGTGACTACTTGCATGTTAAAGTTTAGGCCATTTGAATTATAAAATTATAAAAGTTTAGCAACAATTCTGCTTCGATGATCATCTGCACAGTCTAGTTATTTGCATCAGTGTGGTGTAAATTAATACCTAATAATGCAACAACTTTATTTTGATTCAGCAGAATCAACAGTGGTTTTAAATGTCATAAAATTCCTTTGTTTAGAGGATGATGGAAAGAGAAGAAGAAAAATTTCAGATTTTGTAATCTACGAAACTGTTTCTTATCTTAAGCTTTGTCATAGCTACCTTTTTGCTCTCTCTTGTACGTTGATTTTGCAGCAGATATGATGGGAACATGTGAAGCGAGATGAGTAAATTTGTGCAGAGGAGAAACCATTTTGCTGGCTCTTTTCAGGTCTCATTTTCGTTATAACTTTGCACCTGAAAAAGAAGAAACTTTCTGAGCCAAACAGGATTTTGTCAAAAATACGTTTGGGTTATAGTTCATTGCATCTCAGTCTAAATAACACAGGCAGCAGAGTCTTCGAGCCAAAGCTTTCAGTCCCAGCTAGGCACCTGATCACCCTGCCTGCTTCAGTCCTTACTTACCTGATAATCTTTCCCCACACAGTGCATACAGAGAGATATACACATATCTGTGAGTGACCATCTGTATATATATATATTTACACATATAAATAGACATATTTTTCCCCTGAAAACTTTGTGGAAACTATAGTAGTGAATGAGTAGCAGAATTATTTCTACTACTGTTAGTAACAAATAAACCCTAAAAGCTTAAAAAGCAGCAGAAAAAAAAAGTACTTCTATTTTTAATATTTTCTTAATTTCAAATAATATTTTGCTATTTTGAAAGTTCATAATACCAGCAAGGTTTATTCTCAGTGGATATGGATTCCTCACATCCACATCAACTCAACTACAAATGTCAAGTAAAAGACTGTGTCAAATCCTAGTAGATAATGTGTTTTCATGTTTTCTTCACCCCTCAGTTGTTCCATGGCAATTTGGCCTGCCAGGGCACAAGGATTACAACACTTAAAAAATTCTAAATAGGACATGGTACCACAGTACATCTCCACAGCTCTACAGGCAGTCCTCTGCTGTACACAGCCTCTTGTTAGAAAATGAATGAAGTTCAAGGTCTTGAATGTTCTCTTCAAAGTATTCCAGCACTTGGCTTAGGATACTTAAGGAAAAAAACATCACCTAAATCTTTGAGGTGAAGAATCTGGTTGACAGTTTCAGTCCCTTGGCACAAGGGAGCTGTCTGCAGGTGCAGGAGAGAAAATGAGAGAAAAATTGAAAATTTTTAGGGGGCAGTCCAAGGCTGTGAAGTAATTCACTTCAGAAACTTGGAACTGTCATAAGTGTCACCACTTCTCACTCTAAGTGCTTTCTCTAACAATACCTAGCAACACACTTCTGAAGAAAAGGAAAACGCAAAGCAAAATAAGTCACATCGTTTCAGGTTCTTTTTCAGGGGGAGGCTGAGAGAAAAATCAACAGGTGAGACTTGTTAGTCATATAATTTAAAACACTGTGGAAAATCTTTAGACAATAGAAAGATGGTCTGAAATAGAATAGAATAAAATAGAGGACCAGACTTGAAAAGTTTAACTGAGTATTTGGAAAGGGTACTATCTCATATGCACGAAGATAAACATTCAGTTTGTTGTATATAATAACCTTATACCTAAAGGCAAAACATGCACTGGCAGCACTCCGTGATGGGCAATTTCATCAATATTATTCAGTATTTTCTTGCGTTCTCCAGTCTGCCTATGTGCAGCCACCTGTAATCATATTCCTTATTCTCCCATTAGAACTTCTTTAAGGTGAGACTGCATTTTTTGTGATACTTGTACAATGCCCAGTTTAACAAGCTTTTGTTTCTGCACTGGAATTGCTCAGTCCTACAAGACAAGATTTGTGTCTGCTAAAAGCTGTCAACCCATATTTTGTGTTCTTTGAGTGTAATATAGAGAAGACATAGAGTTGAAATAGGTCAGTAGAGAGTTCGATAGGACTTGAATGTGACCTATTCAGATCTAAAACATTTATTTCCTCCTATCTGTAATAAATGCGGACTGCCTCCTTATGTAGCTCCAGTATTGTCTCTGTCTGTTAATGAGCACAAGAAGCATTGCCTTGTTTCCTGCATACTTTGTCAGTGTTTGTTTCGGGGCAATTTTCCATGTTTTCTCTCTGACTAATGAGCCACCCTTCTTCTATTCCTTTGCCAGAGTGCATTTTTAGATTGTTTTCTTCACTTTAGACACAAAATAACTTTTGGGAGTGAGATTTTTTTTTTTTTTTTAAATTCTATCACTGTTTCATTGTACACGGACACAGACATTTCAGCTTTCTGCTCTCACTGACAGTTCTGAAATGGCTAACAATGCAAGGCTGCCTAAGAGGAAAAGGGGAGAAGGGGGAAAAGTTAAAGGCACTTAGCCTGCTGCTTGACTTTTGATTCAGTTTATCTCATGTTTGTTGCTGTGCCATATAGGTGTCAGATTCAAGAAAACTAAACATATCTAAGAGTGAAAAACATTTTTATAAGCAATTTCTTGGTTTGTCCCCAGCTCTACAATACTCTCGCTTTCAAAAAAAAAAAAAAAAGGAAGAAAATTCCTTATCGAATCTCAAACATTGCACTCAACAAACTTACGTCCTGGAGAAAAGCAGAGAGAATAAATATAGTGTTGAAAATGGGCATCTTGCATTTGTGCTCACACCGCCCTTCTCCATGTAAGGTAAGCTCCATTGCTGAGGCACAACAGTAGCGTAGGAAGGATGAAAGAGTCACACTTTACCAGCTCTTGTACCCAGTTCTCCCTATGACCAGTATGATGGTGAAACACAAAGAATTCATAACCGGTTATAGTGAAGCAAGCATGGAAAAGACAGAGTAACACAGCTCTAATGGAAGACACGCAGGTTCTGAGGCTAGTCATGCAGTGGTAGACTGAGAAAACAATATAAGACAAATTATAGCAGTACTTTGTGCAGGAGCAAAGCAATATGGTTGTCATGCCTTCTCTAACTTTTGTTTTCCTGTGTTTGCATCAGGAATGTTTTGCTTTCTGTACTTTACTCAGAACAAATAATACCAAGAAGACCACAACAGTGTCCTAAGAAAGTTTACTAAGTATATGCACTGATGGGAGGCCTAGATACATAACAATTGCTGCAGTTACTAGCTTTTTCCAATTTTGTTAGCTCTGACATAGTTGTATTTAGGTTTCAGCAAGATATGGATTGGGTACAAATGTAGCTGGCAAAAGAAAACGCGCTATAAATCATTTACCATTGTGCATGATCCCCTTTTTAGTAGGAACTGCACATAAGTATTCTCTGATATATAAAGATACTTGACATAAGTTATCATCAAGTGTAATGTTCACCTGTCTGTAAATCACACATTACAAACCTCCCCCTCCAATCCATACTCTGAAGAGATGGAAGACTGGTCTGAAAATTTTTTATACCCAGAAACTATCATGGAGCCCACCTGAAAGCTGCTGTGATGCTGCTGTCTTGCAGAGAAGATACTAACTGGAGTGACCCAGAGTGGGAGACGCTGCTCGGGAAGCATATGTCCTTGTGTTTCCTCTCCAGGCCTCAAAATTTACTCGGCTGTGACTAATACTATTTCACACTGAAAGAAGAAAAAGAGAAAACAATACCATAACACATTCTTAAGCTATTTGTCATGGAAACTAGTCTGCATTAAAAAAAAAAAAAAGACATTGCGAAGGCTTATGTAACAATCAGATAACTAGTCGTAATGAAATCAGATTTGTTTGCACGCATTGCTGCTATTCCTCCCAGCGAAAAAAGAGTTTCTCCATCAAGGCAAGGACACATCAGCAACTTCGAGCAAGTATTCTGTTCAGCTGAGCCACACAGTATTTCCTGAAGACCACTGTGTTGGCAACCATTAAGGCAACCGACAGCCACGTAGATGCTTATGAGCTGGCGTGTGAGTTTTGTCCCACAAAGTTAACTATGACAAATGCAGCTTGAGGAGATGAAGCAAGAAGTGTGAGAGACATGACAGATGTCAGTCCGGTATTTTTTTCACTGTCCAGGCAAATGAAAAGGATATGTTTAGCATTTCTAGGTTCTGTTTGACATATAGACAGTTTCAGCATTCTTTCTGCAAAGAATGTGGCCTTAGCTCTGTGGTTCTGCTTCTGGAAGGGGAATCCCCTGAAACTGATCAGCAATTTTATTATGAAATATTATGAATGATAAAAACAAGAAAAAAAGGATTTTTGTCCCTTGTAAATTCACCTAGAAATTATCTTTCTTTTAATTGTGCAATGGGTGGTTAAAAAAAGAAAATTAAAAAGTCATAAAATCACAGAATAGTTTGGTTTGGAAGGGACCTTTAATGATCATCTGATCCAGCTCCCCTGCCATGGGCAGGGACATCTTCCCCTAGATGATGCTGCTCAAAGCCCTGTCAAACCTGACCTTGAACACTTCCGATGATGGGGCACCCACAACTTCTCTGGGAAACCTGTTCCAATGTCTTGCCACCCTTACTGTAATAAATTTCTTCCTTATATCCAAACTAAATCTACCCTCTTTCAATTAAAACCATTGTCCCTTGTCCTGTCACTACAGACCTTGGTAAAAAGTGTCTCTCCATCTTTCTTTAAGCCCCCCTTATATATTGAAAGGCTGCAAGATGGTCTCCCCGGAGCCTTCTCTTATTTAGGCTGAACAACTCCGACTCTCTCAGACACTTTTCATAGGGGAGCCCTCTGACTAGTTTTGTGGTCCTCCTCTGGATGCACTCTAAGAGGTCCATGTCTTTCTTGTAGTGGGGACCCCAGAACTGGAAATGTCATCAGTTCTAGATTTTATCTTTAAGTATCACTGCTACAGGAAGTGAACAAGAATAATTCTGTAACCTATGGGTAAATGGCAACTTTAAAAAAGTTAATATTGTGTGCTAGAAACTTGTACCCCAGAGAATGTTTATTGTCCTGTAGGACAAAATTTTGGTACATATCATTTATACACAGTAAACATAAACCTTGTTCACTAGAAGATCCCATTCTGGGTACAGGAAAATTTTAGATTGATCCCAAAGACAGTAATTTGTACACACAGCTTGGTTACCTGCAGACCATTTCTCCAGAGGAATGGTGTAACTTGCACTATTTTTAGCAGCAGACTGCATTTAAGAATATTCCCTCTGCACACAGCTGTTAATTATCATCTGACCCTGTTGTTTGCTTTCTTTCAATAGTGTTGCAACAAATATTGATTGTAAACCAAATAAGTAAAATGATTTGGAAGTCTTTTTGGGGAAAGAGCAGGAAGGATTATTTTTAATACCGAATGCTTTACAGAACCAGTTGGGAGCACATCCTCATTCACATTTGTGTTAGCAGGGAGTGATAAACTCCTGCAAACAGCCACGAAAGAGTGAAAATTTCAAACTCACCTTTAGTGCATAAGACCGTCATTTATAAAACTGTAGTCTTAAGGATGGTTTTCTGTTGTAGGTTGATTTTCTGTTGCCTTTTGTGTTTCCAGAAAAGAAACAGAGAAGTATAGAGATCATGGTGTGGTTCGAGTTTGCTGAAGGCTTTCACACAAAGTGGTAAAATGTACCAGAAAATCAGCACACTGAATGAAAATGTTTGTTCAAAAGAAAATGAAGAAAAGGCTGGAAGCCTCTGTGTGGTCTTCAGGACTGGTTTCAATATGGGAAAATTGCATATAAAAGAGCAACAGCTGTATAAAAGAACAGCATGGATAAAGAGGAAAGATGACAGAAGAAAGAAATAATATACACAAGAACATCTGCAGAGCAAGCCTACAATGAAATTATTGTACCCAATCCAGCTAGGAAAATTAATGAAATCAGTGAGACACGAGTGAAATATTTGTTCACCAAAGCAAGAAATGTGGACATCACAGTGACAGAATATGAACTGCTGATATGATGAGATCAGAGGAACATGGTACACTAGGAGGTGTGACTGTAAATCAAGTTGTCATGGGTTTATTATGTTTCTTAAAAACATAAAACAGGGAGGCAGTCACAACAGGCAACTTTGTTTCTTGATGTGATATTTCAAGAAATGAGAGAGAATTCTGTAAATTAAAGAGAATCTAAATAACATTTTTGAAGAGGGTTGTACTGGGGTTTCTAATGGCAATAAATCCAATATTGATAGGTGTCTTTTGTAGAACTCATTAGGTCAGTTTTTTTGTATGGATAGAATTTTGGAGAATATCCTAAAAAATGTTTCCCTAGCATTGATATTGATACCAGTATTGTTTAGCAATTTGTGAGTCATGATGGTGGTACAAATCTATGAGGAATTGTCAGCAAACAGAAGAGTAAGAATGTCTTAATTGCAAGATGAAGTAATTTAGGGACAGAAATAATAAATGTGAAATGAACTCTGGTCATATAACATGAAAGGCAATTGAAAAATAACAAATATCTACTACAAATCATTCCTATTAGAGAGGACAAATAGTAAGAAAATTAGAGCAGCTGCATTAAACACATACATAAAAGTGGACTGTGTCATTAGATGAATTATGTAGTAAACTTCTTGTGCCACTGTGTTACACAAGGATGAAAGCTGATTCAGAATAGTGTGCATCATTCTGATCATTCTTTATTTGCAAAAAAATTAGTTGAAAAAGGATCTTGTGGAAATAATGATTACTAGAGTAAGTACAATGAGAGATAAATACTTGCTTATCTGTATCACATATAAAAATAATTGTTTTGTTCTGTCAAGAGAGGCTAACAACATTATCCATGAGTATACTGGGAAGGAAAGCATTGGAAGGGGGGAAAGAAGCCTTTATATTAGAAGGTACTGTTATCAAAGGAGACAAACCAGTAGAGCGTGGCTTTGAACCCTACGATGGTGGTTATCCCAAGTCAAATTATAGCGGTGAATTAATAAACCTTGGTGAATGTCAGAAGATAGATACTGGTTTTCATGTTGAATTTTGAAAGCTAATCCTATTGGGATATTTGAAATGGAAAAGCTATGTTGTTATTTTGCGGTGTGTGCTGTTCCAGAGCCATTTCACTGAAGGAAAGGTAGACTTGCAGACTATCCACAAAAATACCCACAAAAATGCTCTCTTTACTCGGAGCATGACTGAGCTTTTGCTTTTTTTAGACAAAATCTTTCAGGGTACCTCCATTTCTTAGTTGTGCTTGTCTGAGTGTGTTACCATGGTGATTAGGAGAGTCTGGGAATTAACTTTGTTTTATGATTGTTGTGGAACATTCATATGTGAGCTGATGAGCTGTATTTCAGAACCAGACCTTGAAAAGACAATAACCAACTGGGGATTAGCAGCTTTTCCACCATAAAAAATAAAGAGCAACCTAGATTAAAGAAGGCCAGATCTGTAATTGATGGATTGAATCATTAGTGATTTCACTCAAGACACATCTGTTCAAATCAGCCAGAAATCCAACTCAGTATGCTGTTAATTTTCCGCCAAAAAGCAATGGGATATGTAAACACTACAGAAATGATACAGCAAAACAAGTTAAACAAACTAGCTGCCAAATTGTATATGTTCTGCCAATCACCTCCATCCTGCAAACCTCTGGTCTCTGAATGAAAATATTCCCTTTGCTGTTTCACAGTTACAATTGTTACTTCACTCTTCCAAGTGTGGATAACAATGACAACAACAACAATAGTATTCTCTGATTATATCTAGAGAAGAAAGGTTCCTCTTTACTTGAAGTAATGGGGCTCACTTTTTTGGAAGTAAAATAGCAGGAGTTTAGTGTATTTTATCCAGATGAATGTACACTTATTATAACTAGACATTTGTCTGTTCTTTATACTTTTTTTACTCCACTGACAGCTGAAAGCATCTTTATCAGTATCCTTGTAAATGGAGGAGACTGCTGACATGAAAAATGCCTAAGTAGTTAAAGGGTAGAAAATTTGAGGTGGGAAATACAACACCGTAAGTGGTTTTTGGCCTTGGCTGGCTGCCAGATGCCCACCCAGCTGCTCTCTCCTCCTACTGAACAGGACATTGTGGGTCAAGATAAGGACTAGGAGATCACTCAGCAATTACAGTCACAGGCAAAACAGACTTAACTTGGGGAAGATTA
>Ga0181612_179640_pt1 | contig 10589 bp, 5 predicted proteins | sample HoacroProtozoa21_FD_119630 | JGI IMG/M metagenome (GOLD analysis project Ga0181612, IMG submission 119630) | Hoatzin crop microbial communities from Cojedes, Venezuel. Combined Assembly of Gp0051906, Gp0051904, Gp0051908
TAAAGCGCTAAACTATTACTTTGAGCTCAACTTTTGTAGACAGTGCATTTATCGACGGCAATTCCGAATCTGTGATAACTGTCGCTTGAATAAATTACCTATTGTTTCAACTTTGCGAAACTGTTTCAGTGAAAGTCCTTGGAAGGGCTCTGGCAGGCTAGTTGAATATCAGACTCCCCTTACCCCCCCCCCTTTAACGCGACACCAACCAACTTGGCAAAGAGGATTCTCCTTTAATTTTAGATATGAATGTCTGAAATACACAAAGCCATCAACTGCAAAAAAACTCCCAAACCTCAACCAAAAAAGACATTCTGTGTAAAGTGACTGCTGTAAAAGACTTTATTTTTACATCTTTTTTTCTAATTTGAGATACTTTGGTGCTGCTGTTACCTTTTGCAAGCTGTCTGCAGTGACTTAAGAGAATTTAGTTGGCAATTTCAGTCAGCTTTGTAGCAGACAAACAGATCATTAAATCCAACAACATGACTAGTATTCTTTTGTCACTAGAACTGGTTATTCCAGGTCGCGATATACTATTTTTTGTGGGAGCTTAGATTACCAGGTTAAGTGTAATACAAAATCTTAGAAACTAGATTGCAAATTGCAGCTTCGCGGACTTCTGTTATTTTTAAGGTAGGCTTAAATAAAGTGGAATTTGAAAGTATGATCACTTCATAGTCTGAAGAATTTTTTTAATTTGCCAAGTTAGGGATATACTGGGAACTTGTTTCTGGTGGACATGCAGATGTAGAGAAGATGGTTATTTCAGTTTCTCTGAAAAAATACCACACTACATACTGAACTTCTCCCACCCTTGTCATTTCTGGCCCTGAATTATTACTGGTTAGCTATCTCTGGCCACAATTTGAGTCACATTAACATCTTCTGGAAAGAAAAAGAGAGAGAGAGAACTTGCAGTAACTTTATGTTCCTAATAAGCAGTCGGGGCCCACACGCAAGAATACATTTAGGTGCTCAGTTCACGCTTACAAGCCTATGGCAGCACTACTCAAGGTTTCCTCTCTTTTTACTTGCTCAATTTACCGCTGATGTTAGAAGTAGCAAAAGCACTTTTCAGTGCTGCTCTGCCAACATGTAACAAACACAGCGCTCCGTGCTAGGTCAGAAGGAAAAAAAAAAAAAAAAAAGTTTTAAACCACACAGTATGGCACTCCTGGAAATGCTGCATCTTTAGATACATCAGCAAGTCTTGCCAAAACTCGGATTACTTACTTGTCATTTTCTGAAGCAACTAAAGAAAGAGTAAACTAGAAATCTACTTTCCAAACTAATAAGGAATGACGTGGTGAGTCTACTAATGTATTCTTTAGGTAAATTTCAATTTTCATTACCTCTATCATTATATGTATTTATTTATTTTTCTGCAGTATTTTCACATTGCTTATAACAAAATTTACAACCCTACTAACATCACCATGTTGCAACAAAGAACCCACTAAAGCTAATTTTGAATCACAGAGAAGAAACAACGACATTTTCAAACATTTTAGACAGCACATGCAAAAAAGAAGAGTAAGTACAGCACAGAATATCGACGCTGTATTTCATGCATAACTCTCACGCTATTTTCTAAATAAATTCTTTATCCTTGGAAAGATTAACTTCTTAAATTATCTATGATACTAATTTAGCAAAAAAATGTGTTTCACAATATGCTGATGTTCTTCGAAACTTAAAAATGTGTTTTATTTTAAATGAGTTACATTGTCGCCGTAAGAAAACAAAGCACCCTTTGCAATTTTGTATTCTAAGTGACTTCTGCTTTCTTTAATGGCAAAGAAACTTCTGACTAACAGTAAATCTATCATATATATTTATATTTAGGTTTATTTGTGGTGCATGTTTGCATGTACAAGTACTATATATCAAGCAAGGCTGTCCAGCAGAGGGCCCCTTTGAAACAGAAAGTGAAAGAGCAAGAAAACTCTTTCAATGTATAGACAATACAGAGGTTACACAAGCAGTATGTATGCTAAGGTCCATTTTAGCAATCACCAACATACAAACGGTGCATTGATGTAATAATTGTAAGTACTTTTTAAAGAGTGAAATGCTTCCGTGAAACGTGTTGGCTAAAAATGCAGGAGGCAAATTTTCTTTAAAAAACACTCTAATCTTCACAGTTTCCTTCATTAAGGCATTGTGTGTCTATCAAGAATAATCAGTCTAACTGTATTTTTATTTTCTGTAAAAATCTGTTTAAAGGTACTTGTAGAACTTGAAGCACATGAAGAAATTGAAATTGAAGAAACACTATCTAACTTTCTCAGGCACTTACGTATACAATACTAAACCCAGAGGGAAATGGCACAACATTTTTTTTACTGATTTTCTTTCATGAAAAATATAGAAGTGGAGAACTGGAAGGCAGCAAAGACTATCATATTTGCTTCTGCCCCATATAGCCATATTTTAGAATCCACTTACAATCAACTTCCATTTTGTGATAATTTTCTGATAGTATTAGTCTGCAAAAATCCTTTGATTTGCCTTCCAGAACTATTTTATATAGTTCTGGACATCATTTTATAGTTCTTGTGACATCAAGAGTGGTCTACACATTTTTTTGCAGTCTATATTTTGTCATTTCTGCTCACATTAACTTATTCCTTGGGCATTCCCAAGAAATAGAATAAAAATATATTTAATTATAAAGAATGCACAAGAAGCCACTGGAAAGAGTAAGTTAATCTGATCTTTCATATTAATGTAAGATTAAAGTACCAGTATACGAATGGTTGAAATGTCTACAATGAATTTACACAATCTATTTTTTTTCTGAGTTTCTAGACGTCTGCATTTTTTCCCCAAACTTACTAGTGATACATGAAATAAAATACAAGGGAAAGAAATCAGTCTGAAGTCAGGTATGCTTCCAAAGTCCCATCAGGTAATCAGAATATTCAAGTGTTAAAGAAGGTCAAATGTCAATGAATCTTAAACATACAAGCCATTTTCTGTTTCTTACGTTATACAACATTTTCAATTTTTCAGAAGTTCCATCACATATATGCCTACAGGTGAATAGGGGCAGGTTTATGAGGGAGATCGTAAAGAGGATCCATATACATGCTACAGCTGAATATGCCTCCCATTCCACTCAGCTATTGTATCCATCAGAAACACAAAAGAGGAGTCAAAATAAAGCATGATTCTCTTTTGTTTTAAATGCGTACTAATAGAACTGATTCTGCTTGCCTTGCTGTTGATGACAAAAATTTCCCATGACTGCAACAATGCAGGATTAGGACCCAAAAGCATCCTCTGTGGACAATTCCAAAAAGCCATTTGAGAAAACTCTGTGCCATTTAGGCACACAAGTTATTATAGAAGAATATATACAACTGAGGACCGTGAGCAACCTTGTACAGAGCTTACTCCACTAAGCAGACAGAATGTGGGTGAATACTGTGAAGATCTGTATTTTCTGGAGTCACAGAAACTAGAAACGCTGAAAGGCAAATAGGATTGAAGAGGTTCTTACTTGACTCATGAGAAACTACTTGGGGAGTGAGGAATATTGTCACCCTGTTGGTCTCTATGTATTCTGTCCTGCAGGACTTTGACCCACGCACATTCTTGCATTATAGAATCCTGCACATGAGGAAGATCTTCTTCCCTCTGAGGGTGATGGAGCACTGGAATAGGCTGCCCCGGGAGGTTGTGGAGTCTCCTTCTCTGGAGATATTCAAGACCCGCCTGGACAAGGTCCTGTGCAGCTTGCTGTAGGTGACCTTGCTTCGGCAGGAGGGTTGGACTTGATGACCCACAGAGGTCCCTTCCAACCCCTACTATTCTGCGATTCTGTGATTCACACGCTCCTAAGAAAACAGGGCTTTAATCTTCACCTCTGGCAGCATGACACAAATCGCTGTCTGTGATCAGCACTTCAGATCCTAAACCCAAGACATGGAAATCCTGCGCTGCTCATTCCAACTGGCCTCTCCCCTCTCTGTCTCCTCTGGGGCATGTTCTCCTCCCTACTGCTTGGGTATAAATCCTTGCAAATCCATTAACAATTACTTTTGGAATGGAAATAGCACGTGTGAAACTGAACTTTGTATTATACCCATATATAACTGAACTTTGTGTATTATACCCAATGTCTCTACTCACACAGTGTGCCAAACTGTGCCCACAACTCATCTGCTATATAGTATTCTCAGAGCAACAAATGGCCCTGCCTCTTTATTTTGCCTTGGCATCCAGCTTTTAGTTGCTTTCTCCAGAGCATGGGTACCATGTGCAGTGCAATACTGGGAATGTCTTTTTCATTGCACTTAGGGTCATTAAAATAGAGAACAGGGTAAGTCCAAGTCCTATGGAACTTGTGCTGGAATTTTTTTACCCAGAGAGCTAACATAAAATAACAAAGTAAGCTGTGCTCCCTCCCACCCTAGCTACAAAGGTTGGAGGCAAATCCAGCTGTGAGAATTTTGCCTGAGAAAGAACTGCCGGATTTCTCCCACTGTGAAATCCAGCTGTTAATTCAAACAGAAGAGATGGACCTGACCAGACAGGCCAACTGGCTTATTTCCATCCTGAAGTCCATTGTGTTCCACAAGTTCCTAAATTTATGGTTGTGAGGATCTTCCAAACCCTGTAACGAAGTATGGCATGCAATGTTTTTGTTATGGAATGTGCGCTGCAAAAGAAAACAAGGTTTGAATTTATCTTTCAAATGAAGATCATGGAATCTCTCAGGATAAACAGGCTAAATTAGGAATCAAAGCACACCATGTTTCTCACCATAACTATGAAACTGAAAATAGCACTTGCAGAGTACTGTCAGAGAAGAAAACTGGAAGTTGCAGTAAGCCCAACCAACTTTCTTTTTGTCATGAGTGTTCCTCTGTGTGGTCAATGTCGCTTCATAGCAGGGGTTGGCAGTGTGCAGCAACAGGAACAACCTTTCATCTTTTGGGGATTGTTGTTCTGCTGGAGTATTTCAGCAAAAAGTTTTGCACTTCAGAACTGAGCTGCCGGTCTCCATCATCAGCATGTTACATTAGGCACATACTATTTTGTCTTGCTCCGAGCAGGTTGGAAATAATACACTGAAATGCTCTTTAGCTTGTCAGCCTGTGTGGTGCAGCTCAGTGCAGCTTCTCAATGGTTCTCAATGCTATGGCTCTACAAGCTAACCGTTCTGCACAAAAGCTTCTCTCTCTTAGGTCTTTGTTGAAGACATGATGAAGACTTAATAGGCTTGGAAGTTTGTTCAGTTTTCATAGTGATATCACTGGATGTAATTAAAAACATTCAGCTTCCTGAAATTTTCATAGCTACAAGAATGCTACTCTTTCCCTCAGTCATTAAAACCTTTTGTTAGTACTAGCACTTGGCCTTGCAGCCCCATATATGCGGATCTAACTGCCCCCCTGAAGCTGCAGTTTCCATAGCTGCTAATGGTGAAACACTGTCGTGTTTTCCTTTGTCCGGGGAAAAAATTAGGATAGAATCAACTTTCCTCTTGAACCCAAAGGCTCTACTGACCATTAGCCATCTGTCCCAAGCAAGATCTGCTCTAGCTGAAAATCCTTTTTGAGGTTTCATGCCACAGATATTTATTCCTACAACAAAATTGCTCCCCATTTTCCCCTCTTCGCCTTGAGGCATTACGCTGTGCTAGTATTGACTGCAACCAGCATCCTGCTGCCATCCTCTCCTACCAGCATGGCCTCTCTGAGACTGGGAAAAAGAAGCAGTACTTTCCGTAAAAGTGAATGTGGAAAATAACAGGTGCAATGAGCTTTGTTTTGTGATTAATGTCTCAAGCTTTTCTGAGGCTGAGGGCTATATGGGCAATTATCAAGCCCTGGGAGGCATTTCAGTACTAATCAGCCCATAATATTGTTCTGCATTGGAGTATCTGGGACTGGCTCCATGGGTTGAATCCTGACTCTCATGAAATAAATGGGAGTTTTCCCATTGAGTGCAAGGCCAAAACTTCATCTTCTGTTGCCAGGACCAGCGATTAATCAGATTAAAGGCTGTGTGGACTGGAGAGAAAATTAAATACCTTCTAGCAGTTACTTGGTGTCTTCTCAAGACAAAATAGCAGCTGGTTTCCACAGGTTTTTTTGGCTCTGCCTTTCAGTCAGACAAAATACTTCCTGAATTCAATGGGAAGTGTGTCCAAATAGGGAGGAAGTTCCCCAAAGACCAAGGGATGAACACAGAGGAGCTAGGGGTGAGATTCCTGGTGTAAAGATGTTTGTGTATTCTCTGAGAGCACCTCTGTTCTGGGGATCGTGTACATACTCAAATAAACAAGTTACACTAAGCTAATACCCAGACTTGGGATCTCAAATTTTCTTCCAACAGGAAACTGGCCCAAGATCTGCTACACTTTGGCAAAGGGATGACATTGTATTACTTTCAATTTTGTTTTGCTGTTGTTGAAATTACAGGAAAATAAATATTTTCAAGATGATACATTGTGTATCCCTAAGAAATACCAAGGGCATTTAATATAAACTATGGACACATGGTTTGCTTTGTTGTTCTAAGTAACCATTTCCTTTTAACCAAATGAAAAGCTAGTTGTGCTGTAATGCTGCAGATCATAAATTAGCAGCTCTCATATGGTTTTGTGAAATTGTTTCTTGAAGACCTTTAGGCTACTTCAGACAAAAATTTCAAATAAAATATGAATTCATTGAACTGTAACTTGTGCTATTAGATTTATAATAAACAAAGGTAGGTCACATAGTCATGTCATGGAAAACAACATTTTAAAATTCAAGCAGCAGCATTTTAATCCTGTTTAGGTTCTGATCCTGCAGTCAATAGGAAGCTTGGCACTTTCTACTTCCCAGTGCATGAAACCGAGACAAGCCTAGACTGGGTGGAAAGCACACAGCCAGGCGTGCACTTCCAAACAAGTTTGATGAGGTGGGAGGAGAGGAGAGGAGAGGGGAGGGGAGAGGAGGCAGATTTCTTGTCAAACAGCGAAGAAATGACCCAAAGGCAGTAGCAGCCTGCTCCCGCACCAGACCAGGATGGAAGAGTCAGGCAAAGAGAGGCAGGGGGCCAGATTCAGTCCTTTTGAACGGCTCCTAGGCAAGCCCTGCTCCCAGCGGCCTGCTCTCTCCCATGTCGCTCCCCACCAGGTGACAGCAGAAGGGACACAGATCCGCTGGAGAAGATGTGCAAGGAGCAGACCACCTCATATCTGGAGACCATCACCTAAGTTGTGCCTGGGTCTGAGTGGCTCAGGGGAAAATGATAGCACATTTTGCATGGTTGAAAATGGTGTAGGACCTTCTCATCATGAGACATTTGCTGCCCACGTGCTGTGCAGTCCACGTACTGTCCCCATCCATGATGCGGACAGGCAACAGAGCTATGTGTGAGTACCACCAGCAAGTCCACCAACACCCACTGGCAGAGGAGGTTGTGTAACGAAGTGCTCCCACCAGAAACACTCCTTGTTTGATGTTTATCTGAGAGGAGGCTCAGTTCTTCTTTTAGTAGATGTTTTGTAAGACAAAATGAATAACCACGGCAGGTCTGTGCTACAGCATCATAAAGACGTAGCTTGCTACTTAACACCAGACATTAATTTCAGAGAGAAGAAATGAATATACCTTAATGTATAGGAACTTTTTTGTTTAGTCCTAAGCCTAGCTGGATCTGAATCATCTATATAATGGCAACAGCATAAGCTGAATTTGGAAAGCAAAGACTATACTTGAGCTGCAAACGTAACTGCAATTTACTCCTGTAAAGAATATTCCTATTAGCAAGCGAGTTTTCTGTGTACTGGGCTCTACAGGCATGTGGACATGTGCACAGCACATATGAAATTGTTATCTCTGTCTTCATTCTGGATTACAGTTACTGGAGCTGAAGTTTAAATTTTTTCCAACTGCTGAACTCACAAGCTAAATAAGTGTATAGCTACTGAAATTGATTATCAGGCTTCCTGTTTCCTCGCTTGTGATCCAGTAGTATTAACATGCAGTACAAGGAAATTGCAATCTGAACTACTAGTAGCAATAGCTGGAGGCAATTACAAAAGGAGTATCGCTGGTGGTGGCACATGGAGTCCTTTATTTGATTTAACCACACTCTGATTATAATGCGCTCATTCCAGATAGCAGGAAACTCTATATCTCTTTCTTAAACTACAGCCAAGAAAACATTTTTGTTTGCTTCTGTATTTCACCTTTTCTCTGGAATAGCCCAAGAAGAAAAACTTCTGGCTCCAGAGATTCAAGTCTATTTTGTCTCCAACTTGGTCAATGCCTTGGGGCAAGTCATTTTCTGTCTCTGTGTCTCCACATCCCCATTTGCAAGGCAGCACAGAGAGTTCACCTTTGCAAAGTGTTTTGTTAGAAACATGCTAGATCAGCAAGCTTATGTTACTGACCTTCTGTGTTCTCTTCATTTGCTGCCACCTTTCCTGTCTCTGTTTTAATCTTCTCTAGTGCTTGAACATTTCACTCATCCTGCCACTGACCAGTTGCCACAGATCAGTTTTGCAGATACCTGAGTCATGCATAAATGTGTAAAAACTACCAGCTCTCCCACTTTCACGTGACTCCAGGAGCAGGAATTTTAAGAACCAAAAAATATACAAAGACAACTGTGATCAGATTACAATGCTTGGAAATGTTGTTACTTTTTTTAGATAATCTTCCTGTTCCTGATTTTCAAGCTGAGGTAAGCATATCCATGTTTCCAGCTAAATGAAAAACTTTACAGCTTACATCACATATTAACTCACACTGCCACCTGCATTAGCATGCATTGTGCCATTATAGCAAGCAGAAGCATTTTACAGCCAGTTCTCTCCAAAAATGCCCACAAAAACAACTTCTACTGGCAGTAAAAATGAGCAGAGAACCCCTGTTATTTCAAGAGGAGCCTCTAGCACCTGCAACAATGGTATTGCAACAACAGTATTGCAAGAAATTATTAAATCACTCTCTTTAAAAGATCTCTGTACTGCCAGGATATTTGTTCAAATCCAAGGAATCCATGCAGGAGCTTAAAGTAATTTTGCCACAGTGGATGCTCCCTGGATAAAAAAAATCTCCTGCAGAATCCAGCTTGGCTCTTCTTGTGATATTCCCAATCCTATTCGGATGTGGGTAGTATTCAGTATCCCAATTATACAGGCTCGACAAAAAGACAGCTTTGATTTTGCCTTCAGAGAAGTTTCCCAGGCCAAAACAAGCTCTTTAGTTAGCATTTGCTACAAACCTAGTCTTGGTGCCATCCTGAAGTAATGATCCGTGGCCATCCGTTACTCAGAGGCTGAGAAAAAGTGGATTGTCATGGATCGCGGCTTCTCGACAGGCCAACCTTTTCAGAAGAGAAGTTCAGCAGAAGTGGGAAATTCGTTTGGGTTTGTTCTTCTTTTTTTTTTTTTTTTAACTTGCCTGTGTGACTTAGAAGAAAAGAGCTTTTACTAATGAGCTCTGCCCTCCTCTGTCCCTCAGAAGTCCCTGGGGCTTTGCATGTATGACTAAGCCACAGCAAAAACTAGCTGTGAGTGTGAATAAAACAGACCAAACTGCATTGTAATTACAGACACCCTCCTCCTGCAACCCCTGCTGCAGGTGTAAGGCAGCAGCTGTTGGGGTGACTATAAGTTATAATAAGCATGTAGCATAGGGCTTTCTGTCTCTTTGCAATGTCATATGTTTGCAATTCAAGCAAAATCTTAGCTGTAATGAACCCTGACTTTTAAGGCTTGGAAACCTTCGGTGAATCTTAAGAAAAATTAATATTTAAGAAAGTGAGGAAGCAGAGTTGGCAAAATATGATGAGTGACTTTTCTTAGTGAACTTTTCCATTCTGCAGATGGGACAGAGAGGAAATGTCACTGTTACCATGAGCTGTCTAGGACAAAAATAAGAGAAATTCAGAAGAGTTGTACAAATGTAACAAAATCTGTCAGTTCTCTCCAAGCTCTTAGTCTCAGTCTATCTTTGGTCGTGACGACATGGAAGACGAGTGTATCCGGCAATTGGACAAGCCTGTCAGATCTTCTTCATAGTTTATGTGGAGCCAGACAGTGTTCTACTCCACCAGGTGCTAATCCCCTTTTGCTTGCAATGCAAAAGTTAACGGGAATTTCACGTTGATTGAATGAGTGTAAAATGATGCTTGAAATGAAATGTCCCCAGTTAACTGACTTTTCATCACTAAAATCAGTTTAAGTTGCATAATGTTTTTCTTGTTAAAATAATCAGTACTCAGTCAGGGTAATTTGGAGGACTAGCTGGGTTATTTTAAGGTAATGTTATGCTTTATTCAAGAAAGCTCTTTTGCATTTGAATTATTTCCACAAAGTGTTGCAGAGAATTGCTTAATGCTTTGTCATTCTAATACATAATCCTTCAGCATATGAACAGTATTAATGGGAGCAGAACTTGGCAAAACTACCTGGAATTTTTTTCCCCAATCTTTTCCATGCCAAAGAGAGAACATCTCAGACAATGAAGTATGAGAACTTTCTATTTTTTGCCTGCAAATTGATCCTAAAATAAAATGTATTCCTGTCTGCCAATTCGGGACTGCTTTCCTGTCACTTTGGTATTAATACATTA
>Ga0181612_123862_pt1 | contig 10588 bp, 3 predicted proteins | sample HoacroProtozoa21_FD_119630 | JGI IMG/M metagenome (GOLD analysis project Ga0181612, IMG submission 119630) | Hoatzin crop microbial communities from Cojedes, Venezuel. Combined Assembly of Gp0051906, Gp0051904, Gp0051908
CATGTCCAGCGGATGAGCGGGTGTGCAGGAGCTGGGAGGGAGCACGGCCAGGCAGCCAGCCAGGCTGGCCAGCGGAGATATTCCATACTGTGGGCATCATGCTCAGTTTAGGAATGGGTTGGCCGGGGGGCAGGACTTTCTCTTTCATATTTCCGTGAGTTCAATTTATTTCTTGTCCAGGAGTTCAAATTTTTCTGGGGGTTTCGCAAAATTCATAAATCCACAATTTCCGGGTTCAGCCATCGCTGCTCAGGGGCTGGCTATGAATCGGTCACTGGGTGGTGAGAAATATTATATTGTATGTAGTTCATTTTGCATATTCATTATTACCATTATTACTATCATTAGTAGTAGTATTTCCTTTGTTGTCCTACTGAACTGTCTTTATCTCAACCCAGGAGTTTTACCTTTTGTCTATTCTCCTCTCCATCCCGCTTGGGGGGAAGAGGAGGGGTGAGCAAGCAACTGGTCCTAGTTGCTGGCTGCCAGGTTAAACCACGACACTTAGTAATTTCTCCTACACAGAATCACAGAATGTTCGGGGTTGGACGCGACCTCTGTGGATATGTGTCTGGCTTCTGTACCTGCAGATTATTGTTTTGTGATGCTACGGAAATTTTGAGCTCTAACTGCATTTACTTTCAAGAGACTTGAGAATTAAAAAAAAAAAAAAAAAGAAAAAAAAAAGAAAAAAGAAAAAGATTTCAAAATCTTTATTTGTTAGTATAGGTCTGCTTGGAATTCAGTCTCATAATCAGTAATAAATACTGTTTTAGCCCTGCTTTCTAAAAATTCACAGAATGCGATTGTTTTGGTGTGCCACATTAAATTCATGTCTCATACTGAAATGTTATTAGAATCTGGGTATTCTGGTTCCCAGTTGTTCTCTCCAGTTTTACTGATGCTCTCCTAATGTACAGCCAATGCAGCTCTGTATCTGCACTTCAGAAATCCAGAAGGGCTATTGCAATTGTATTTTTCCTTCACAGACTGGGAAAGCTATTATTCCTGTGACAATATGTAGGCTTTCAGTTGTTATTGGTCTTTTAAATTCTCTTATTACTTGAGACACCTCAAGTCTGGGTCTCTGTCGATCTTCCATTCCCAGAAATAGGTTTAGAAGCTTTCCTCAAATAGCCTTTGGTCCCTTAATGTTAGGTCTGATATTTTTCTTCAACTCTTTAAATGACTTCTGCGTTCATGTAGTGCTTCATGGAGAAGCTTACTTAATTCTGGTAGATCAGAAATTCTTGACCATTGAGACTTAGCTCTGATTTGTTTCTATCTGTCTGATGTACCACGGCAGAAAAAAGGATGAAGGACGTATTTTATTCCCAGTTCCTTGGGTATAAATGTGGAGTCATTAAAGTAATGCCAGTGCAATTACTCTGAGTTCACACCTAGGTAACTAACAACAAGCTTATGTCTTTGAAATAGAACATTGTTTTAATTAAAAATAAACTCCACAAATTCTCTCAAATTTATTCAGCTCAAATTCCCTCTTGTTTTCCACAAATATAATCTAATTTACAGCCACAATCTCACCAACACAAAAAGTAAACAGCAGTAAAAAAAAGTAAACAACAAAACAAAAGTAAAAGACAACAAAAGAAAGGTCTCGTAACACTGCATGTCTCACAATAAATCAACACAGATATGATTGTACTAGTGTCTGTTGGAAAAAAAAAATCCTAATAGCAGTAAATGACTCTGGTGTATTCTTGTCCCCATTTATGTTATGCGAAGGTAGAGTTGGTGGCTTTCTTTTAGAGCCACACATCTTTAGATTATCTTAAATATAAAGGATTTGTATGAAGGATTCTCATCCCTTTCCGTGGTATACTTTTAGGCGAGAAACAAAATTAGCCATCGTACTTACTTGAAATTATAGGAACAAAGAAAGAAATTACTAGGTGGTCCCAGGGTTCGCATTTGCTATATTTCTGCCTTAGACAGGAGGTAATTCCAGGTAATTCCTAATGTGTATAATAACATGGTCTATTTGTGAAACAGAGAACTAGTTATTCATTCACATAGGCAGATACAATTTTTTTTTCCCCTAATAACTATAAAAAAAAATCCTCAGAACAAAATAGTATTAGCTGCTTGTATGAGTTTGATGTATCACAGGACAAAATGGATTTCCTGTTCTCTGACACAGAGTTGCGGCCCTGTGGATGTCAATAACTTTATCCATTCCAGTATAAATATATTCTGGTTTGTACGCACAAAAGTCTTCATGATGAATACAAAATGGATGAAGCAGTACGGAGCAGGGAAGAGAAGTCTGATCCTAGATTAATGAGAGTGCGTTTGAACGACCGTCAGCTCGCTCCTGTTTACAGAAAGGATGACGCGGGTAAGCGTGTCTTCATACACTGGGCAGCCCGCGTAAGCCTGGGGCTCCTCAGGCTGGCACATCGTCTGTCCCGGAGAGTGTTACAGCTGCACGAGGGACCAAAACTTGTCCAGAGACAGCCATGCCTAACAGCTTTCTGGTTTTCCACAAGGAGACACTTCTTACATTGTGGGATCACAAACACCTGGTTTGTTTAGCTTTCTGATAGTCTAAACTTAATAGATGTGTGAAATCTATGGCCTTCAGCCTTATCTCATGTGTTTGCATGATTTTAATTTAGCTAGCAGTTCATAGAAACACAGCCATTGATCTACATGAACATTCATAGGGTATTTACAGGTGCTTTTGGCTTCAGCAGCTGAGAAGATAGCAAAAGAGCAGCTTCCCTGAGAGCAACTGGGAAGCGCAGCACACCTGCCGAGAGCGAAACACTACCTCCTGGCTTCCTCTTCCGCTGGAATCGCGTGCTTGTTCTGTAGGAGTGCTGCACTGTAGGCTGCTGCAAAAGAGCGTTGCTGAGGTAGAAGAGGATATTCTAGACAGAAAATGGAGAGGCTGGATACACTCTGTGGAAGGGAGGAGGGAATGATCTGAGAATTAAAGCAAAGAAGAAAAGGGGCAGGAATAATGCTCTAATTAGCCTTGTCCTGCTTCTACCAAGCTGTGCTTACATCTGAGCCATCTGCTGAATTATTTGATTCACCTCCTTGTTACTGGGCTGAGTTGGGAAAAAATAAACCGTTTTTTAGGAGTTTTCATTCCTGTTGGTGTGTCTCATTTGCAGCTTAGCGTTTCAGAGCGCTACTCAAGCTCACTAGCCAACTAAGTTTAAGCTGAATTTGTACAGTGACTATGGATTTTTACTCCGTCGTCTGCACGGTTGTACTAGCTCTGCTGTGTTCTAAATGGTCTGCTATGTAAATCAATTTTGAGATGTATAATAAAAATTTGTGAAGGTCAAACAAGTTGATCCTTCAGCAGTTGTCATACTGCATGCCACAGCCACGGGACTTCCTTTTCAATCTAGAGCTGGCTTTGATCAAAATCCAGTTCTAAATTTTAAAATGTCCAGAGTTTGTGAGTGTACTATACCACTCAATAAACTTCTAGAGAGGTTAATCAATTCCAGTATTAAAATTGTACATTTGTGGCTTGAATTTGTGATCCTTATGCTTCTAGAAGTTGATTCATCTTTGGTGGATAGACCAAGAAGTCTCCATTACTAAATTTCTATTTTCCATAAATTAATTAAAATTAAACCACCTAAATAAAGGACCAAGATATTGCAAAACTCATCCATCTCGCATATATTTAATGTCTGGACCCAGAATATCTTCCATGCTATTGGAGGACCTGCCTAAATCTCGGTAGTAGCTCTGAATCTCCTCAGTAGACCTGGAGGTTCTTTTCAGCTCTGCCCCTTGGTGAACCACAGCGGCCTTCTTCCAGATTGCAGTGGTGCATCACCTTTCTTCCAGGACCCTGAATTGTCTCCTAGATGTAATCGCAATTTTTCATTAGAAGACAAGGGGTTGCTCTCACTGTTCAAAATCTGTATTGACTATCCAAACCTTGCATGTGGACCACAGCCTGTCAAGCTTCCCAAGCGAAGGCACTGTAGGCTGAGAAGGGAGGTATGTTTGCACTCTGTCAGCTTCTCTCTTTCTCTCCCAGCAAATCTTCATAAATTTTCAGTGTACTGTGAAAGTTTCGAAAGAGGATGGAGATAACTTCTGCAAGATTTATAGTCTGGTAGCTAAAGGAATTGTTATTGAAGTAGATGACGATCATTTACGCCCCCCACCCCCCTTTTTTCCTTTTTTTTTTTCCTTTTTTTCTTTTAATTTCTTTTTTTTTTTTCATTCTTTTTTAAAATAAGGGAATTTCTGGATTCTGTGCCTTTTCAACTCAGAAGTGTATTGTGTCAGCCTGGCTAGCTGAAGCTGGTGACCTAGAAGTGTTGCTACAGCTGTAAATTCCTGCTGTAGATCAACTGTTAGACATTTATCAAAACCAACAAACAAAAGCAAGAACAAAAAATAAATTAAAAAAAGCGAGAGTGCATGTGAAATACTTCGGGTTTACAAATTTTACAGCAGAAATGACCAAACCTTCTAGTTTCTCTCAGGAATTCAGTTATTTTCCAGTCTTTCAGTGGCAATAACTCTAAGCATGGGAAAGGTAAAGACATTTATTGTGTAGTACGAATTTGACTGTTCTTGTACATCCTTGTTTATGTTGTTGTCAGGCACTGGCTGTCTTTGAATTTCTAATATTCTCTTGTATCCTATGGATCTATGCTCTGTGTATCATAAAAGGCACATTAGCAGACATTCTTCCACTATATTCTTCCTCATAAATATTTGAATTTGTTAATGTCGGTAACATTCAGAAATGCTAATAATATTGCTGAGCTTGCTCCGCCTCTGCAGCTACTGGTTATATCTGATTTTAATTAAATGCAACTTTTCCTTTCATAGAAAGGAGGCTGAACTTTTCTTAGTGAGCTGTTATGTGGTATTTTTCTACCAAAACTCTGAAGATTGTGTTTCTGTGTGCTTTCTTTGAAGGTGATTGTGTATCTGCTGGTGTGTGTTGTCCCCATAATTGACAGTCTGTGGTTTTGAGTCATGCTGTTATATAAAATGAATACCATTTTCAAGGCAAACAATCTTTTTGTGTCGTCCATTTCTTGAGGTTACATTCTCCCCTCTTGAAGTGGAGAGACGAATGACATGGTGTGTAGTATTTGGTACTTGAAGCTATCCTCCTTTCTGAATGTGCTGTGTAAAGCGCCAATAGCAGCAAGAGTGCAGGGTGGTATTAGACAAAACTTTCATTCTCTGCACGTGCAGGGGAAAAAAAATGCAAGTTTATAATGTATTTTTGATGGGTGTGTGGGATCAACAATCAGTTTTAATACTCTGCTTTGCTCAGCAAAGAACATGTCTTCTCACCCTTACAAGAAGGCTTTTTCCCAATATTGACAATTCAGAAAATTTTGTGACCTGCTAAGTACATTTACATAAATATGTTTCTTTAGCATACATATTTCTCTTGGTCACTGGTAGGAGAAGAGAATAAGCAGCCAGATGTGCTGCTAATTTGAACTGTTGTAAAAATAAAATCTGCATTTGTCCGAGAGGTTGTAACTCAAGTATGCTGTAATCACAGTTACAGTTTCAACTGTGTAGCTTGTGTAATGGTTATGGAATAAAAAATAATAGTAATGTTATTTTATAAAAACAGCCAGAGAAGGTTGCAATAACATTCATTCAAAATGAATCATTTAGCTCTGTAAAGCTGTTCTTACTCTGTGAGTTTTGATGAACACAGTAGTTGATGCTCTTCATTTTGAGTCATGTCTGAAGTAATGCGCTAGTAAGAAGATGAATGTTGATCAAGCATGTCTTTAAAACTCATGATGCAATTTTCTGAAGGAATTTAGCCTGAGCATAATGGCCTGATTTCAGTTGAAGTCATTAAATATTTGGAAAACAGGAATCGTACTATTGCAGTTAACACCATGATTTGCACTACTGATGTGCGGAGTGTGTTAAGATTTTTAAAGATAAAATGTATGATAGGAATCTGCCTTAAGATAGTGTTGCTTTGGTACATAATGTTTGTTATCTAAATAGAGAGGGAAGCCTTTAGAATACTTCTATGATAACAAACACATCTTTGTTAAAGTCGTTATACTGTATGTGTGTGTAGTAGGTCTGGAAAGATGTTTTGTTGCTTTGTAATTTCTCCGTGGTATTCTTTGGCCTTGGAAAGTGTTTGGGAAAGAGAGCAAGGATTTTTATCTCTGTTTCCAAAACTGACGTTACGTGAACAGTGGCAGTACACGACTAAATTCTGGCACTGTACGTTGAAATGTGTATGCATCAAGTTTTGCATATAATTCATGGCATTATCAAGAGTAGGCATGTATGAATGGTTGAATGAATGCAGAAAGCAAAAAACTCAGTGCCCAAAGTATTTAAATGGGCTTGTGTAAATGGCTGTGGACTTCTTCAATTCCTGTATAAGAATATAAAGGAGAGTTAGCTAGACATCTGCGTGATCAAGCTGTTTTCTAATTGTGAAACAGATTTGTCAGAAAGTGAGCCAAACATCTCTGGTTTTGTTGTGGTTTTTTTGAAAAGATATTTGAAATTTTTTCCCCCTAACATTTGCTGCCTAAGATAAAAACCCCACGGGGGTGGAATTCATTGGTTTGTGGTTAAGCCATGGTTAATATAAATGTATCAACAGCCTCACCGAAAGAAACCAGCCCATAGCAATTGAGTGTGTAGTGGCAGCAAGATAGGGGAGATGATGTAGTTAGTACTGTGTAGAGAGTCATGTGATGGAAAAAATACTTACATTCAGCACTGTTTTGCCTGCGAGGCCAACACGGCTGAGTAGCCTTGTTGTGTTTTCCAGCTTTTTTTTTATTTCATGCTTATGTATCTGATCAATTGAATTAATTAAATTATTGATACATGATTTAATTACTCCCCTGCCCCTCTTTTACAGGTAAGGGAAAATTGATAGAGTAAATAATATGCTTGGGATGTACTGGAAGGGACTACTGCCTCAAAGATCCATGGTGATGGTTAACTTTGTGCTGGTCATCCCACTGCAGTTCATGGCTGCCTCAACACACAGCAGTGAGCATCCAGTATTGCTGCCATAATTAATACCAGGCATCATACACACAATAGCAGTATTCTGGATTAGAGACCTTATTTTCTAAAATGACTTTGATCATTTAATCTCTCTATAATTTTCATAATTTTACTTTGTTTCCTTTTGGGGAGATTTACATAGCAGTGTTTCACCATCTATGTGAAGAATTTTTTTTTTTTTTTGCTTTGTGTTGAACTTTATTTTATGGTACTTTAATACTACTATTTCCCCAGCAGACTAAGGTAATGACTTTTTAGTTTTCAAGGTTGAGATAGATTTTGAGGGGAGGAGCAGGCTCCATGTAACATTCCACACAGGGCTTATGTTCAAAAGAACGGACATTATGTCTGACAGGAAATTACACTGTGTAGCTTGGAATTTACTGGAAGGAGATTTTTGACTGTTTTATGCTGGGTTGAATTGTATTACATATTAAATGACAATTTGGGCAATATGAAGTAACTATAAAATGTGACAAGGAGTTGATATTTTCTGGAGAAGTATCTAAATCATGGATTAGATGGGAGGGGAGGATTCTTGGGCCATTTAATAGTGGTATCTTGCTTTCTTTCTGGAATGGCTTTAGCGTGTTTATAGCATCTGTCTTTCAAAAATAGTACACTGTGTGAGAATGTAATACTGTTACTTCGTAATACCTACAATATAAGAGACTGAGTGACCTCCAGGGTTAATTCCGTTCCATAAATAGGGCCTCATATGGATGAACGTCTGGGCTTGTTGAATCCACACATCCATGCTGTACAAAGCTCTCTACCGTTCCTCGGGTATTGGTAACAGGGCCTGCAGTACATGCTCCACAGTGCACTGTGGATGCTACATTGCAATAAAAAGTGTTGTTCTTAGAAGATGATGTATATTTTAATAATATAATATATATTAGCATATGAATTTTTCAAATAAAGATTTGGGTATTGCTTCAGATCGTAGTGTCGCAGAAAACTTTTTTAAATTGCAATCTAACTATTTAGCTCTGAAGAATAGTCTGCGATGTTATAGCAGATATTCCAAAAAAGGCTTTTCTTTATGGGTTTATAAATCACAATACAGTAGAAATAAAATGCCGGGAACCTATCGCAGAACGCCAGGTGCTCATTGTAATGAGCCTCAGAGAGGCCGTACGCTTTAGCAACTAGATAAGACTTCTACACACGCTATCATCAGAAAGCATACAAAACACTTAATTTTTCTTACAGCATGTTTTCTGTGACCCTAACTTTCTGATTGTTTAAGAATAAAAGTTAAATTGAAAATTTAAATAATAGATACCCTGATTTTTTCATTTTGGTGTCTCCTTGTCTTTTCATTTAGATGTAATCACTGTAACGACAGACTGAGGGCAAACGAAATTAAACCAGTTGGGTGAATTAGCTCAGCAAGTGACGGTTCACAGGAGAGTCTTTATCTACTCTTTCCACAGACTGTGTGTGCATAATTGCAGGTAAGTGCACTGGCTACATTTTCTTCAATAGAACAATTATAGTAGAAATTATAATTAAAGGTCTGATATTATACTCATGACTAGATATTTGGGTCAAAATTGTACATGCACTAGCTTGAAGCCTGTTCTAAAAATGTGTTTGATTAAATTTATATTTTATTGCATCCCTTCAGGGATATGATTATGCAGCTAAAATTACTCAGTTAATTTCAAAATGATGCTTATAAAAACTGGCCATTTTTATTAAATATTTCAGTCTTTGAGTGCACTGTTTTTATATTGAGGTATTGTTCAAAGGGAAGTTCATATATGCATATATCTACATATTACAGTACTACGCTTGTAAAATTTTCCCAAAATAATATATATATCTACCAGAAAATACATTTGAGGTATCTAAGACCTTGTGAAAGGCCATGGTGGAATCAAACACCTAATTATCATCTGTGACAACAACAATCTCTTGTAAATGTCTGTGTGCTGTTATTCACGGTGGGAATGAAGACATGTGTTAGTCTGCGTAAAATACCGTGTCAGTTTTCACGATACCTAATAACTTAAAATCTTATTTGTCTCTGCTGAAAATACAATCGGGAGGGAGGATGAATGCTCTTGCAAAATACCTTAATTCAGACCATCTCTGGCTAAATACAGCACAGAATGTGAGTTACACAGTGGGCTCTATAAAGATGCGTTTTATGATGGTTTAAAATAGCATCCACAGTGCAGATTTTGAAGAGTGTTTTGCTTACAGAGATGAAATACATACAAGGATTTAGTAGACAATATGGCCAGCTCCTTAGCTAGGATTTTGCTAAGATACGTTAGTGAGACCTTTGAATCTGTAAAAGAAAACATGAAAAGAAATTCTTCTAGAGTAAGAATATAGCAGGTAACATTTTCAGTGCGAGCTATCATCTTATATTTTCAATGCACGAGTCTTAACTTTTGAATGCATAGCAAGTACAGAAGTGGTTTTTGGAAGTACTGGATATGTTCCCCAATTTTTCTTGTGTATCAATGTTTTCTTTATAGAAGTCAATGACAGAATTTAGAATAGATATCACTGAATTAGAAAGTTTCCAACACTGAGTGATAATCAATTTAATGTAAAATATGTTTGGTGTTTGAAAGCAATAAGCTGTTTCTACATTTCTAAAATTCAGTATACTAAAACAATTGTGTTGATCTTAAAATCATAGTTGGCCCAGTAATCTAGGTCTTGACCTGATATTAGATCAGCTAAAGAATGATCTGGATCTTTGCATATTCTAAATATTTTTATGAAACCTGTTACTTCTGTTCAAACAAACGTTATATCCACATATTGCTAATGAGGGATATACTAACACAGGAGTTTCCACGTGGAACATATTTTGTCATGTTTTCATAGATTTTCTGTGCAGGGATTTAACAAAGTCTTGATTTTGTGTGTCTTTTAAGCTATGTCACAAGAAAAAAAATCTGCAGAACATATTGGAAGAATTCGGTGATTTACTTAAAAAATGGAATTCCTTGTATTTAAAAGAACATAAAAAATAAAAATAAATAGGACTCGGTTCTGCGTAGGCCTGGTTATCCCTAAGCCTGGTAGATTGAGTTACCGGTTGCAGCTGATTCTGTGTATGTAGGTGTGTGTATGCGAAACCGGGCAGAATTCCAGCTGAAAAGTGAATGCACTCGCTTTTTTCTTAAGCTGAATCTTTGCATTGCACCTGTGTTATGAGTTGCTGTTTTTCGTTGTAGCACTACCTGCTGTTTTCCTACATTCTCTTTGTGAATATTTAAACTGTAGAGAAGCTCAAGATGTTGTTCCTTCAGGGATCAGTGAGGACAAAACCAAAAGGAATTTAGCAAGATAAAAACAAGAAGGACTGACTAGAAGTAGATGAGAAGGTTTCCTAAGTCTTTTGTTCATCATCAGAAGGATTCCAAGTGACCTTTTGATATGAGATCCTTAATATGTTTGAGAAATACCTGCCTTTTTTTGTTTTTTTTTCTGAGGTTCTCATTCTACAGACCTAACTAGTGTTTTATCAGGTACAATTTTCCTGAAAAATTAGGGCGGCAAATAAAATACAGGTACTTCATAG
>Ga0181612_160729_pt1 | contig 10588 bp, 13 predicted proteins | sample HoacroProtozoa21_FD_119630 | JGI IMG/M metagenome (GOLD analysis project Ga0181612, IMG submission 119630) | Hoatzin crop microbial communities from Cojedes, Venezuel. Combined Assembly of Gp0051906, Gp0051904, Gp0051908
AATTGTGAGCTTTCACGAGAATTTCAGTTAAGGAGTCAAAGTTTTGGGAAGCAGATGAGCTGTTTGGTTTAACATGCCAACTGCCACCATAAAAGAATCTATGCTTAGTTTTGTCTGCCTTACCTTCCAGCAGTCAGACTTCTACAGAAAAGCACAAGCAAGCTATGTCGTCCCGTGCCCCCCCACCCCCAGCAGCACACGCCAGGACTCTGGAAAGTTGCTGGGCAGCTGCATGGGGAACAGCCTCTTCCACAAGAAGTAGCAAGGCTCCTGCAGAACTGGTGCCTCACTGCAAGGCAGCCTGGCAGCCCCTTGGGCAAACAGGCCACCAGCTGTGACAACCAGCGGGCTCAGAGATGGCACGCTTCATACCCCACCGTGGTTACCCTTTGCTGCCACCAGAACAGCTCTGCAGTAGGACACTGAGCTCCCAGGAGTAGGGCAGCTGCTTCACCCAGCAGCTGGGACAGAGGATTGCTTTATACTAGAAGTAAGTAAAGAGATGACGGTCCTGGGGGAGAGGGACAACCACCTATGAACAGGGATAGTTGGAGCAAGTGGTACAGATGGAAGCATCACACCCAAGTTACCACACAAGCCATGGCCTCTTTGGAGGCTTTTTACAGTTTAATTTGCAAACAGAACTGCCGTAAATTTCATTCACCATATCATGTCTACTCAAATACAGATAGAAAACCCAAGGGGCAAAGTGGATTTCATTGTGGAAGGCCTTAAATTATGTTACTACAGTAGAAAATACAGGAGGTAGAATATAACTGAAAGGACAAATGCAGGTTAGAGTCAAATCTGTAACAGCTCTTGTAAGCTACTTAAAACATGGTTTTAAAAACTAAATCCAGTATTTCAGTAACTCTAGAAAAAAGTTAAAACAAATTGCCATGAGAGCCCTTATATCATGCTTGATACAGGGAGGTAGGATGTAAGAATCACAAGGACAGAAGACATGACACTTATCTACAGCTCCTGTTTGCTTTACTGAGGGACAAAGTTTCACAGGTCAGTCACCCTCTTCAGCTTCAGACTCCGACTCTGGAATAGAGAAACCTCATCAACAGGCTGCCAGGAGGTCAGCCCCCAGCCCTCAACTTCAGCCACTGCCCTGCATCCCATGCAACAGCTGTGACTGGACCCACGTGGAGTTCACTGGCAAGCTGCTCTAGCCAGTGCTGGGGGGCACACACAGAGGGGCAATTAACATACCTCACACCCCCCAAACAAAGCACTATTGCACTAAAGGTTCCCAAAATGAACAAACTCAACTTCTGAGCTAAGCTTCTGGTTACCTTCTTCAGCATTCTTGAGCCATTCAACAAACTTTTTCATTTGCTCCAGAAAAACACTCTTTCCTTTTGCAAGATGTGCATCTTTATACCACTTCAGGATGGGTTCTTCACTCAGAACTTCAGCTGTAAGATGTGCAAGAGCAGTATTAACACAGGAAACCACTGGATACCAGTTACTGAGAACCCCTGCCTGGCAGCCTTTGCTTCCTCTCCTAGAAGCATCACAATCCATACTCCTTCCCTGGGTATGGCTGGACATACCTACACCAAGAGTTCCTCCTATTTCAAAATTGAGAACCATGAACTTCAGATTGGCTGCTGAGGGCTTCCTGAGCACTGCATCCAGAAGCTGCACTTTCACTTCGAATAACAGTGTCTGAAGTGTTTCATAGCTATTTGAGATGAAACACTCTGAGGAAAGCTTCAGTCAACTGCTAACAACAGATGCAAACTCTTTAAAGCCCAAAGTGCATCACAGGAAGTGTTTGTTTTTTCAAGTAAAATATAACCTTCAGTTTAACAACAAATTCCCTTATGTTCCTATGGTGTTTCCACAGCATGTTTTTCAGTAACACCTTTTAACAACCATTTAATAGAGAGCCTACAGCACCCCACAACATCTTGGTGGTCTCAAATCTCTGGCTGTTCACAGTCAATGTTCAGAGAACTACGAAGAATACACTATCACTTACCTTCCCCTAACTTAAAAGGGCCCAAGGGCCTTTAAGTTTAGCTTTGATCTACCACAGCTCTTAAAGTCTAGTAGGCAGGCAGCATCCTTTGCTAAATGATTATTTCTTCACATGCCAAGGACAGCTGTATCCACCTTTGCATTTTACTGGTCCATCTTTGCAAACAGAAGGTGGAAAATTCTTGAGCTTATGAAGTGTAATATTGTAGCACTGATCTTCCCTAACAGTCTTATCAGGAATGAAGCATTCTGCAAATACAGGCTTAAAAAACCCCACAAACAAAAAACAACCCCAAAAACTATACAACCCCACAGAAGTTACCTTTATAGAAGAGCACCACTATTTTCTGGAAGGCCTTCATGAAGTGAATGTTGTCATAACAATACTCCTGAATCTTCAACAGAAGAGTCAGCTCTGACTGACCTTGGGTAGTAAACGCAGCAAGTAGAGGGCTGTATTGCTGTAACAGGAACAACAAGTTAGCACACAGAGAGCACTTCGCATTTACCACCTGACTAGACTGGTTTCACAGTTTCCATCAGCCACTGCTTTGCAGTTTTCAACCCTCTCCCCACCCCAGAGAGCCTCTGCAGAAGTCACTGCTTTTGCATCAGTAACTTGGACAGTATTCCCTGTCCAATGCTGTCTCTGCATTAGGAGGTTCGTAGGTTTTATCTCCTTTAAAAGGGAGCTGGAGACAGAGGGAAGTCCAAGCCCTACCCAACAGGTGCAAAAGTCCGCACTTAAGTTACAATACCTTCAAGTGCTTAATGGCTTGCTCTGCTACCAGCTCCTCCTTTTTGTTCCATTCCACCGTGCTCATTACACTTGACCAGATTATGGCTACCACAGTCTGTTCCAAGATGTTGTTTTTCTTCATCTCCTCCTTCACGTACAAGATTATCTGCCAGTCAAAGAGTCAGCATATAGGCTACATATGACACTAAGCTAAATTTAAACTTCTGCTCTAAAGGCAATCCAGAAGCTTTCAGAACCACAAACAACCCCCTTCATCATACAGCAGGATTCAGGACATTATGGAAAGACTATGAAGCTAATACCAGAACACCCTGGTTCTCATTTTAATTCTCAAGTGAGATCCAGGAGTTTAAAAGTTCAGTATTTAGTTGGGCATGTATCTTCAGATTAGTATTAGATGCTATTGTATTTCAGATACTTTAAGCTAAGTTCCTACAGAAAAAGAGAAAAAACCAACGACCTACACCTTGTGTATAGACAAATACTTACATCTTTGAACGGATCCCCCCGTGACATCTGCTCCTGAAGTTCTTTCTGCAGCTCTTTCCGAGCTCCTATGGTTTGCTGGTTCCGAACATACTCAGAAAGTTCTTTTAGTCCTGCTTCAGTGAAGTACTTGGAGAAGTGTTCAACACTCTGTTTGTTGGCTGGGAAGAGTTCCTGAAAACAAAGTTTACAACAACTCTTTCACAAAAGAAATATGCATTGAGTACTTTGCTGACAAGTGCTATTTACTAAACTGGCCTAAGTAGTAAATCAGTAATTTCAGTCATACTCACCATCAGCCTGTTATCCATGTTTACTTTACGAAGACTGACAGCCACTGCATTAATATCTTTCTCATTTATCCATGATTTGAACAGTTTGACGGCAAAAGCCGCAGAAACACCTGTGCAACAGGAATAGTAGTTCAATATACTGAAATTCAAACAACTGGAATCACACAAGGGGCCTAGTTTGTCAGACCCCCGCTCAAAGCAGCAGCAGCTGTGATCAGAGGCAGCCCCAGCACAGTCTGCACCATCTCTGCCTAAGGATACTGCAGCCTCCAGCATGTTGGACATTTCTCACCACTCAGCAACATGAAGGCTTCCCTGCACTAAACTCACCTCTCCTTGATGCAATTTAGGAAGGAGCCTAAAGACATGACACACCTTCTGCAACCCAAAAGGACCCTCTCCAAAATACAGTACTGCCTTGCTGGGCAACACTAAGGACAGCAGCCCTCAGTGTCACGCAGGGCTGTCCTACACACAAGCTTTCTGAAAAGACTAGTTTTCTAAGTCTCAGCAAGACCTTCCAGGTTGTGAGACAGCATGTTTACCTTTGCTAATCCTGTAGTAAATCTATCACCAGATGAAACTGGTGAGCTGCAAGGGTGTACTGTCATCACAATTTCCACCTACGTGTCATGGTTCTGTTCCCCACTATCATTTGCTAAAGGAGGAGTTGGGGAACATTTACCTTCTTTAACCAAGTTCTCATTGTAAAGACTGTTGAGAATTGATGCATTAAGTGTCCCATTGGCTAGCAGAATACCCGTCAACATGGCCAGTTTGTTCCGCTCAGACTCTGAGAATCCTTTCAGGAACAGCAGCAACTGCAAGAGGAAGTAAGAAGAGTTGCCATAAAACTAGCATCTCTCACTGAAGTTCAGCTACTGCCTCCGCGTTAGACACTTTTGTTTCAGTCAAGCTATTCAACTAGCAGAAGCACTGCTACCAGTTCACTGGTAGTCTTCTCCACTAATCATACAAGCTAGCTGTTCTTGTATTAACAACTTAAGTGTTCCATGTTAATAATTCATTACATAGCTCTTCTATATAGCCTGATGAACTACCAGAATTTGAAGGTTTGTCTGCTGATAAGGACCTACTCCATACCTTTTTGACTTCATCTTCAAAGCCTTTCTCCAGATACTTGTAACGCCTGATTAGCTTGTTAAAAACCTAAAAAGATACAGAGTGTATTATTTTTGCTCTGAACTATTGTTTAATTAGAATTAAAAAAAATCAAGTTCAGTGAAGTTGGTGTGAACTCTTTAGAGCACTTCTGGCTTAGAACAGCACTACTTTACCTGTTCTAGTAAGCTTCTTAAAGCCATGCATTATTTCTACCTAAAATTTCAACAACACAAACACTGCGTTTTCTACCACTAGTTGTACTCATTTCAGAACTAACCTGAGCAAATGCTTGCATGGTTTCTAGGTCTTCCTGTGCTGCAAATACACAGACGTTTGTGCGTGTCATGTCATCTGCCAGGGTACCACCTGGGGCTAAAGAAGGGTTTCAGCATTAGTGGTATTACTTCCCAGTCAGAGTACCAAGTAGTCTCAAAAGTAAGAATTCCAATAGCCGGAACATGCAACATGTTGTCCTTTCATGATAAACTGAACGACTGAATCACTTCAGGCACGTCTGCACTTTCATCTGCTCCACATAGTGGAATGTTAAAATCAGTAGCTTAGATACAAACATTTAAATATTCTGACCCCCTACTGCTAACTGGATTGGCAATACATCTTGTTTACATGTGGGTAAGTTAACATGACCATATAAGCTGCTCTTCCTTTAAAGTAAGCCACTAAAGCTGCTTAATCCTAGCAAGTGTCTTTTTAGTGTCTGCTGCAATAGTGCTGCTTTGTAAATAACAGACTAAGTCACAGTAGAAGATGAAACACATAGAGATGCATGTTCAAAATTCAGTGCCCCACAGATGAGCTTCAAACTTCACTCTTGAAAGGCACTTCAGCTTTTTTAGCTGCTCATTACAGGATGGTTCTTCACCATTCCTCTTCAGTTTAATACTGACTGGTATCCAGGTTGCTTCACTAACTAGGGTGAATTCAAGTCACGAATTTCAGTACCAGAATATCTCATCATCAATTTCTGCGCCATCCTACATATAAGCTAGATCCTTTTGTTGTGTATTAGTCATAAATACGACTTTAAGATGGAGATAAACATCAGTGGTAAGAATATTAAAAGGTGGTAAGGCAACAGGACGCCAGTTTGTATTTTGGCCTTGCCTGACTAAAGATCAAAGCTAGTCTACTTAGCAACTTGTTACAGAGAGGGAGTTGAGTAAAGAATCCCGGTATCACCATTAATACAGCAATGCGTTTTTTCCCTTCCCCCTCATTTCTAGAAGGAATACTTCCTAACACAGCATGTACTGGTTAGGACTTTTGAATGTAAAACCACTGATTTTAACAATTTGCACATTAACGATTTCTAGCAGCGATGCTCCATGTGGCAGACAAGTTTCTTTACTCACGCTACCAGCTCTAGCATCAGCAACAGAGCCTCTTGCCAAAAGGAACATGGCAGTAACTTCAGTCTACATAACGCTGTTCCAGTACACAGCTTTGAGATAAGCAGGCACACTTCATGCATTTAAACCATTCTGAAAGCTTTGCTTTTCAGCATTTGTTTGAGGTAGTCACCTGACATTTCTATAGTATCAGTGTGAAGACCACCTGAACATACAACACATGCATCCTCCCAAACCGGCCACCCCCACGCCAAACTGCAAGCCACAGTCTGACTGTGGCCTAGAATCAGGTATTTCCTCTCCTCCCCCTACCCATTTAGGTAATGCGAATTCTATTTCTGCAACATTACAGAAAATCTTTTGCAACTGCCAAATTTCTGATTTAAGTCCTCCCCCCAACTACTGCATAACAAATACTAAAATTAGAGACTGACCTTTTCCAATGTAGGCAGACAACACACAGGGTCCTCTTCACAGCCTGTATTTTAAATGGGCCCCTGCCATCTGAACCCCTTCTCATGAAACATTATTTAGCCAAACAGGAAATATAAAGTCTAAATCTAGAAGTATTTTTTTTTTTTAACCTCATTTAGCTTCATCTGCTTCTTACCTGGTTGGTAAGCATCTGTTCCACTCTGCTTTTTACACACAGTGTGCACATGAGACTTTCGTCATCACATTTCACTTCCTCAGTTCCCTGTGTTTTCTGCTGACTTGACCACCCTCCTCTCATTTCTCACTCCTTGACATCTGCTAGACCCCATGACCTCACTATTGCCAACAAAGATTTCTAATAGCATTCTGCAAGACCAAGCACAATTCCAAAATAACAGGGTGGGGTGCACAAAGCACAGGATTGTGCCAGAACCTTTCATGGTAACTCCGCTAGGCTTGCGACCAGAGATCATGCACCTGAAACAAACATTCATACATCTCACATCAGCAGAAGTGAACTTGACTACAGCGTCAAGATCCACTCCTAGTAAAAAAAAAAAGTAAAAAAAAAAAAAAAAGTCCAATATATTTTCCTTTAAGCCAAGTTTGTATAGTCTACTTTGAAAAATGCAAACCGACTTAAGCAAAAGTGCAGTAGGGTATACAGAGTATTTCTACAGTAATTGATTGCTCAGTCACTCACCAAGATGGTCATATAGCTTACCACAGATAACTCAAACCTTCTTCTACACATTCAAGGGGCTCTTCAGCAGAGTTTTTACAGTGAAAGGAAACAGTGAGCTTTTGCACAGTTAAGTGAATAAAGGTTGACAGCAGCCCCATCAAAGGGACTTACCCAGCATTCCACCAGCCACCAGGATATCAAAAAGCGTTTCTGCATAGCGGCGATAGTCAAGTTTGGCACCAGAAGCATCAAGAAACTTTGCTACTGCCTCCAAGTCAGTGCCAGTTTCGGTTAAACCCTGAATAATACAGTCCTGGAACTGAGTAGGGTCAAACCTCTCTTTTTCATCTGTAAAGACAAAGCATTGAAATGAAGTTGCCACACACAGCCGATTGGTTTTCAGAGACTGCAATTTTAATCCCATTAAAAAAAAAAAAAAACACGACACAAACCAAACAAAACTTGCACTGGCAAGCCTGAAGGTAAACACAACTGAGATCATTCCAGTCTTCCAAGACAACTGTTATTAACAAGCACAACAATGACTTAAGCATGTAGCCTAAAATTATTTTCAACAGCAATACAGCAGTAACAAGTTTTACTGCTTTCACTCCCCTATTCAGTCAAGGCTCAGAGAAAGGCTATCACAAGCTAAAACATTCCTTAATTACCTTTAATTGAATTCTTACAGTACTTTCAATAAGAACAACAATTGTTTGTGACTATCATTAGTTGGCTCTAATAAAGCTTACTGGACTTCTCAAGTTTGATTCGTATACCCCTATTTACACATAAGATCACTCTTCCCTTCCAAAAAGACAGGCTTACCTACATGCTGGAAGGCAACTCCTAATATGTGCCCCTACAGTTCTGTACCTTTGACTCCATTATGTTCCATTTCAATCCTTTGGGCCTCTGGCCATTTTGGACAAAATATTCTGACTGAAACGCTACACACCATTATCTTGTTAGAGCCAACTGACAATACTTGCTTTTTGGCTATGAAGACCATCCCCTCCTCTTAATATGGAGTTAAATGAGTCTGAAGCAATTGCTTCTCCTCAAGTTCGTTGAGGAAAATGTAGAAATCTGAGCTAACTTCTTAATCTTAAGTAAACATGAAACGGTGGACTGTAATCGCAGATCCTTTGCTGTTGTTAAAGCAGAACACATGCTTCTTCGCATTTAAGAGACATCAGTTTATCGTAGCCTTGTTTTCACTACAGGTAGGGCATAGTTAACATGTGAGAAATCTTCCTGTGTAAATGGTCTTCATCTTTACTCATCTCAATGTGTCCTTAGATTATGCAAACCGTGAGAGCAAAAGCTTCCAAATATGCATAACTCGGCTGCAACTCTGAGTGCTGTCTGTAACAGCTTAGCCAGTTTTGTTAGCATCTGTTACTAACCTTTCTGTAAGGGCAGACTAGTGTCCTTACACTCAGTGAAAGTATGAACATGTTGGTAACAGCTGGGTGGAAGTCTAGAAATACTGGATCAGTTATTTTCCAGGACAGATCCATGAAGCTCATTGTTACTGCAGAGATGCTCGGAAGCCTGCCGGAAAGCTAAATTCTTGAAGAAAAAACCCCAGGAGATTCAACTCTCTCACTTCAGCATTTTCTTAAGGTACTTTTACTTTACCATTAAAATAGGTTCTGTAAGTCAACACATACTTCTGTACAAATTAATTACTATTTCAGCATGTACAGCATCCTTAGTGTTGTCAGTTTGAGCTGGAACACTGCTATATATTAATAAAACAGTATTAAACAGAACAGCTGTCTCCACTTTCTCTTTAAGAAAATACCACCAAAATACTAAATTACTCATCACACCTCTTCAATCATCAACTCTTGCTTATGGCAGTAACTGTGCAATTACAGAAATAAGCACTTGCACATCTCACACTTTGAGGTTTGCTTGGGGTGAGGGGGGTTCTAGAAGTGGGGTTTTTTTAATTTATAACAGGTATTCTTATAGCATTAAGGCAAAAATGCAGCTTTTATTCAACGGCTAGCATTGAAATTCCTAAGTTAGATGCTCCCTAGATGTACGTATTAACTTGAAACAAGTCTGTGCTGGAGTTTCCCTGTAACTCAGGGGTACTAGATACTTCTGCTTTCAGCCTAAACACAGTACAGTTCTAGCATGAATGTCTCTTAAACCAAGGTTATCAGGGTATTTTCAGCTACAACTCTTACTGCCAAATATCTTTTATTAGTGCAGAGAACATACTAGCACACAAAGCTAACCTCAAGAATTGTATTTAGTGTGGTCTCATTTAAAAGACTTATGAGAACAGCATAAAGGCATCAGATCGTTTATTGAGAAAAACCGACTTTTTACTGGGGGCTGCACACGCAGCACTGACAGCAGGTACAAGCGGTATGCATACTGCAGCAAGCTTACCTCTTTTCCTAGTTTTAAAACGCTGGCCTGATAGCGTCGGTTTCTGTGGCTTTTGATTATTCATAAAAGACACCCTGAAAGGAAGCAGAAAGGCGCCTCAGGACGCCGGGAATGGAGCCCGCCCACCCCGCCGGCGGAGGGCGTCGTGTCGCGTCCGTCCCACCCCCGCCGCCAGCTCCCCCCGCCTGACCCCGCGCCGCTCCTCCCTCCCTTCCCTGCCCTTCCCCGGCCTCCATTTTGCCCGCAGCACAGGGCCGCTGGCGGGGAGGCGCCGGCCGCAGAGCGCTGGCGAGACCTGCGCGGAGACCGCGGCAACGGCGCCCCTCACCCCCACCGCCCAGCGCGGAGGTGGCCGCTTTGTCACCGCCGCGCTGCAGTGCCTGTGCGGGGGAAGACGAAGGGCGAGCAGACCCCGCCCGCCGCCTCCACCCGAATGCGGCGCGGCCATTAGGGCTGGGCCTCACACGGCGGCAGCCGGCCCCATCCAGCCTCGCCGCCCGCTGCCTTCCCCAGCACCGCACGGCGGCCATACCCCCGCCCCGGCCCGTCTCCTCACCGACTTTAAGGCAGAGAGAAAACGCCCAAGCGGCCCGGAGCGGAGACGGACACGAGCAGCAGCGCGATGCGACGGCAACGAAAGCTCTCTGAGTGGAACCAACGCGAGAGGAAGAGGGGAGGGCCGCGTTCCGCTCCGCCCCGCCCGGGGCGGACCACTCCGCTCCGCCGGACAGGACGGAGGGAGAAGTACCAGCGAATGGGGGTTGGTTTCCCCGATGCCGGTCGCCGGCCCTGTGCTGCGGACCTAACGGCCCACTGCCCCGCCAGCGGGGCCGCCCGCCTCATCTCCCCCTCCCCAGGAGTGAGCGCGTCCGCCCCCCACGACCTCATGACTTAACGTCGCACGCCAGTAGCTGACTGGTGCCCGGCCCGCGCCGCGAGGGAACCCGAGGGAGCTGATTCGAAGATCCGGTAGGAAAAACCTAACAGTACAATGTATACTGTTAAGCAGGGATTCTTTATTGCGGTA
>Ga0181612_178765_pt1 | contig 10588 bp, 1 predicted proteins | sample HoacroProtozoa21_FD_119630 | JGI IMG/M metagenome (GOLD analysis project Ga0181612, IMG submission 119630) | Hoatzin crop microbial communities from Cojedes, Venezuel. Combined Assembly of Gp0051906, Gp0051904, Gp0051908
AGGGAGACGGGCTTTCTCAGAACTGCAAGAAACCAATAAAACCAGAAATCAGATTAAATGTTAAGATTTTTTCTTTAAGTATGTATTGCTTGTTTCCACTGCACTCTGCCTGGCTAAAATCCTCCCTTAAGTCAGTGCTTTGTAATTTATGTCTCAGCCTCCATAATGTTAGTAACATATTAATATATGCATGAAGAGCAGCAGTCAGTGTAATTACAGTGGCAAAGTGATAAATACATAGCGATTTTGCTTGGTAATATTGTGTATTTAACAGGTTTATTTGTTCAACAGTTCTTACTTTAATTATATTTTGCCATTTGGGAATTTTAGGCATATAACAATCATAGGTCTTCCATGAATATTATTCTTAAAATAAGTGTTCATGCATTATTAAAAATGCGTATTTTCTTGCTTGTTTATTTACAGTGATTTTTTTTCTCTTTCTTAAAAACACTGGATTTTTAATTTTTCTTATAAATGTGGATATAAAAAAAAACAACTCAACTGCTGGAAGGATGGATATAAGGCAAATTTCTTGCTGTGGATGAGCTCTAATTAGGACTTCTGTCATATTTCATGATACAGAAGCTAGAGATAGGTGTCACTCTTAAAAGGCATGGCTCCAGAACCTTCCACAGTCCTGTGAATGTACAAAAGTAGAGTAAGAACATAAACAAGAAATGTGTATGACAATGAATAGACAGACACAATGGAGCAGAGTTAAAAAGAGCGGTTGATCGTATTGAAATTGGACTTCATTGTGACAAAATGCTCCCTTGGAATATTTGCACATTCCAACAGTGAATTTGGGATTATCCCTACCTGGGATGCAATTCACCAAACATACAGAGAGCTATAATGCAGACTGTACAAACCTGAATATGCTTTTACCCCCTTGTACTGAATACTAGAGCATACTCTGACTCCTGAGGAACACAGAAAAATATCCATTTACAGGTAACTTGCACAGTTGTTGGAGTATATGCTCTATTGATATTAGAGACAAAATTAGATTCTCAGTTGACGTAAGCTGATATAGCTCAACAGAGCAATTACATTTGTGTTTGAAAGCCCTCATTTGTATTGTGATCTTTATAGAGTGAGCTTTTGTGATTTTTGTCGTGAGTCTCAAAGTGTGTTTTCTAAATCTCCATCTCTTTGAGTCACAGGATTTCAGAGGAATTGTAGCCTTTGCTCAAGGAACTGGAAAAGAAGAATCTGGCTTTAATAGTTAACGAGCTTTAAAACACTTATCTTAATAATTTAAAGTCGAAAGGACAAAACTGCAATAATATTGCAACCCCCAAAAATGTTATGATTTTTAAGTAAATCTTCTTATTTACAGAACCTGACTGGATATTTTTGAATGGTGATGGCTGGAAATCTAGTCATCCTTGGCTTTTCAGAGTGCTGGTAACTTCAGTGTTGGGGACACTTCCTTTGAGCTCAGCAGCTCGAGCTTCAAAATGTTTCCTCCCTCAAATCTGATGGATGGGAAGACGAGCTTCAGACTGACGGTGATGGGAGCTTGTTTGCTGGAGCTCCAGTCCTTAGTGAATAGTCCACTCCAGCTCTAATTATAAAAACATTACAGTTCTAACAGTTGCCTGGCCATGAATTATTCTGACAATGTTTAACCTGCAGATAAGAAACCACTATCAAGCTGTCACATTTCCCTCACTAACGAGTTCAGCATCAGTTTAAAAGGAAGTGCAACTCATGAAGCAATGGCTCTGTGTCATAAATTATAGGTATCCGGCATGCATTACAAGGACAGAAACCGTAAAATAGCATGGGACTCTTTATTATACACTCTGACAGTGACAGAAAAACAGCACTCACAGTATTTAATCCACGATAGCTTGTTTATTCCCTTTCACATCCACACCACTTTTGAAACGCTTGGTGCTGTATTCTGCTGCTATTTGCAATTAGCACAAGTCTTTATTTAAAGCTTGAAGGGAGAGAAAGAGGTTGTCTTTGATAAAAAGCATTGGACTCTCTAATCACTCAGACAGTGGAAAACAGTGGTGTCAGAGAAGACTTCTCATTTATTTCTTCTTGTATGTATGTGTGTGTTACTTCAGGTGAGTTTCTCGTTTTGTCTTTAATGAAGTACACAATCCCTTTTTGAAACAAAATCTTGCAAGGTTGCCTGTGTTATTGAAAAAGCCATAGTGTACACACTCAGGAAAAAAAACAAATTGAAACAAACAAACACAAAACCTATCATGAGAACTTGATGGAATACCTAATGGAATGAAGAAGAGCTTTACACTAAAAATAGGAGGGATGCTTTCATAAATAGTTGCAGCTGCATAAAGTGGATGAATCATGTTTGCTATTACAAATAAGCATGATATGGTGGCAGGAACACAAGAGAGTATTCTTAAAAACTTTCCCCAGTTCTGTCATTATTCTTGGACTTGTCCTTCATCTCTCCATTCCCTCATTTTGAAACCAGGTAAGCAAAAATATGTATAGCATTATCTCAGTAGTATTTAACATCTAATTACATAGAGTCAAATTAGGATATTTCTCTTGTAAATTCGCACAAAAAGATGAGAGGAATAAGACTCTCCTGCCTATGGGACAACTGAAAGCAGGATGAGAAGCTAGCTGTGCACAGGGAACAGAGCACAGAACAAAGAGAGGATGTGTCAATGGATATAAAGAAATGCTGGAGTATGAGAAGATATTCATCTCATCATACTTCAGGAAGGAAAGGTAGGAACTGTAAACTGGTAGCATTTAACCTGGGTCATGGTCTTAGCCACTGAGCAGTAGGATAAAATAAAGCCCCTCTCTTCAGCAGTTTTGTAATTCTAACTCTTAACTACTTGAACTAAACATTTTACTTCATATTCAAACTGGAAAAGCGGAAAAAACCTACAAAGCCTAAAACCCACTCATCTTGTGATTTAATGAGGAAAAGCACAGCAACACATCTTTATTCACTTGGAATTGGACTTTCCTCAGGCTTTACCTCAGTTTCGCATCTGAGCAGAAACATTAGTTATTTTCACCCACGTACTCTGGATTGTTGTGAGCGATTGCCCTGACTCTGGTTGCAGGCACTCCCCACAGGATCATTAGAGCTTGGTCCTTGTGCAAAGACTCAAGGTGTGAGGAATCACAGAGTCAAGGCATTGGGGTGCTTCTCTGATCATTGTGTGTTGCCAGACTTTTGGCAGGTAACCCAGTTTCTCTAGCCCTCATAACCAATGGCACAGGCCAAAATTCTTTTAAACCAAAAAGCCGGAGGGATTGCTATGGAGATTTGCTCTTGGAAAGTGTTCCTTGCGGCTTGGAGAAACAAGAGGCATACGTGAGGTGGAGATATTTAAACTTTGTCAGCAGAATCAAAAGCCTGACTATTGCTGCAGTAATCCTACCGAACTTTGCTGCCATTGCAGGAAATGTTTAGATGGCTTCATGATGTTTCTTCCAGGCAGAGATTGAGATCTTTTAGGGAAAAATGTATATATTATTAGTAGATTATTAAACGTACACAATATTTTATATCTTGGTCTTTTATATTATTTGTAAAGAATGAAAACCAATTTTATTTCCCCGTATTTTTTTTTTCTGTCTTTAAGAAAAAAATGGTTTACAAAAGCAAAAGTAGAATTTTGGTTCTGTTACGGCTCTAAGAAGTGATAAAGTTGATATATAGGGTGCAAGAAGAAGCTTCAAGTGTGGCAGTCATTTTTACTAGGTTGGGAATACTTCTGATTTTCACCTGGACAGTCCCATTATTTTCCTATTTTGGACTTCCAGCTATGAAGGACTGGATACACTGTCCTGGGGCAGTAGAGCATCTACTTGACATTGGTGGTTTTTTGTATACTAAGGAATAATAATATTATAAATATTTTGATTCCCTCAGTTCCACAGTACTTGAACTGCAGCTAACTGGTGCCTTGAAAAATCAGACCTTTTAACTGCTTCCCTGGTCTCATTCCAGCTTCCAGTACTGTTCTTCTTTGTGGCTTTTCTGTTTGATTCCCCTCTGGAACTTTAATGGATAGATTCAAGTCTGTCACTGGAGAATCCAGTGGTCTCCACAGAAAGGAGTTGATCAATATCCCCAAAATATTGTGAAGGCATATCGTAAAAATATCGGAGTTTAATGTCTAGCATTGCCAGAAGAGGGTCATCAGAGGGCCACTGTCTTCCCCTTGTTAAAAGCAGAATATCTGTGGGCATCACTGAATAAAAATCATCTTGCTTTGCCTTTTACTGGCCTTGTCAGTTAACACGAGAAAAGAAATAGCTCCTCTTAAGGAGTATATCTGCAGCAGTATCCGGTTCTTTCCTGCTTTCTTAAGTTTCTCTCAAGTCTCGGTGACAGCTTGCCTGTCTCAGGTGAGCTGGCAAAAATCTCCTGCTTCCAGGGCTGGGGAGGACTCTGCCTTCCACCTCCCCTCCAGTTGTGTCTGTACTGTCCACAATTGACAGGTGTGTGGAACTGTTGAAACACTTGTCCTGTGGATACATCCGTGTCAGCAAAGCTGTGCTTTACACTGCGCAGTGACACTGGCTACTGGAGTGAAACAAGAGACCCTGGTTAAAGCATAATCCATAGCTATAAATACTGCTGCACCAGTCCGAGCTGACTTTGGGTTTGCCTGAGTTGTATGGGCTTCCCAACCCTTAGATGTGGGTGATGCCACAGTCTGACAGCATCTGGGTGGAATTGTGGTGATATCTGGACATGTGACCTCTCCCTAAACCATCAATGTTTCTGCAATATGAAGGATGTCTGCCTGTCTATCTTCCTGGAGTAATACATGACATTGCTTCTGATGGCTCATTCCTTTTTAGCCTAGGCCTTTTTGCTTAGGGTACATCTCCTGCAATTTGACCCAGGGAAGAAAAGGAAGGACTGGAGGGTGGGAAATGTAGGCTGGACAAAGAGGTCTACCAATGGACAAGCCTGAGGCACAAAGTAAGCAGACTACATATGTCAGGAGATGTGGTGGCAGCACATCTCAAATCATTATATTTGCCTTTTAGCCAAGATACTTCCGTTTTTTTAGACATCTGAGTCTCCCATCCTGAAAAAAAAAAACCCAAAGCAAATCACAGAACACCAAAACTTAAAGCAACATAGAGAACATCTACTTCTATGTATAATTTCAGCTTGCTGAAGACCAACATATTTGTTGATGGTTTTATGGACATTTTTGACTATTTGCAGTACCAGTAAATGGTGTTTAAGAATCTGTTGCACAGCTTCTGAAATTTTTAGCATCAATAACTTTTCTGGTGATTCAAGTTCCCTGTGAGTAGTTTATCTGGTGCTGTTTTAACAACCCCTTCACACACTGATGGAATGGATATCCCATGCAGAAACTCTACTGCAAAAGTATTTAAAACTCTGAAGCTCCTTAATTGCAGTAACTAAGTCTCATAGCATCACTATGATGTAGGTTAGAAACCTCATCCCACTTTGTGGATAACCTAACTCAGGAGCAGATTTTCTCTGAATTGATCAAGGTTACTCTGAAAATCCGCAAAAGAGCCAGGAGTGGATACCAATCTATTTGCATCTTTGTTGCTGGTTCTAGTCTTCTAAATCTACAAACATTTATATGTATCTGTAGCACCTGTAAGCAGAAGCACTGTCAATTCTATTCTGTGCAATTGTCAAGGCATGGAAGGAGTACAAATGAGACATATAGAAATGAAAGTATTCCCTCCTTCTTTATTTATTAGTGTATCAAGCCAGTATTATACATATCAGACATAGAAATATGTGTGTGTATATATATACACACATGTATGTTCAATGTTAATCGAGTACATTTTCAGGTCTCTGCATGCCCTTTAGCTTGACAGCATATGTAGATCTAAACAAGACACAGTGAATGTAAAGGAAATGTACTTCTATGAGGTTGCATATAGAAAAACATGCAAGTTATATGGAAATAATTACAGTTTTTTTTTTCTTTTAGTTTTAAAACTATATACTCACTATAGCTGAAGACTATACACTTGTATTAAGGATGAAAACTACAGTATTCAAGAATTTCAAGATGAACAGTACTGCCTTATTGCATCCCTCAAGCAAAATCTGCTTGGTATGATGAAGTGATCTTTTCTTTTATTCTATGTATGTCATTGGCTTTCTCTGCATCATTTCTGCATATAGCAGTCTGTGGAAGGGGAAAAAAATGACAGTGTAGGTTCAGTTGTGAATTTTAAGCATATTTACTATCTGTGGTGGCACTGCTTGAGCAAGCCAGTGATTAATGATCAGAGTAACCCCTCTTTGCATAAAAAAAGGCTTCATCAGTGGCAGCAATGCAGTGTATGCAATGGTGCAAATTTCAGACAACAATAACAACCAAGGCCCATTCTGGCTTTTTTACTTTCGTGCTACTTGTATCATGCAACAGCACCAGTCATTATCAAAAAAGTTTAATTTTATATGTCATGTAGAAAATATTCACTCAAGGTTTTCCTAAATCATGTTTTAAATCTTACTTTCAGGGTATCGCAGCTCTCTTCTGAAAACCTGTGTGTTACTTTCTGGAGTTTTGGCACAGTGTTTTATCCCCAGCTACTTTCCCATTTGTAGCTGTGCAACTGTTTCTTCAAGCCTGGACTGTAACTATTTGAAGACTGGGATGAGTTATGGCAAATGATTGAATTTATATAAATATAGTAACACTCCATGCATAGATAATTGGATGCTCAGAACAGTCACTGTAGTAAATAATGTTACAAATATTGTGCTGCCAGACATTTAGACATTGTCTAGTCTCCTATGATTTAAAGCACTTTGCGGTTTCCTTCCTCGTACAGCACTATTTAAGCCTTCAAAAAAGTTGAATCAGATATTATTTTATCATAGTGGACTTAGAGGCCTTAAATGATGATTTCAAATCAACAGTACAACAATGAATTAGGAAGTAGTAAATTTACTCTGGGCAGAGCTTTGAATATTGGGATTCTACTTGTTTTTATTGTAATATAGAAGCTGCATAAAATTTTACCACAAACACTTCCCCATTTGATCTGGAAGCTTTCAAAATTTTCCAATCTAGATATATCAAAAAGTGCACTAGTAACTGGGCATACCTTCAAAAGAAGCCCCATCTCTGCATCTGTTTAGGAACCAGTGTAATGCCCGTCATCAGAATACCAATGCTTTTAAAAAGAGAAATACTGTCTTTTTCTTCTTACTAGTCAGCACATATTCACTAGCCATGCATGAGTCTTCCTGGCAAAGAATGAAAAGGAAGAGATGAACTTCGTCTTTACATCTAAACATGAAGCTACGTGTGGACAATTTTACCCTCTGCACGCCAGAATCTAGGCCAGCTCCTTGTCAAACGACGTCTCAGGAACCTGACTCTGGTACTCTGGGGACTCTTGGTATCAGGACAGACATGTCACAGGTTACTGGAGCTATTTACACTTGCGCAAAAGGGTAAAAAGTTCCCCCCATCAATTCAAAATGCCATCGTGTTCTTGCACTTCTCAGAATTTTTTCACGAGAAGTGCTATCAGAAAACACCACTTGTGGAGTCCAAAATACATTGTCTGAGGCTCTCCTTCTAAATCAGAGGACGTGTTGATGAGCTGCATAGTGCATTCCCGAGATGATTAGCTCCTGGACATGTGTCCACGCTCTGCCACTTGTACAGCAGAACTTCAGGGACTGTGTTTGGGTTGAAAACCAGGGATTCTAGAAGTGGTAGCTCGAAACACTTTTTATAAGCTCCATACATTAGTCTGTAACCAGCAAATCTGTAGAGGAGCTAGCATCTAAACTAGGCATTTACAGGTTCCTGTGTCTCTTTCTTGTTGTACCCTGGGCACCTGCATTCAAGTTCTTTACCTACCTAATATTAATATTGGCTGCATACTGCCACTATGAACCCAGACAAAAAGCAGCCTATCTCTGGCTAAACCATTCAATGCTATGCCAAGCGTATCTCAGCTGAAGTAGCTTTTTCCATATCTTCCCAATCTCATCTGAATTGTTTTCTCTTCCAAAGGTTGTGAAATATTTGGGCCAGCAGGTATAATAGAAAAGCAAATAGAAAAAAAACCCCAAAAACTATTTTTGCAACTCCTGAGCCCCGTTCCCTAAAATTTATTAAAATAAGATGTCATGCATGCACATGTATCACTGATTTCCAATGTGTGCTAAAGTTGCCAAAGGTGTACTCAGCAAAAATAACTGTGATTTTTTCAGATCTGCTCTTCTCCCATAAGCTTAGTCTCCAGAACAGGAAACTAGCACAGAGTGAAACACATTTCATGCTCCCGGGCACCTGTTGATGCATCTCCTGTCTCAGGACAGAAGGTTTGATGCAGTCATGATATCTACCACGAGCTGGACTTGCTCGCTTTGCACCTTACTACTTTGAAATTCTCATCTCTTTGGTAAGCATGGTTTTAGCCCTCTTCGCTAGCTGATATTGAACTCTCATGACACTGATGCAGGAGCAGCAAACATCATGCTACAGTGAAAGAAAAGACTGTTTTTCAGTGCTTTTAGCAATGTGACCTTAGGTATTGATTTATAGGCTGCTGCAGTGCTCTAGTGCAAACAAGAACTGTGGTAATTAAGTTAGTATCTGCACTTCTTAAAATAGTGCTGAGCTGCAACAAAAAGAGACCCTTTATTTTTCCCCTCTGCTCCTCAGTGAATGCAGATGCAGGCACTGCCCTTTGACCCTGCTCAGCTTTCCCCAGCTGCAGATTATTTTTCTCTCTCTGTGCCTTTAGGTGCTGATAGACAGAGTAGGACCCATTAATTCTCGTGTCTGACTTTCTTTTTTTACTGCAGACAATGCAGTAAATTTCTATGCTCGTACCTGACTTTTAAAATATTTTGTGCCCTTATGTGGGTGAAAAAAAAGATCGGTGGCCGAAGAAATATAGGCAGCATTATAAAATACAGCAGGGTGGGTGGTCAAGAAGTGGCTCAGGCTTGAAAGCAAAACCTTTTGCATGAAAATTCCCACTTCTCAGCATGACACATTATTCTGACATGCATGTGTAAGGTAACAGTGTAAACACAATGACAAATCTTTTCTGTATTCCATTACAGTCGTTAGAGAAATAGGCCACAAAAGGTAATGGCAATAAAACTGACTACCTTGAAGTAAGCATGTAAATTGCATGCTAATGTATGCAAATTAGCACACAACGTTCAATGTCCATAAAACTACAAAATATAGATAATTAAGGGTAGGTAAGTTGCTTCATTTTCTATTCACAGAGTTACAGGGGAGGTAGTATATTTTTCTAATTGTGGAATATTGGTCTTGGGGAATGCATCAAACATTCAGTTTCTCTCCTTTGGCACATTCGTCCACTACACGGGAAGTAATTGCCTTTCTACCTCCTCACCCAAGGTCTTACTCTGAGAGCAGGCTCTGAAAGTAGAAGTAAAACAAAACAAAATGGCTCCCAGTTTTACAATTACTTGCTTGTGGAAGTAGTTCTTATAAATGTTAATATAATTTTTGTTCAGTAAAGTACTAAAACATATTTGGTACTCTTGCCATATCTAAACGGATGTAACGGCTGAATCCCCCAATGGATACAGGCTCTGTAAAGCCCAGCTTTTAAGGCAATCAGTTCCCAATGGAATTCACAGTTCAGACTCCCAATACAATGTGAAAATAGAGCACCTGAGCACAGGTCCAGCAAAAGCAACGAACTGAGCACAGAGCAAAAAGTAACTCGTGCAGGAAGAAAGGCAGAGAGAGTGTGTGGGTCAAGCCCTGCTTCTGGCAGAGACCACTAGCACAAGTAGACACAAACTCCTCTGCCTTCGTTCTTGAATTCTGCGTGGAAAACAGCTCTGGTTTGAAAGCCACATCTATCCTGTGTCTGAAACTATTACTCCTGGTTTTAAGAGTATCCAGATGACAAAGTGAAGGTGCCTGGGTCAAGACAGAATGAAGTGCTGCTAAAGGCACGGGGAGAGGGGGGATTTCTGTGTGCAACCGGAAAGCTGCAACATGAGTTGTATGGAAAAATTAGTATTTGAGGGTACACCTAAATTTCAGTACAAACAATGAGTAGCAGCAGATGGGAACCCTGTGAAAGTCTGCTGAGCTCCCTGCTGCTGTAAACGTGCTTGCCCTGCAATATGAAGGAGCTCCCTGGGTGGTTGTCTGCGTGCCGTGGTGCCGTGGCCATGCCACCTGCCTCTGCAGGTTCACAGCGAGAAACTCTGTTAAGCCCACATGAAGACAGGTCAGCTTAACTGCTTTGCAGAGCTTCAGGCATCATCTTGAGTTGGTGGACATCTTCTAGATGGAACACTTGTGCCCTGTACCAGAGCAACTCCAGGATGTCTTACTTGCCCCTGCTGTCCTTCTAGCGCAGCGGGTGCTGCTCTCTGCAGAGGTCCAATGCACCAGAGAATGAACAGTTGGGAAAGAAACCCCACCCATGTGTCATGGACGAAGAGAGGATGTGTTTTGTGTGGGGTCTTATTTGATAGGCACCGAGATGAGTGATGATGATGAATGTAATATGTCTTACAGAATCATAGAATCACAGAATGGTAGGAGTTGGAAGGGACCTCTGTGGGTCATCTAGTCCAACCCTC
>Ga0181612_179073_pt1 | contig 10588 bp, 5 predicted proteins | sample HoacroProtozoa21_FD_119630 | JGI IMG/M metagenome (GOLD analysis project Ga0181612, IMG submission 119630) | Hoatzin crop microbial communities from Cojedes, Venezuel. Combined Assembly of Gp0051906, Gp0051904, Gp0051908
ACAGGGTAGGTTTAGGCTGGATATAAGGAAGAAATTCTTTACAATGAGGGTGGTGAAACACTGGCACGGGTTGCCCAGAGAGGTGGTGGAGGCCCCATCCCTGGAAACGTTCAAGCCCAGGCTGGACAGGGCTCTGAGCACCCTGATCTCGTTAGCGGTGTCCCTGCTCGCTGCGGGGGGGTCGGACTAGATGACCTCTGGGGGTCCCTTCCGACCCAAAACTTTCTATGATTCTTACTTCTGAAATAGTCTTATCGCAAGACACTACAGCTGAACAGGTGATGGCGTGTGACAAATCTATTTTTGCTGCACACAGTGTATATACTTTAGTCAGTAATTTACAACAATGGAGGTAGGATTTTAAGCTACATTCAATAAAATATATTCTTGGGCATCTTGCTGCTGGCCCATTTGTCTCATTACAAAAGGTCTGTTTAAAAAGAAAAAAAAATAGTGAAGTACCAGCTAAAAGGATTGCATTTAAATCAGTCTGTATTTAGCAATGTTAAGTTTCAGAATGGCATCAGAGAAAGGAGGACAGTTACCTACTGACATTTTTTTTGACAGAGAAATGAAAAAAAAGAAAAAAAGTAGCCTGTGCTCCTAGGAGTTGTTATCAGAGTCACTGAGGGATGTGTACAAGAAGGATAAGAGAAAACGAACGGTTCAGGATGATTTTGGGTCCTTAGGGCAGCCACCAGAGCATGGACATGATGGGGAAAATGGTGGCTAACGCAAGTGGTGTCACAAGAAGTTGCATTTCAGTCATATGCGGCCTCACCTTTGACAGAGTTACTAGGATGAAACAAGCAACAACGCTACACAACCCCATGAGAGGGGCAGATGGGGAGGGGAATCGGCTTCTTGGCATGAGTGTAGACGGGCATAGCAGGCAGCGCGAGCTGCAGTGGGGAAGCCACGGAACGCGAGGGCTCAATGGTGCCAGGTCATGGGGGTGCTGATGGCCCATGAGCTCTCTGCTCACCATGGAGAGGCTCCAAGGTCCTTGTGAACTACCCAAATTCCATCTGCACCCTGCTTGTGTTTGAAAATTCATATTACATTAGTGCAGATGGATTTGTATTGGTGTTACCAGCCTGGGACAAATGACGGTGGAAACTTACAGAGAAATTAGCTAGAAGGAACAGAAGGTAGTGGTCGTGCTGCAAAGGGACTTAGGTTAAATGATGCTAATCAGCTGGGGTCTGCACTTCGAACTCAGGTTGCAGACAGGCTAATGCTCTGTCTCAAAGGCTGGAATATCTGTCTGCTTTACTCATCTGGACAATAACCTGCAGTTTCTGGCAGCAATCTGCCAACCTGCAAAGCTGAGTGATGTCTTAACAGATCCCTGCATGCTGCCAGGACTGGCTTTTAGAAATCGTGGATAAATTACTCCTGTAGGTGCATCCAGTGGTTTATGTTGCATGTAAAGTATTCCACAATGAGAGGATTCTCCCTGCCAGCTTTCCTGTGCTTGACTTCTGCGGATCTTCAGTGCAATAGATGCACTAGGAGCAGAACCAGGTGTAGCTATAGTGCCTGCTTCAGTGCTTCCTTTGATGGGTCCCATCTGCCTCTTAGACCTGCAGTGGCACCTGTTGATGTGCTGTTCCTGTGCAAAGCAGTTACACTGCACGTTGTCTCCGTTTTGGCATTTTCACAAAATAGTATCAATACTGCAAGACTTCTCCCATTTTTGGTTTGGTTACCAAATCTTTGGCTCTTAGCCTGAAGACTTTCATCCTAGTTTTAAGAAGTATAATGTTAGGAGTTTAGAACGTACAAACTAAAATGGGAAATGAAAGGTAACGTGTCTTACAGTCAGAAATGAGCTAAATGTCCTCTCACAGCCAGTTTGATCTCTCTTTCTGGCTAATATACAAGGTTTCGTTGCTCCCCAAACACAAGGCAGGACAGATGGCAGGTGGAAACAAACACTGGCATGGAACATCCCAATGCCGTGATGGCTGCCGTTTCTTGCAGAGCCACATCCCCACATGTTTGGATTTGAACACGGGCATCCACACACCAGTGTGCATTCTGGGTTCTGGTAATATAGGGAGAGAACGGATCTGCTATGTCTCTTCATTTTTAACGCAGTTAATGCAGTAATTGGTGATTTTATTTCCACAAGAGCAAGCATTTCAGAGAATAAATTTTCTCCATAGTCCCCCCCTGAGATTAGTTTTGTGTCTTTTCCAAGTTGCGATCATGTTACATTTCAATGAATGTAATTTCCCTTGTATGTTACAATCGCCATGTTTTCAGAAAAATGTTGTCGTGATTTGTAGTATGTTACTAGCTGTGGAACAGATACGTTTTGAAAAGCAATACATGTTATTATACTGTTACCAATTTCAAATAAAAAAACTTGGATAGTCTTTACATTTCAAACCAGCAACATGTTAACATATTTTCCCCATACTTATCATTACTTGGAAAGATTCAAGGTCTGCATTCTGTGCCATCAATTACTAAGAAATTAGATCTTGGCTTCAATAGGAATAGATTATCAGATTATTTATATTGTAAGAGTTTACATCTACCGGAGTGAAGTGTTTCATAGCAAAAAGGCCTAGTATTTAAATAAGGTAAACAAACGTGGTTCACAGCTTAACAAAAGAATAAAACTAGAACTAACTGTATTCTGGTGTGTTTTCTCATGAATATGATAGAACATATCCTTGCATGTTTTACTGCATTGAAAAAGGAGATGATCAGCATCTTATAAATGAACTTCTTGTAGAAAAGCTTTATTTGACAATTGCCCGTCCTGAAATGTTCTCTTTCTCGCTCTTTCTTTGTTCTAAAATATTTTTCACTTTTAATAGAAACATAGTGGAATAAGAAGAGTCAGGAAAGAAGGTGCTTTTCAAGAACATTTTGGTTATTCATGGAACTCAAAATTACTTGTTTCCAAACCCGATATGAAATATTACAGTAAAAAAAAAAAATCAGCCTCATTTAGAGGGATTAAGCAGGTAGTAAGGTATATGCGCATTGCTCATTTGCATCGGATGTTTTGAATAACACTTTTTTTTTTGTTGTTGTTGGCAGAGTAGGACATTGAAAACCTATTTTGTAGACTTTCAAAGACAGAGTGAGTTCACCTTACAGCCTGGGTCTGGCAGTATATACCCTCTACAATACTTGCCCTGAGTTTGAGGATTTGTATTTTATTTTCTTAAACAGCTGGCACAGTGCAGCCACTGCAGATGTGTGCTGTGCAAAAGGAAGAAGTTGGACAAATTTTTTTGATGTCTCTCTCCACTTGTTATAATTCTTGACAGAATAACATTTATCAGCAAATGAATTCCTAAAGGAGAAACAGCATATTGGATTTCTCTGCATTTTATCTTTCATGGAATACAGCAGGATTGTCAGTATGTGTATTAGAGGAGATCAGGGAGGGAGTTTATGAATGGAGAGCTAGCTTGCTCCAAAAGTCCATGTTCTTATAATTAAAAGGTTAAAAACTTTTAAAAAGTCATAGTACTTATTTCTCCTAAAGAAGCAGATACACTGATATATTCTGTAGCATGTGGAAGATGCCTGTCTAAAGGAATAGGCCCTTCTGCAGTCACTGGAAGCAAAGAAATCTGCCAAAATAAAGTTGGCAAAGTTGTTCCATGTGTGTTAATATTGAGGCTTTAAGGACTTCAGTTATTTAAAAATAATATTCCCATTACATGTAAAGGAAATTGTTTAGGAGTAAAGCATTCCCCTAACTTATTACAGGCTTACTCACAATGTATTTCTTTTATTTTCTTCATGGGCAGAGCAATTCAGTTTGCGCATGTGCTGGTGTCATGTTTCTTGGAGCATCCAGACACGTGACTCAAATCCACAGCTACCTTTAGCTACCAAAATTAATGAAAGGTCTGAAATCTGCCAGAACAGGTCACTTTGCTAGTTAATCCTGGCTAGGGTAGGAGGGATGAATTAGATAACACTTAGAGATACTTCCAGCTCTGTTTCTCACCTATTCCAAGATAAAAACTATCACTTACTATGATGCTGATGGGCTGATTTTGTTTGAAACTAAGTAAAAAAATTAAATCTTTTGAACCTGCTTGATCTGAGGCCCAAAAATAGTTTTCAGTGGCCATTTCGGTACACAGAAAATCATTAAAATGTGTAGAATTCTACGTCATGTTACCTAAGCTGAGAATTTGGGGCATAATTTTTTTCCTGCAAGGGATGAGAGATCGCATTGTAGTCGCTCGCCTTTAGAGCCTGTGTTTTTCTTGCTGTCTTGATTTTTTTTGTTTGTTTGTTTTCTCTCGTAAAAGATAGCTATGATGAAGCAGAGGAAGAGATGTGGGACAAAAATATATGGCAAACTCTTAACAGTATTTTTATCTAAACTCAACAAGTATCTTGCCAACCTCGGTACAAGCTGAAGCTGAACTGTTTTGCTTTGAAATTGTGATCTTTTGATGCAAATTCATCACAAATTTCTTCAGAAAACCTCCTTGTGGCTTGTTTCTATAGTATTAGGAAAGACAAAAAACCTCTATCACGTTTACTTGTGGTGACTTACCAAAAAAAAAAATCCACCTAACTTTTTTAAAGTACCAAACTGTCCTGGCATTACAATGCCAGTAAAAGCTCATCATGTATCCTGGCTGTTAAAAACAGATGTTTTAATTTGACTTTGTGAAGTTTGATTATTTGCTTCCTCAATCTAGCTATTATTTTGTAAATTGCTAATTTATGGCTTTTTTTAGTTTTTTTACCAGATATCTTTACAGAATCAGGGCACTGCCAGCAACGTGTCTCCATGCTGCAGCAGAGCCCCAGTGCTCCTAACAATTGTAGACAAATTATTTACTGTTGAATGTCCTGTGTTGTTTGGTGCAAGCAAAGGAGTAGTCTTTGCATGCTCCCTTTTCTGTGTTTGTTGGTTTTGGTGTTCTTTGTGTGGCCAAATTACTGCCTGAGGTCTCAGAAAATCAAATGTCTCTGTGTTGTTTATCTGAAGTGCACAGCTAGAAAGCCCTAACGGATGTGTTTTCATCCTCTGTGCTGTTGATTCTAAAGATTGTAGCATCCTTAAAAAAAACAAAATAGAAGGAGAGTCCAATGTTTGCATAAGTCATCAACGCTCTCCCATCAGTAAATGACTCAGTTCAAGTACATTCAGAGGCCTGACAGTAGTGTTTTCAGATACATGCTTAAGTAAATACTGCATAGGAAATAGAGGTGAGCATGCTAAAAGCTTTGCAATCCTGTGGCAATTTGATTTGTCCTTTGGAGAACTAACCCTTTTGTCTTGTAAGGTGGACTTTTGCAATGACTGCTGACAAGAAACTGTCGGATATGGCTGTGGTGAGATTGAATGAGATGCTGGATGTCATCAGCTGAAAAATGACTAAGGCAGAAAACATTTTCAAGACACTTGAAAATGATGACAGTTCACACATTTTTCTGGGAAGGAAGGCTACCATGAATTTAGGATAAAGAAGGTTTCAAGTTTGAAAATTCATTTGCACATCTTCTACTGTCGAGCCTCAGAAAAAAGAAAGATCATAGTATGCATATGTTTGGCTAACTGTGATACTGTGCATATTTATTAGCTGAAGAGATAGCAATCAAAGTTCAAATGTTCCACAGAAATACCATTTCACTATTGAAACACTGTCAAGGAAAACTGAAGGACAAGGGAAATTTGTGACATTTTATGATGCTGGCACATATAAAGTAGCTGGAAGGTTTAGAACTAGATTCTCTTGTGGTATAAATCATTATTTTCAGTGGTGCTCAGAGTCTTTACATCAGCAGAAATCTGACCACTAGACTGCAAGTTATTTTTCTTTCTTAACTTTTGATTATAGCCAATGGCAATGTTATTGAGAGTTCACACTTAAAAACAAACATCCCACCACCCCAAAACCCAAAGAAACCTAGAATCTGTAGGAGGCAAGGGTAGGCTAAATAGAACCAAGAAAAGAAAAACAAATCAGTAGAATGGAGGTAGTGCTGGGTCAAAATGAGACAGTAAAGGAGAAGGCGGCTGCTGGGGAGAATAATCCATTACTTTTTTTTTTGCTGTCTGTCAGGAAGATAAATCTCTTTGGGGTAACATTCCAGCCCTGTGCACCCCTCTCCATTCTCATTCCACTCAGCACCAGAGATTCAGTACATCTCCCCATCCTGATGGGCAGTTGGCTCCAGTTTAGTGCCAGAACAGCCCTTGGATGTAAATGGGCAAGTCTGAAAATATCAGCATGGATTCCCAGTTCAGGTGTCACCCGAAGCCTCAGCCCCGTCTGTGGGATGCTCTGAAATGCAGCTGCCTGCAGGGTTTGCATTGCGCATTTGCATGCAGGGCTCCCACTCCCTGCCTGTGGTTCCTTCTCATGTTCTTCACTGATTTATAGCAGCCTGCCGCTTGTATATATTTCATTCATTTTCTGTTTTTCACATGTATTTTATAGGAGAGAATACTTGCGGTTTTCGAGAATGGAAACAGTTGCTCTGATAATAAGAGCGGGGAACCAGCATCAAAGCTTCTTTTACTAAGACAGGCTGATTTTTATTCTCTGCAAAACCGCAGGTGTGGATTTCAGGCATATTTGTTGGATAGCTTTTCTAATGTTCACTGCAGCCCCACATGCATTTGCAGTACTTCTCGCACATACTAATACGTACCTACATCTATGATGTAAATGAATAAATATATCTGTAGTCTATGCAATTAAAAATGAATGGCCATGTAAGAAAGATACCAGAATTGTTTCCATATGATGATGATATCCATAAAAATAGATCATTGCACAGTAAATTATCTGTTTATAGATGTAGTTTTCTTCTTACTTCAAAATGCCAGTTGGCTGAAGCACATTCCCACCTCTACCACCTGCTTAAGTTGTTATTATGGGCTTTTTTCCTAATACTGAACTAACGTTGAAATGTAAATATATTCTTGATTCTTTGAAGTTCTGGCACTTACAGGCAGTGGTTACATGTCTCTCTAGGTGTCTGTAGGTGGACACTGCTGTGCAGCTGCTGAATTCACTCATTTAAATAGTAAGAGGGAAATCCTGGCTTCACCAGAGAAAAGGCCAAATTTCCATTACCACAGAATTCGTCCCACCTTTAGTGGGATGAACAGTTGAGGCAGCTTTGACTCATCTTGATATTTACTTATTATTTTTAAATTAATCCCAATTGTCTGTCATGAAAAGGCTTTGGTAACTTTGATAGGGAGTTAATACGACTTCTTTCCGAGGAGCGAGATATAACTGCAGCTGGCTGTAGCTAGTTAGGGAAGCAGAGAACCTTGTCCTAGTATGCTAAGATTCTTGTCCAAGGGCTGAATTAACCATGAAAGCTGGCTGAAATCCGGAAGTGAATTATTCCTTCAGAAATAGGTTCATAAAGTATTGGGTGTAATAGGACTGTCTCAACTTATTAGGAACTTTTCAGGATGCCAGGAGTATCCAGCTATTAATTTAACAAGAATTCTTACAAAATGCCAAAACATATTAGTATTTAAATTAAGTATAATTTATTCTGTGCTCACAAGGAGTTTTTAGTTGAATAAGCACTCCAAGGAGGTTTTGGAAGAAAGGAGCCATCAGTGGAGAATATGTATTCCTAGAATTGGTGTCATTCAGTGATGCTTGCTTAGTATTTTGTAACCAACTCAGCAGCAGCATTAGTTAGGATAACACGTCTGTACTGAAAAGTACATATACGTCACTGTTTAGCTGGTTGACAGCAATAACCATTAATAGTCCTTGAACTGTGGGATGTTTGTGATTCTCAGGAACATTTTCATACAAGAGGGTAGACTTCTTGTGCTGCCCCTCTGCCTGTGTGAGCAGAGAGGGTTCTGCACCCTCGGTATGTTGCAGGGTGCATTTGGTTAGCAGTATTTTGAGCCTTATTCACATGAGCCAGTTCAGTTTCTCTCACAATATGTGCTGGTTTTAATGTGTATGTGCTCATGTATCTAAACAGTCAGTAAATGTCTTAGGAAAAAAAGACGGGTTTTATATCTGTGCTCTGATGCTCTCTTTCTTATTTTTCTACAGTTTTCCAATGCCACAGTTTGTTTTGTCATATTTAATAGTTCAAAGGACAGAACTGCTAATGGAAGACAACACAATAGGTTTCAGTTTTATTGTTCGATGCTCCTCGAGTGCCAATGTCATTTCCAGAAGAAAAATCTTTTGAGCTATGTGAAATAGCAAATCATTTAATTGTATCAGTGTATATAAGCAGCTTCACCTGTTAGAAAATGTCACACACATTTGACAGAGAGAGCTCTTTAAGAATGTCAGTATTTTTTTAATTAAAATATAAGAAGAAAAGCTGCTAGGTTTTGTCTAGGTCATTCATACAGAGTATTATAAATCTACTCTTTAAAAGTTAAATGGAGGTTTCAAGAATTGAAAACTTTGATTTACTTATTTTTATTTTTGTATGCTGGTTCTCATATATGTCTGTGGATTGTTCTGAGGCTTCCTTGTTTGCGTGAGTGTGTGAAACATCACAGACCTGGTACACCAGCACTGGCAGGCTGCCGACCTTGCTGCCCAGCGTTCCTGGGACTGGAGCTTTCTTGCTGTGACTGTGTTGTTGGTATGTGGACGTTTGCAAACCGCGTTCAGCGGATCCATGCTAGCAAATAATGACATAGTTACACTAAGAACTGCCTCTAGGTTACTTTTTCTTCTGGCTTCTCTTCTGGCTCTGCACTTGAATGGTTGTCTCCACGTCAGCCTTATACATAGAGCTAGGGTAACTGTATTAGCATCAGCACAAGCATCAAAATCATGATGAGCAAAGGTGTCTGGGTGCAATATCAGGTTCGGAGTTGTTTGTTTGGAACTGGAACCCCTGTATTGCTAGAGCAATGCATGGATGTTCGTGCCTTTAAAATGTCACCTTAGTGAGATGCTGTGGGATAGTTATAAATGCTACAAAATGGAAAGTTCAGCATTCCAAGTGAGACTAAAATGCCACAGCAACACGCGTATCACTGGGAAGATAAATCATGTCAGGAATTCCAACAAGTCTGTCTCCCTCTTATGAACAGAAATCTATTCAGTGATCAGCATAGATTTCAAATAACATAAAATGAGATAAAATGAGAATATTTTAGGTTTAAGTCCTTTTTGTCCATGGTGTTGACTTTTTAGTTTCACTCAACTTTGAGGAGCTGTTAGTGAATAGAAGATTCTCCATTACTGACATGTGTGAGTGTATATTCATATATTTACTTATTCACAATTTTTACTATACCTCATTAGTAGGTACTGAATTTGCTGTAGGCATAATTCCTGCAACATTAGTGAATTCCAGTTGGCAGACAGTGTGTATGTTTGAAGGGTGGGTGGATGATGTCTAGAAGTACTCGTGCTTTTTTACAGTTTGTGTTCAAATAAGGCTCTTCTTTCTGCCTTTGTGTATAGTCTCTGTGAATATCTCCTCTATATAGTGGCAGGCGCAGACTTCAGGAGGACTGTAGCTTGCTTTTTAGATTCCATAGCAGCATAAATTTGCCGACACTCCCCTCACTGCCCCTTGGATCAGAGTTGGAAAAGATGCTAAAATCCCTTTATTGAGGGCAAAGAATGATGATTTGAATGAGTCCTTCGGATTCCTTCCTGCAAAAATCTGAAAATCAGCTCTTAATTAAGCTGATTATAATATTGTCAGTGGAAACAATCATATTATCACAAGGTTCTGCTTCAGACAAAATGTTTCACTTTTGAAAATGTGTTAACTTTTCCTCCTGCTGTCATTTTTCACCGTACTTTGATCTGCTCTAGCAAATAGGTCTGTTTCTGACAATAAATTCATATTTTCTTCCTTTTTTTCTCTCCCTGAAGCTTCTAACAAGCCACATTAGAAGTAATCTTCTCTTGTTGTTTATATCAATGATATTTTTCTTACCTGTAGCCAGGAAGTCAAACCTTTGCAGAATCCTTCCTGTGCTGGGTGTATGTGTGACACTGCAGGTTGCCTGGTGTTTAGGCTGTTTCAGTTACCTGACAGCAGTCCTTATGTAGATATTGAATATCTGTGAATGCTTGGATTTACACACTGTATTTGTGACTTCTCTTAGTCCATTTTTATGTACAGTAGGCTCTGACTTGCCAGAGTTTAGAAGATACTATTAGTGTCAGAAAAGGGAATGACTCCAGTTTTACATCTTTTGGGACCTTATAAGGAGATTTGCAAACAGTGAAGTGTGTACTGAAAACATTGGAGAAGAGCAGAGGAAAAAACATGGCCCTCTGTCAGCTTTATTGGCTTATCCAAGAACAAAAAGAAGCATCTTCTAATCGTAGAGATATTCATTGGAAGGTACTTCCAGAGGGCTCTAGTCCAGTCTGCTGGTGGAAGTGGGGTTATTTGCTCATGCTGCATCAGGTTAGTCTTGCCATTTCTGAGTCTTCAGAACCTCTGAAGATGTAGTTTCTGTAGCCTCTTCTCTTGACCTTTTCAAAGGCTGTGCTACCCTCATGGTGAAAAGAATTTCTCCTGTACAGAAGGATAAGAGCACCACAGAAGGCCCTAAAAACTGAGCTTTTTACTGTGGGGGATCTCTCAATTTAGGCAAAAGTCT
>Ga0181612_105750_pt1 | contig 10587 bp, 12 predicted proteins | sample HoacroProtozoa21_FD_119630 | JGI IMG/M metagenome (GOLD analysis project Ga0181612, IMG submission 119630) | Hoatzin crop microbial communities from Cojedes, Venezuel. Combined Assembly of Gp0051906, Gp0051904, Gp0051908
GAATTAACAACTGCTAATGTATATGCAAAAATAGTTAAAGAAATTCAAAATATGAAAAAAAGAAATATGAAAATAGCAACAATGAGAGTTGCAATTTCTGCTGATGTAGAAGAAAAATTGTTAACTGATGAAAAATTTTCTAATACAGCTGGAACATTAGGCGAAAAACTTGTTAGAGAGGGAGCTATTGGAAAAATAGCAGGTATTCCTGTTAAACCTAACTATCTAATGGGTGATGATGTTGCTTTTATAGTATATGATAAAAGATATTGCCAAAAATATGAGGCTTGGACAAAAGAACCAACTATTGAAGATATTAAAGATGGTAAACACGTTGGCGCATCAGCTCTTCAAGGACGTGTAGTTGGTGGTCTAAAAGTAACTAATGCTTTAGGTGTTCAAGTAAGAAAAACATCTGCAAATTCAACAACAACTGAAACAACTGATGAAACAGACGAAGGTTAGTTAAAGGAGTAGAGTATGCTACAGTATATAAACGAAGATGAATATAAAGAATTATTGGGTACTGATAGCGTACCTGATAATTTTACACAATATTTGAACGATGCGAGCAGTTATATAAATTACAGGACACGTGCAAGAATCGATACAGATGATATACACGAAAATGTAAAATATGCAACTGCTTTAATTATTCAAGAAATAAGTAAGGCTGAAACTTTAAAAGAAGAAGTAGGCAATTTAAAATCACAAAATATTGAAGGTTGGAGCGAAAGTTATGCAACTCCAGAAGAAATTGAAGAAACGCTAGAAAGCAAGAAAAAGGATATTATAAAAAGGTATCTATGGAATGTAATAGGTGCTGATGGCAATCCTCTTTTATATTGTGGGGTGTGATTATGAATAAAAAGTTTTTTATACATACAATAACCATTTATCATATTGAAGATGATGAGGCTACTCCAATTACATATAGTGGAGTCTATTTTCGACACAACAAAAAAAGTAATTTAGTAGATAAAGGATTGGAAAAAGGGAGTTCTGGAACAATATATATTCCAACTACAGAAACATTAAATGTTGATGAAGACGATATTGTTGTTGAAGGCTCTAGTACAACAGAGTACACAGAGCTAATTAAGAGCCAAACAATCCAAAAATATAGGGTGTTGAGTGTTGATGATAATCGAAAAGGTGGACTCCAACACTATAAGCTTGGAGTGGCTGATTAATGGGAAGTAGTAATTTAACAATAAAAACACATCTCAAGTCTGAAAAAGAAATTGCGAGCAGGCTTAAAATTGAAAAAGATGGCAAGGCAACGGAATTTTTAAGAAATGAAGTGTATAGACTTTCAATTCCTTATGTTCCAAGAGGAAGTGGAAGGCTTTCAACTGACCATACCTTTCCTGATGCACACACAATTAAATATACAAGCCCTTATGCTCATTATCATTACAAAGGTATTTTATACCTTACCAAAAGTGGTAGTTCTTGGGCAAAAAGAGGCGAAAAGAAATTTCCTAGTGGTAAAAAAATGCATTATACGAGAGGTGGTCCAGAATGGGACAAGAGGATGTTATCTAATAGAAAAGGCGACCTTGTTCGCAGTGTTGAGAATTATATAAAGAACGGAGGCTAATTATGGCAGAATCAATTATGCAAGCTATTAAAGAGTACATTGAAACGTGCAATTTATTAGAAGGAAATAAAATAAATGTAGACTATCTAAAGGATGATAATTATTCATATAGTATAGATAGAACGCCAGTAGATCCAGTATATAAACGCTATGTTGACGGTGCTACGATTAAACAAGTAGCTTTTGATTTTAGCATTACATTTCCGCTTGCAAGTAAGGCACTAATCAATTTAACAAATTCGAAATTTTGTGATGATTTTATGGATTGGGTTGAAACTCAAAATAATAATAGAATATTGCCAGATATACCAGGAGTAATGGGCATACAATGTACATCTCCTGGTTATATTTTGGCGAAAAGTGAAACAAGTGCAATTTATATTATTCAAATGAATTGCAAATATCGTGAAAATTATAAAAATAAGTAGGAGGTAATTTAATATGAGTTTATCAGAAGGTGATGTACTAAATAGAGCTGACAAAGTCAATTATATGGGATTGACTAAAGATGCAACAACATTTAATAGAATGCACGGATTTACAGATATGAGTAAATCTTCAAATCCTAGTGAATATTCTAGAAGATATGTTGATGAAAGAACAGAAAGAACTGACGTAACAGGTTATGCAACTGAAATAGGTTACGCATTAGATCAACTTTATGGAGATAAAACACAACAGGTAATAGTTGATGTACACGATAACGAAGAGGTAGGTGTTAAAGTTCCAATAGTAACAGTAGACTTTGCACAAGCTAACGAAGATGGTAGCTATGTTGCAAGAAAAAGATTTTATTCTATTGTTCCTGACGCTGATGGTGATTCAACTGATGCATATACATATAGTGGTAGCTTTAAAGCTTCTGGTGATATTGTTGTTGGTACAGCTACAGTTAGCGATGATGAAGAAACTTGTACATTTACAGCTAGTAGTACAACTACTACAGAAAGCGATGGTTAATTGATAAGAGGCTAGCTCTAATAAACTAGTCTCTTTTATTTTTTTATGCAAAAAGGAGGAATTGTAATGAAAATATTTGATGTAGAGGTTGATTTTGATTTCAGGGACGCAGACGATATGGAAAAATTTGAAAAAAGCTATGATGAAACAACAAAAAAGATAGATGAATACAAGAAAAGTTTAGAAAAATTAGATGAAAAAAATGTTGTACAAAGTGAAGTTATAAGAGCATTTTGTAAAATTGTATCTGACTTCTTTGTAGAGCTATTCGGAAAAGAGGCAACAGACAAAATATTTAAAGGAAAATCTAATTACTATACTTCACTTGAGGCTTTTAAATACGTAGTTGATTCAAAAATTGAACAAGAGACTGTGGCAGAGGAATTTATAAAAGACCTTTCAAAATATTCTCCTGATAGAATTAAGAGGGATTAGTTTATGAATATATTAGTCGATGAATTAGACACTATTTTAGAATCTAAAATTGGTAAAGGCGTAGAGTTTAGAACAGATTTTAGAACGGCTATATTGTTTGAACAACTTATGACTGATAGAAATTATACAATAAAACAAAAAATAGCTCAATCAATTAGATTATTCTACCCAAATCCAAGTCAAATTAAAGATCCACAAAAAGCAATGTATAATATAATGTGGTTTTATTCTTGCGGTAAAAAAGACTATGAACAAGAGGCAAAAGAGCAAGAAGAAAGAGAAAAAAGAAGTAAAACGCAAAACGCAAAAAAGCCAAGAAAAGCAAAACCAAAAAAACAAAATCAAATTTATGATTATGAATATGACGATAGTTATATTTATTCGGCTTTTATGCAACAATATGGGATAGATTTGCAAGACATTAAATATTTGCATTGGTGGAAATTTAAAGCAATGTTTGATTCATTGAACAAAGATACTAAAATAGTTGAAATTATGGGCTATAGAGCAGTTGATTTAGGAAAAATAAAAGACAAAGAAGAAAAAAGCAGATTATCGAATTTAAAAAAGATTTATAAATTACCAGATATGCGTACTCAAGAGCAGAAAGAGGCTGATTTTGGTAACGCTTTTTGGTAGAAAGGAGGAAAAATGGCAACAGATGGTTCAGTAGAGATTGCTGTTGATCTTACCAAAAAAGAGTTTGAAAAAGGAATTTCCTCTGTTAAAAGTGATTTAAAAAGCTTGGGTTCTTCTTCTGTATCTGCTACTGGTATGTTAGATGGAATATCAAAAGGTTTGAAATCAATGGGGGCCTCATTAACAAAAACTGGTGCTATGTGTACGGTGTTCAGTGCAGTAGCAATTAAAAGTTTTAAGAAAATGACAGATAAAGCACTAGATTTTATTGACGTATACGAAAGTGCCAGAACAATCTTTGAAAAAAGATTAGGTACAAGTGGCGCTGATGATATATATAAGGCGTTAGTAGATATAGCGTCGGAATCAAAATATTCTCAAACATATCTTGTGTCGGCAGGTCAAACATTGGTAGCAATGGGAGTTGATGCTAAGAACACAGCAAAGTACGTACAAGTTGCAACGGACGCTATGACTGGTATGGGAAAAAGTGGTACTGAAGTTCAATCAATGGCAGAGCTTTTTGGAAAAATGTCAATGCAGACGAACTTGTACAATGATGATTTAAATCAGATGGTTACAAATGGTATTAGAGTATTTGATATTTTAGCTAAAAAATATGGAACTACTACAAGTGCGATAAAAGAAATGGCAGCCGAAGGGAAAATTACAAGTACAGATTTTGAATATCTAATGGACGTGCTTTCTGGCAATGTTCAAGGCATGGAAGAATTTAGTATGGCTGGAACAGCATCTGCTGGAAAGTCAAATACTCTATCAGGAGCATTAGACAGCTTAAACACAGCATTTAGAACTCTCTCTTTAAGCATTTTGGGAGCTAAAATAAATGATGGACAAGTGAGTAATTATGAAAAATTGATTGATGTTGTTACTACTCTAAATAAAGTTATAAAAAAAGATTTAGCAACATCATTTTCTTTTGTTGGAGAATGGGTTGGAAAAGCATTGGATTCTTGCAAATCGGCGTTAGAATCTTTTAGCAGCACAATAAATTCTCTAAAACCAGAAACATTAGAAAAGATTGCAAAAGCAATAATTGGTTTAACAGTAGCAGGACCAACATTGATAGCTGCAGGAAGAGGAATTAACTTTTTAGGAGATTCTTTTTCAGGCTTGTCTAAAGGTGTCGGAATATTCAAATCTGCAGGCAATGGAATTAAAAGTATGGCAAGTAAATGTGTTGGTAGTTTGCCAAGTGTAGTTTCAACAATAGGAAGTACAGGAAAAGCATTTAAAACATTTGGCAAGGAAGTCGGAAGTGGTGTTACTACCATATTTAGTGGTGGAGTCTTCGATAAAATCGGAGGTTTCTTTAAAAGTGGATTTTCAAAAATTGGCACTGCTTTAGCAACATTAGGCTCTAAAATGCTAATTCCATTGCAAGCTTTAGGTGGTAAAATATCAGCCTTACTTGCACCAATAGGAAATGTATTAAGTGCATTTGGTAGTAAGATAGGAGCAGTATTTTCTAAAATTGGTGGTGTTTTATCAAGTGCCTTTCCTAACGTTACAGCAGGCTTGAGCAAAATAGCAGGAGCATTTGGTGGAGCGTTACAAGGAATACTAGGAAAGCTTGGAAGTTTTGCAACATCGTTCTTACCAATATTTTCAAAGGCATTTGGCATTACTGCAGTTGTTGGTTTAGTCGTTGCGGGACTTGGACTTTTGCAAAGTAACTTTGGTGAACAATTAAATAATATCTTGACAATGGTTACAACTCAAGGACCTATGATAATAACAAATCTAGTAAATGGTATCGTTTCAAAATTGCCTGATTTAATTGCCCAAGGTGCAACATTATTAAATAATTTATTAAATGCAATTATAGCAAATTTACCAGCAATAATTTCAGGTGGTATGCAAATTATTGCAACGCTCGTTTCAAGTATGGCAGCACAATTGCCAACATTAATTCCAACAGTAATTCAACTTATAATGACAATTGTACAGTCTATAATCGAGAATTTGCCAGTTATAATTGAGGCTGGTATTCAATTATTGGTTAGCTTTATACAAGGTATTGTAAACGCTATTCCACAGCTTATTGAGATGTTACCAACAATAATTGAAACAATATGCAATGTAATAACGGAGCAATTGCCTAATATCTTAAATGCTGGTATTACGATACTTGTTAGCTTGATTGAGGGACTTGTTAATGCTATTCCTCAACTGGTTGCAATGTTACCACAAATTATAACAACAATTATTAATTTCGTAGTAAATAACTTGCCAACAATAATAGATGCAGGTATTAAAATATTAATTGCTTTAATAAATGGTATTGCCAATGCTATACCACAATTAATAAGAATGTTGCCAGAGATTATTACAACCATTGTTAAAACTCTAGCACAGAATTTGCCACAGATATTAGCAGCAGGTGTTGAAATATTAACATCGTTAATTGCTGGTATTGGTTCAATGCTCGCATCATTAGGTTCGGCTGCTTGGGATATTATAACTTCAATTGCTGATGTTATAACACAATTACCAGGAAAAGCATTAGAATGGGGCAAAGATATGATTCAAGGTTTCATTGATGGTATTAAAAATATGATTAGTAATGTTGGTGATGCAGTATCAGGAATAGCAGACAAAGTAAAAAGTTTTCTTCACTTCTCTAGACCAGATAAAGGACCTTTAAGAGACTACGAAAAGTGGATGCCTGATATGGTTGAAGGTTTATCTAAAACTCTTAAAAGTTCAGCACCAGAGCTATACAGAGCAACAGAAGATATGGCTGATAAAATAGCAAGTGGTTTAGATATTTCTAGTGCTTATCAACAATTACAAGATGCCATTCAATTAGAAACTGGAAGAGTTACAGCACAAATAGGAGCTACAACATCAGCTGGAAGAGATGCTACAAGAACTATAACCAACAACAACGGAAACAATATCAACAACACACAAAACTTTTATAGCACTGTGGCTAGTCCTTACGAACAACAAAAAGAAGCAAAACAACAATTAAGGAGGTTAGCTTATGGATTATAGTATGAGTTTAAAATTCAGTAGTAACAATAAAACCTTAACAATGAAAAGAAGTGAAGAGTTTAAAATTCTTACTATTGAAGGTATTGAAGGTAGCGAATACACAATATATAAAGCTGATAGCAATCAAGACGGAATGGTTGTAACTGGTAGAAAAATAGAGCCTAGAGAAATAATCATAACTGGAGATATAAAGAAAAATGATAATGAAGATATTAACCGCAAAAAGCTAATATCTTTTTTTAATCCCAAAAGAACAGGAAGGCTTGTTATTACTAGAAACGATGTTAGTAGAATGATTGATTATGAAGTTTCTAGTTTTAATTTTACAAATACAAAAATGTGGGATTGGACAACGTTTGAAATTATACTTGAATGCCCAGATCCATTATTGAGCAGTACAGACAACTACGGCAAAAATATTGCTTTAATTACTCCACAATTTGCGTTCCCTTTAGTTATATTGGAAGGCAAAGGTAAAATAATGGGCTATAAAACATATAAAAATGATGTTGATTTAGAAAATGATGGTGATGTTCCTACTGGTTTCAAAGTTGTAATTACAGCAGAAAGTGGAACAGTTACAAATCCTAAAATATCACTTGGTTCAGGAGAATACATTGAAGTTATAACAACAATGGAAGAGGGAGATGCGCTAACAATTAATACGAACGATAGAAACAAGTCTATTACACTCAACGATGAAAATGTAATAAATAAAATAAACAGAGGTAGTACATTTTTTAATCTTGAAGTTGGAACTAATACAATAACATACGATGCCGAAGATGGCTATACGAATATGAAAGTAAATATATATTATTACAAGAAATATATAGGAATGTAGAGGTGTGGTATGATTGAATTGATTATGTTAGATAAAGACTTCGTTCCTTGCGGTATCATCGATAATTTTGCGAGTTTAATTTGGACTCGCAAATATTACGATGTTGGAACATTTAATTTAAAAATTACAATTGCAGATTACTTAAAAATTCAAAATGCTGTGTATATTTATAGTAATAGTTTTGAAGAAACCGGCAAAATTGAGGCTGTAAAATACAACAATGGCATAGATGATATAAGCGTTGAATTAAGTGGCAGATTTCTTGAAATTTTGCTTTATGACAGGGTAATTGATAGCACTAAAACATACAACAAAAAAACGGAAGTAATATGTAGAGATTTAGTAAATAGTTTTGCTATTAGTCCAAGTGATAGCAGTAGAATTATTTCTAAACTAGAGCTTGGAGACAATAACAATTTAGGTAGTAAACATAGCTTTCAAGTAACAGGGGAGAACTTAATGGAAGAGCTTTATACTTTAGCTAAACAAGACGAATTAAGTTTTAACCTTAAATATGACTATGTAAACGACAAAATCATTTTTAATATGTGGCAAGGTTTAGACAGAACAGACACACAAACAGAAAATACTTTTGCAATATTTAGCCAAAACTTCGAAAACATAGTTACAGATAATTATGCATTAGATAAGACAAAATGGAAAAATTACGCCTATGTTTTCGGCGAGGGTGAAGGTTCTGAGAGGTTGTCTGTTGAAGTTGACCTTACTAACGGAGAAGAAAGAAAAGAGCTATATGTAGACGCTAGAGATTTACAACAAGAAGATATGACAGACGATGAATATAAAGAAACTCTAACAAATAGAGGAATAGAAAAATTAACTGAATACAATAAGGTTGAAACTGCTGATTTTCAAGTTGACCCCTATTCTAATTTGAAATATAAAACTGATTTTGATTTAGGTGACTTATGCACATATAAAAACGATGAATTAGGAAAAATGGTTGATAACAGAATTGTAGAAATTTCAGAAGTATATGAAAACGGCAACGAAACAATACAAATTGTGTTTGGCGATGATTATAATTTGAAAGGAGTAGTAAATTCATGAGATACGGATTTTTTAATAGCAATATTACTGGTTACGATGAAGAAGGTATGCCAGAGTTCGACAGAGCGGAAGAGGCTGCATTTTTTGCAAAGTATTTCAGTCAATTTATTGGCAATGGTGTATATGCAAATCCTTCAACTTCGTTTCAAGTGCTAGCCGATGAAGGTATGACTGTTGCAGTACAGCCTGGAGCGTGTTTCATTAATGGTTATTTTGGCTGGATTGAAGATTCAACAACAGAAACAATAGTACTCAATGATGCCGAAGATTTAGCAAGAATTGATAGAATTGTTGCTAGACTTAATTTATCAGATAGAACAATTGAAATAGTTGTAATCAAAGGAACTGCTGCTAAAACTCCAGTTGCTCCTGATATAGAAAGAACAGACGATTATTATGATTTATGTTTAGCAAATATAAAGGTTGGTGCAAATGTTAGTACAATAAGCCAATCAGCTATTACAGATACAAGAGCAGACACTGACATTTGCGGTTATGTAACAGGAGTAGTAGACCAAGTTGATACATCAACGCTTTTTGCTCAATATGAGGCTTGGTTTAGTGAAAAAGAAGATGAGGCAGATAGCACTTTTGAAGAATGGTCACAAAAATTTTCAGACTACTACGATGCCAAAGATGATGAATTTATGGAGTGGTTTGAACATATGAAAGACCAACTATCAGAAGATGCTGCAGGAAAATTACAAGTTGAAATAGATAGCTTGACGGATATATTAGATGCAGTAGTGGACTTTGTGGCAACAGAAGACGGCGAGTATCTAGGAACTGAAGATAGTAGTTATCTAATAGGTAACGTGTAGTATAGCTATCGTGTAAGCTAGTTATACAAAAATAAAATTTATGATTTAATTAAGGAGGAAAAAATAATGAGTGTTAAAAAAATTACAGATTTAACAGAGTTAGAGAGTGCAAATAGCACTGATATTGTTCCTGTTGTAGACGTAACAAATAAAGAAACAAAGAAAATGCAGTTTGCAAATATGATAGCAAGCTTACTTCCAGCAAATGCTGGTTCGCACAACTCTATTTACAGAGGTAACGACTTAACAAAATATTTTTATGGAGAAGAAACTTACAATGGCAAAACGTTCTCAGAGGCTGTAGCTGATGCAACATTTGATAATATATTCGTAGGTGATTACATTATAGGAAAATCAAGTGGCAGAAAATATTTAGTAGGTGATTTAGATTATAGATTACATACTGGAAATACAGAAACAACTGCACATCACGTTTTAATGTTTCCAGAGCTATCTATGGGTACAGCTCAAATGAATAGTACAAATATAACAACAGGTGCATACGTTGGTAGTGAAATGTACACAACTAACTTAGCAAGCTTTAAAACAATTATTAACAATGACTTTGAAACAAGTCATATATTAACACACAAAAACCATTTTCAAAATGCTGTAACAGATGGTTACGAAAGTGGAGGAACGTGGTATGATAGCACAATTGATTTAATGAATGAGTTAATGGTTTATGGTTCTAATATATTCCACAACACATTAAATGGAACTAACTGGGTTAACAAATACGAAATTGATAAATCACAATTATCAATCTTCAAGTTAGACCATTCAAAAATAGTAGCGTTCAACGATAGCGGCAGTAGACAAACTTGGTGGCTAAGAAGTGTTGCCTCGTCTACGGGTTTCTGCTATGTGTGTGACCTTGGTAATGCCTCTGCTAGCTACGCCTCTTACTCTTTGGGCGTTCGTCCAGCTTTCCTAATCATATAATCAGGCATCTAGCAGGGCTTTACGCCCTGCGAAAGTACAAAAGAAGAAAGGAGAAATAGTATTACTCTATGTCAGAAGTTAAAAAAAGTGAACGAAAAGAAAGCTCACTTGAAACAATGCACTTAGCATATTCCATCAGAACAAGCGTGACAAAACTTGCAGAAAATAACTTTTTCCTATCAGTCGATAAGATAAATAAAGTGGTTGAAAAAAACACAAAAGGCATAAAAGATGAGAAAGTCAAAAGA
>Ga0181612_153671_pt1 | contig 10587 bp, 3 predicted proteins | sample HoacroProtozoa21_FD_119630 | JGI IMG/M metagenome (GOLD analysis project Ga0181612, IMG submission 119630) | Hoatzin crop microbial communities from Cojedes, Venezuel. Combined Assembly of Gp0051906, Gp0051904, Gp0051908
AGCGTTAGCGAGCAGGTCCCAAGATTGAGCCCAAACACTTGAAATACCCCACCAAGGGGGAAAAAAATTTAAAAAAATATTTCCTTTTAAAACAAAAAAAAAAAAAAAAAAAGGAAAAAAAAAAATTTAACTCATTTGGAATTAATTTGGCTGCAATTAAAGAGTAGGTACTAATATCAAACTGCAAATTTATCATGGTATTTCCCGAGTTAAAGACAGGGAACACTGTGAACAGAACAGAATATTCAGCAATTAGGTTTTCAATACTGTATGCAGTCCCACAGTGCTGCGAATCTTCCTGAAAATCCAAACAGCTTCACAACCTCAAGCCAACAAATGAGATATTAAAAATTATATTTTAAATGTAACCATTTGCTACAATGTCTAATTCTGCCATGTCAACTGCCTCATTACAGAGCAGTAAGAACGACCAAGGAACATGTATTTATAACAGCATAAATGAAAGTATTAGACTTCAGCTCAAACATTTCTTGGGAAACACCAATGCATTAAGTCCATTAACTACCTAAATAATTTTGTTCAGCTTTCCACTCTCCTTTTTCTGCCCTGCTCTTTGTATTTTCATGCCAATTATTCAGAAATCGCTGCCTTTTTGTGGTGTTTTATCAAAAGGAGTCTCTGTACTGTCTCCTACTAATGTTTAGTTTAAAAATATAATTATTGCAGGGTACCAGAATATGTAATTTCCTTCAGTTAAGATTACTATTAATTCAAGATGCTGCATGCTTTTGTACGCATCAAGACAAGGCTGTTATTAGGAAACAAAAATGAGCTTAACTAAAACAAGGGGAAAAAAAATCAAATTAATTTGAAGGAAACGCCAGCAACTGGGAAATGCTCTTTTTAACGAAATCATTCATAATCCTTTGAAGACTACTTTGGGGCTGATATTACTAGAATTCATTTCTAGTTGGAGGGCTTGTTCACAAAAGGAGGTCAGACGAAAGACGTCACAAAATAACCAGGAAACGTAAACCGCAGTAGTACTGTACTTGCCTGTGCTGCATGAGGAGCACTTTCAAACTGATTGGCATGCTTTGCTTTGGTCAAGTGAACTGCAAACTGAAATTTCTCATGAATGAATAAGAACACCTATTGATTTGACTACTGATTGAATAGTCAAAATCCACTATTCTATACCATGTACTCTGATATACTCTCCTTCCCGACAGAATAAAAAATTAAAATTCTTTTTTGCCCTAGAGCACCGAGAAAGCAAAAGGAGACTTTTTAAGAACAAAAGTCAACCTTCCAGCTGGAACTGCTAAGCTTCCTGCTAAACTTAAGTCCTGAACTTCTTGTAACTGAAGTCAAGAGAGGACAACAGCTTTACAGATGATCATCAACCCGCTCAACCATCGGATGTGACCATGAGAACGTCTCCTCTACCAATGTCAATGGATACAAAACAAAAATATTAAAACAAAAATAGTAAAACATTTACACACACACTAAACTTAACTATCTTCTCAGACTGGAAAGTTGTTAAATGCTTAGCATCTCACAGATGGCTTAGAGAAGAATCCATAAAGAATTTTGATGGAATTCTGTGTTAAGCCACACAGGCTGGGAAATTTTAAGTTAGCTGCACAAAATGCTCTTTTACACTTGAAAATATTTCTAATTAGTTAACGGTTACTTTAAGCAGCTCTAGTGTTTACCTCACTGGTGGTATCACATGGGCACAGATAGCTAATTCAATACGGCTTTTTTTTTTAGGAAAACAGACATAGTAAGATCTTCTGTTGTTACGGCAGCCCAAAGTTTGTATTGTAAGATCTCGCTCATTCTCTAAAAAACCCACCATGTGAGGGGTGAAATTTCCCACGTCAGGTATCAATCACTCCTGGCACTAATTTTAAAGCTTCCAGACAAAAGTTTTTTTAAAATGGCCAAACTGAGGTGACATGTTTCACCCATATTAAATTCTGGAGGAAGGAAGCTAAACAATTATCAAATAAGGTGTCAGACTGGAGTGGGACGGGGGCAGTAAGGAGGAAGTGGGTGGATGATGTTTAGCCAGAAGAGCAGCCTGGGAGTAAGAACAAGCCAGTGCCTTGGGAAAGAGGAAACAGGGCTTGTAAAAACACAAGGCTGTGACTGAGCAAGGAACTCATGGAAAGAGACAGTTTAGCTGAGCAAGCCCCACTAGCTTCTTCCATGTGATTAGAGGCCTTAATTTTACTGCCTTCCAAGTGAAATCCCATTCTCAAACTTTCTCATGGTGTGCAATATGTAATTAAACTACTGTACTTCTGTACCATCTGTAGTTTCATCCTCTTTCAATAGGTATTACTGGAAAACAAAAGTGGGAAGGAGGTACCTTGAAAACTACCGTTTCTGTTGCAGATTTCCCGCTACTGGTGTCTCTGTAAGCCAGTACCTCTTGCTTAGGAAACAATAGTTACCTTCCGCTATGTGCGTCTTGAAATTGTCTGCTGAGAGTTCATACATTCCCTGCTTAGGTTCGGGGACTTTTGGTGGTTCCACATCAGCTTCCGGATCCTATTAATGAGAAAAATTAACTTTTATTTGTTTTGTACAGTAAATACACAATATCTGATTCCTGTACCACAGCATTCTGTGGTAGTGTTATAAACCCCGTACTATAAAATTTTAAATGCCTGAATCAGTGTCCTTACATAGCTTGATTTAGGCATCTGATGTTTCCTAACAACTACTTGAAAGCAAAATGTCAAAAAGACTACCACATAAAAAAGTGCTATCACAGTCACTGGAGTAATAGAGTCTTTCACGGTGCTGTAGTATAGTCACAGAGCACAGTAATTGCTACAGCATTCATCACATCACCATGTATTAATACACTTCGATTACATAACCGTTCTGCCGTAGCACCATGCACCAGCCACATCTGCCATTGCACCAGTTTCAGTGGTCTTTGGGCTATTCAAAAATAGCTTGTGAAAAAGCTATTTTCTGCTCCCCTAATGCAGAAAGGAGGGACCTAATGCCTCCATGAAGGCAACAAAAACAGGGAAAGAGCGAACACTTTATAGGTAAGCTGCTTCTGCTGACGTGACCATGGGTTTGCTGTAGGTGACTACTTTCTAGATACTAGGGTCAGAGCTAGAAAGAATATAAGAGCCTCAAAGTACATTTCTTAAAATAGTCTAGTATTTAACGTTGAATTATTAAAAATACCAAATTTGCTTAAAAATAATCATGTTCTAATTGTGGTTCAGCAATCACTAAAGCTTTACCTTGATTAGAAACAGCAATTATAAATTTAATTTTAGGCAAGGCTTGGCTACTATATGTAAGCGCTACCTGTAAACTCAAGGGTTTTCCTAGTGATGATATTAGCTTAACTTACCTAACCAATACTTTTAAACACTTTCTTTAGGCTACAACATTATTAGATAATAGCTGAGCTAAAGATTGCATCCATGTTTTAAGAGGTAATTAAACCTAACACAAATGCATTTTAATAATGCATTAGAGCTAAATCGCTTTTCTTATTCTAGAAATTTTATGGCCTACAGGTGTCGACTGAATTGACACTAAGAACTCTATCTTAAAATGTCAAAATGCTAAACGTTAGAAACTGCATTAGGTAGTGTAGTCTTCAGTACAGGAAACAAAGGGCAGGTTACAGGATGATGGTTTTAATTACTATTCTGACTTATGTGGAAGCTGTTCCATTTTTTTATTGCCACCTGACTTTTACTCTTGGGAGCAGACTTCCTCCTGGAAAATGAAACCTAACCAACAGAAACGACAGATAAGTGAGTCTGTAGAAGGAAATATTTCCTGATCTTATTTCTTTTTCACTTACAGATGGTTCCTCATTTAGGTTCTCTAACATCCATTTTTCCAGTGCCTGGAAGTCCCTAGGGCCTTGGTATTTCAGAGGTTCCTGTCCTGGTTTAAGTAGCTTTAGGCTAAAGGATCAAAAAGCAGAAAAGAGTGAGGCAAAAATTTTCACACAGGAAACATTCCCAGAAAGCTAACACGTTTTGCTAACGCACAGTAATGCAGCTCAGGCTGCAGTAACAGCTCTCTTGACTATTAACATTGGCATCAGGCATCTCCCTCAACTCAAAGGGTCATGGCTAGAACTTGGGACACTTTTTCATTCCCACACATGCTTTTAAAGGAGATTTTTAAAATAGCAAAAAAACACCCACAAAACCTTGTTAACAATCAACATAGCCTAATATTACTTTGATCAATAAGCAAGAGCAAATAAAACATTGCAGTATTCAGTTCTAAGGTTATTCATTCATTATGCCTATGAATCCTGTTTCAGCTTGTCAATAAGCATCAATTTTGTTTTGTTCAGCCCTCTCCATCACCAAAGGAAAAACACCCAATGCTTATTTTCCCAGGAATTTCTTTCTCATGTTTCGTTCCCCGACGGCTCTCAGAATGTAGGACTTCTCATGTGGTATTAAAATGACTAAAAATATGCTGAAATAATTCAATAGGACAAGAAAATAAGCAACTGCTTGTAGGGATTCAAGGCTTCGTGATTATAACATTTAATAATTACTACTAAAACTTTTCCATAAACTGCCTAAAGCTTCTACTATTAAATACTTATGTTAAAATTGGAAATATATTTGCTGAAGGGGCAGTATCAACTTCTGACCTAGTCTTATTTTTTAAAGCAAATCATCGTTTCAATTACTACTGTCATCTAGCCCTCAGTTCCCCTTGCCAAGTTGTGATTTTGTACTGCTTTTTCTTGAAATGTTTTTCTCTCGCTTCTTGTCCCACAGTTGAAAAAAAGTAACATATGAAAGTGTCAAAAACCTACATAACGCAAATACATTCAAAAGAGACAGGAGCTCCCACTGCCCTTTCTATTTAAGGTGTTTGTGAATAAAAGGCCAGAATTTTTTTGAAGGGAAAAAAAAAAGCAACTTTGTAATAAGAAGGAAACAACAAAAATTAAACCAAAGAACATCTAAAATACACCTCATAGCAATACTTTTGAAGAGTAACAAGAAAAAAAAGATGAACTTAGAGAGCCAGCTGCACCTTTATTTTCTTCACGAGGGTAAGTTTTCTTTAGTTCAGTTGAGAGTATTCTGCAGCACAAAATAATCCTGAGACAACTGTACTAACGAGCGCAGGAATGTGCTCAGCCAGTTTGACCCTCAGGGGGATGGAAAGGGGACGTAGCCTTTCCTTTGCCCGGCGTTTGGAAAAGCAGTGCAGGGAGCAGCACATCCCGGACTTGCAACAATCCCTCTGTGCCTGAGGAAGCTGTGAAATTTCCCTTGCTGGAAGTTTTTAAAAACAGGCTAGTTAAAAACTGACCCAGACAGGAAGAGATCATATTTAATGAATTCCCCTCCATCTCTGTATTTCTATAACTAGCAGGTGACTGCCTTATCATTTGTACTTTTCAAGTAGATGAAAGCGAGCACTAACTATTCCGCGATATTCAATGACCTTAAAGAAGGGAAGGAGTAAAAAAACACAATTACACATCCATTCATCTTTTTCTTATTCAAAATCTCTGCCACTCTTTCTATCTTAAAAGGAACAGCACCACAATATAATCTATTCAAATGTGGAAAGATGACCAATGCTTTTGGCGGTATTAAGAAAAAGTTGGAATATTAATTGTTTCTTGGTATTTCTAGTGGAACTAAGCCACAAACTGCCCTTAAGGACAATTCCTATTTCAACATGGACTTTGCTATTTATAACTCTCAACTTCTACTCAGTTGCACTCATCTGCACCAAAGTGGGCACAGCCAGGAGCATATGTCAAGTTCAGGCTGTTGCTGGGGTCCGCAGTAATATTAGACAAATTGAGCAAAGGGACAGAAACTGAAAAATACAGGCTGTGGAAGGCCTCCAGAAGATGACATTTGCTACTTGTCCCCACTAAGGTAAGTAATTAGTAAGGCAGTGGAACAATCCCATCCATTTTTGCAAGAAGCTTTAAAGAAGACACAAATTAAAAAAAAAATCCCTTTGCTCCTTTCTGGCAGCTAAAAAGCGAGCACATGTATCTAACCCAAAAGCAGGCAGACAGTCTATAGATGCTTTAGATAACGGTCTGCCTACCAAAGCTGAGGCAGTAAGGCATACATCCTTTGTAACAGCACAAGTTTAACAACTTTATAAACTCCAGATCAATTTCTCCCAGATCAATATAAGCAATATCACCTAGAAAAACTCTGTAAAACACCACCACTGCTATGTGATACTACTAATTTACCATTTTACGAGCACCAACTTCACTCCAAAACTTAAGAGATCACCTATACATTAATTATGAATGGTGCAGAGTACTGATGAACTTCTGACAAGTTATTTTTAAAACTACCATTTTCAGAGACTAGCTCTATCATGCATATCATGGCTGAACAATGTACTGTTGCTTCAGAAAGAGGTACTCTCAGAGGAAACAAAAGGACAGTTCTGCACTTCGTTTAATGAACATAGCCATCTTCCAAAACATCAGTTTCTTTAAAAAATAAAACAGTAAGAGTAGTATGTATCACATGATACTTCCCACCATGGTAAAAAGGCTTAAAAAGAACCTATGAAGTCCAAAGGGCTACAAAGAAACCCACCAAAAAACATAGGTTAGAATTTAGCTTCAACAAATTGGTAGAGGAACATGGAAAACTGAAAAGAAAGAAACAGGAGCAGGCGTCCTTCTACACTTACGTAGGGTATCCTCGGACGCCAAATTCAGAGCACAGTGGAGTATCTGTAGTACAATCCACTTTAACAACATAGACCTGTGGGTTTTCCATGTTGTTGTATTTATCTCCCAAATCATTCCAAGTTGGCTGGAGGCGCTGACAATGTCCACACCTGCAACAGAAAGAACAAGATACTTGATTAATAGTTGCTCATGTTTAGAGGGGAATGAATCTATAGAAAAGACATACGCAGAACGGTCTGAGATTTTGATAAATTTAAAAATAGTCAAGTCAGAAACCTTCCTTACTCAAGCACTGTTACACTGAGCAACAGTGGATACTACTAAGTATTGTAGTACGTTGCAGGCACATGTCATGTAAAAACTGTCAAGAGATAAGAACTTCTCGCTACTATCTTTTTACGCGACAAAGCCTACTGAACATCCCCTGAACTTAGTGAGGCTATTAAGAAAAGCACTCTCAGTCTTCCAGCTTTCCAGAAAAATTCTGTGAGGCTGTCTAGCTCGCTTTCCACTGTAACATTTCAATATACTGTGTATTTCAGCAGCATGTAAGAAGATAAGGGTTTCTAGCCTCTTTGTAAGGTCATTTGTGCTTGTGTGCATCACAGGAATTGTAACTCACAAGTCATGAAACACATCAGGACTGATTTCTGAACAGTTTCTCAAAATCCTCCCAAACCATGCTTTGCCCCAGCAGCACACCATCAACCAACTGTATCTGCATATACACAGAAAACTGGCCTCATACAGTTTCTACAACATCAGCTCACCAGAAGCAGAAAACAGCTATTATTCTTCTCACAGTTTTTCTAGTCGTTCCAGTCATTATAGCAACACCTTATTCCTTTAACTGCAATGAAAAGTTTTAAGGAATGGATTTTCATTTCTCTTTAACAGCTGCTTTTGCCAACCCTCCAAGACATCTAAAAATGCATAATTGGATTAACAGAAAACATTCTCAGTCTGACAGTATGAAAGCTGTTATTGCCCTTGGCATGACCTAGGCAGTCTACTTTGTCAGCAAGAAGCAAAACACCATTAGGATTTTGGAGAAAGTTGCTCCCATTTAAAACAGTTTCCTTTGTACAGCTGGTTTCAAGTACACTTGCAGAAGAGCTGCATGGATTCACACCTTTCCAGGTTTCCTGATACCAGAAAGGCAAAAAAATAACCTTGACATTTACTTTAACATAAAGGACGTCTCCCGACCTTAACAAGCTCCTGTTACAGTCAGTTGCAGCGGGTCACACATACTCCCACCACGTGGGGGAATATGACCTCCCATGTGATCTTATTCTGAATTGTCATAGTGAAGGGACACAATGTGTTGTTACTGTGTTATTCCTAAAATTCAATATTCCTTAAATATTCAATTTCAGACTGAAGTCCCTCCATAGTCAACTCTTCTATGGAGCTTCAGTTAAGAGGGGGATTTTGGATTCCCTCATCCCTTCCCCTAGCAGTTGTGGGGATTTTAAACACTGAATGAATACTGACTGGTGTTCAGAACAGAGCATGGAAAACTATGTAAGGCAATCTCAAGTAATTAATCCGCTGGTTTTTAAGCGCAGAACAGCACTGCCTTGTCCATTTCACACCATGATCTCTGCTATACACAAAGTTTCCCTTCCTTCTTCAGATTATATGAGCTAAAATTTAAAACAAAGCAGGAAAAATTCTCATATCTGTATCAGTAATCAACTAGTTAGTCAGCCCTGATTTTCAACAAAAAAAAAAAAAATCCGTGTTACACAGAAGACAAGATAGTCCCCTGAATACTTTTGCTTAGCCCCATGTACCTACACAGTCTTTTGTTGCTACCACTCTACATGACACTAGTGGGGCTGGGGGAGCAGCCAGTGTCTTCAAACATAAATGAAGATCCAAAAGAGACTGACAAGCCCATAGCAAAAGATCTCCTTCTGAAAAAAACCCAAAACAAAACCCTGCCTCTTGTACACCACTAACCTCAGGAGTTACGGGTTGATATCATGAGGATGATATTTGTGAGTATGTAGACAGGTTGCCTATTTTAACTCTGAGCAACCATGTGCCACAAGTGCTCATGGCTGGAGATCACTTTGTTGCAGCAGTTACCTATAGAACACCAGGCTGCTCCACCTCGCATTGACAGGGCAGTGCTCCTCCCGCAGTACCAGCGCCTCTCGTGCAAATCTGGATGGTGGACTCTCTGGGCCATGACAGGAAGGGATGTAAAGGTACTTAAGGACCACGTGTCTCAAAACTGCAGTTACTGACAGGCCCTCTGCAGTCTTCAAGGAACACAGATGTTTCTGGAGGTCACCAGCAGAGCTTGAGCTCTGCAGCTAGCAAGGGCAGCTCCACAGCAAGATACAGCACAAATCATTACCCAGTTAAAAATGCTAGTAGACCCTGGGATGGACAGGTTTAACAGCACAAGCAGCACAGGACCAGTCTCGCTCCAGGCAAAAGAATCCAGCTAAGGTAAAATCCAGTCAACAGAGTTCAATTCAACACCAGCAAACTCTGGTGACCAAGTCTGCTTCAGCTCAGCGGACTTCCAGAGCTTTACCAAGAGACCACATATGTTGAAAAGATCTGTAATGGTCAAAATAATGCAGCGAAACCACTTATTTGAGATTCCTTCCAACTAAGGAACCAAGGGAACCTCATTCCTCTGTAGACACACAACCAGCATGGCCAATATCTTAGGAATATGTAGCGCCACAAAGAGACTAACCTGCTCATGGTTCTGTCCCTTGTCAAGTGTAGCTACCAAGGGGGACAGTCTGATGATTGAAAACCTTAGACATCTGATGGCAAATGACTTGGAATGCTCTCTTTTTGGAGTAGCCCGCAATATTTGAAACAAATGTAGGACCTCATGTGTACCGCTGCTGTCTGGGAGTGAGGCCCTCAGCAACATTTGTTCTGACAATCCAGAAGAGACGAGTTATGTCAGCTCTGTCTACCATAACTCTTACTGGCAGCATTGATGATGCAACATTAGCAGCATCCATAGCAATCTGAAAGACAATCCTAGCTGAACATTGGGTTGTTTGCTAGACTTCTCCTTTGTAACTACAGGGAGCAGTGCCAAAATGCAAGGCCCTGTGAGAAGCATTAGGAGATCAGCACATTAACATCACCAAGGAATAGGGCAAGAGGCTCTATTATAGACTCCAGGGCTGTCAGGCTGCCGCCTGATCCCACTGATGATAAAACTACTGGCGTGTATAAGCACCTCGCCTTAGCAGTTTGATGTTGCCTTTGTCCTTCTCTTCCCCTTGGACCCAAACCCTGGCCCTGTCACTGCCTGTCAGGAGCCAGGAGTCCAGACAAAGGGCCCTGCAGCCGAGACCCAAAGATCTGGAGGAGGCTTGCTAAGGGCGAGAAGAAAGCCCAGAGAAGCTGCAACAAGTATGGGAAAGGACACAGCTCCTTGCACTTGAGTTGGGCAGAGATCCTCAGCCCTCCCAAGGGCACAGCGTGGTCCAAGTTTGCAAGGCTCTCTCTGATGCACGCTGAGGATGTCGAGCATACGCTGGACTCCACAACAGCCCACTTGGTACAGGGTCGCCTATGAAGCCTGCGCCAAGATAAAAGCTCATCTGGTTTCAGGGATGCCTGCAAAACAGTCGGTCAGAGCATGGACAGACAGAGATACTACCACCTGAAAACAGAACAGCGCAGCAGCACTCCTGCTCTGCACGCGCACTGCTTAGGCCTTACAGCACTCTCAGGCAAAGGTCCTTCACCAGCAAGTCAGGCATCCTCCACTCCTGTGATCTTCAGAGAACAAAGCCAGGCATCTGCTCTTTCAAGCTTTTGCTTTACATTTTCATAGGGCAGAAACAAGTCGATGCTAATAGAAAAAAAATAAGCGGTTCCTCAGTTCTACAGAATCATAGAATGGCTTGGGTTGGAAG
>Ga0181612_158491_pt1 | contig 10587 bp, 3 predicted proteins | sample HoacroProtozoa21_FD_119630 | JGI IMG/M metagenome (GOLD analysis project Ga0181612, IMG submission 119630) | Hoatzin crop microbial communities from Cojedes, Venezuel. Combined Assembly of Gp0051906, Gp0051904, Gp0051908
AGTCCAACCCCCTGCAATAAGCAGGGACATCTTCAACTAGATAAGGTCGCTCAGAGCCCCATCCAACCTGACCTTGAATGGTTCCAGGGATGGGGCATCTATGAACTCTCTAGGCAATTTGTTCCAGTGTTTCATCACCCTATTCAATGAAGCTACAGACATATGAATACTGTAAGTAGGAATTAATGTAGTCGATGGCAATATATTGAAACCTAGATCTGACTGAAGATGATTACAGAGGAATACAATACAAATCAACTAATCAAGTAAAAAATATTTTCAATATATTTTACTGAGACTCTTCATAAAAACAAATCTCCAGTTAAATTGTATTGTGGTCAAGTTTTCCTTAAAATGCAGTTGGTGTCCTCTATGATCTAGACTTACTTGGATAGTGTGGAAGAAGGCTTTGATGTCCAGCCCACTGGAAGTCTGGCTTCCAGACAGGTATTGTGCAGATCTCTCTTCGGCTGTTGTTCCTCTAATGCCCTAATGCAACTCATACACATCTCCAGAAATAGTTCAACTTAAGCCATAGATTTAAATATCTTAAAACACCCTGCACAAACTTCAGGTTACAAAATCCTGTATCAGGCAAAATTCAGACCCTCTGAGGCTTTATTAGGAAACTTGTAGTTGAGAACAGCTTACCAAAAGAGCTTTCAGATGAACTTAAGCCCAATAATGAAGAGACATGAAAGCGTGTAAGTATCATAGTGATACCTATGCAAAGCAGGACTCTTCTGAAATGAGAGCTTGTTTGAAGAAAAACATTCCAAAAACCATAACTAGAGACAATATTCACCCAAGCAGTGGTGGAAAGAAGCTACTACACACACCAAGCACCTTGACTTTGTAGCTGTCGGCCTAATCTGCTGCACTTCAGTGACAATGGCAAACCACCCCTTTGTTTCTGCAGGAGCAAGGTTAGACACATAATGACTAATAACCTGGATTATTAACAATACATAAAAGTTTGTCTTTATATCTCTGCATTTTTATTGAAAAATAAAAACACATCAAGAGCTAAATAGGCAAACAAAACCTCAGAGAACTCACAGTGTTCCAGTACTTAATCAGCAGGTACAAAGAGGACGGAGACTCTTTGTTCACAAGGAGAAGACAAGGGGTAACGGAAGTAAGCTGCCTTAGGAGAGGTTTTGTCTTTATATATGAAAGATTTTTTTTACAGTGAGAACAATCTTTTGCTGGAACAACTTCCCCAGTGATGTCGTGAAGTTCACATCACTGGAGGTTTTCACAATGCGATTGGAAAGGGTTCCAGAAAATCTCATCTAGGTTCCCTTTCCCATGACAGGTTGGAACAGATGATTTTTCAAGGTCCCTTCCAGTTCAATCATTGTATGATTCTATCACTATCTCAGCTCATCAGACAGAACTTTTTCAAACAATTTTCAATAACGTTTAAAAGCCCATTATAATTCCCCAATTTCTTTAGATTTTCAGAGGAGTATCTAATAACTAGTGAAGTCTAACCAAAATTGTTTTTATTTGTTGTAATATTTGACATTAAAGGAAAATAAAGTTGAACATATTATTCCTCACAGAAGAATAGTGAATAAAGCTGCCAAACTATTTATCTTCAAGTGGTTTTGTTTTTGTTTTTTCTTTTCTTTACCTAGTCCTGTCTACATTTATTTATCTCTCTGATCAAACTTCAATGCATGACCAAAGGCATCTCATTATGTTCTCGTTAGACCTTGACACTATTTTTGAAACACTTACTCCTTGAGAAACTCTCATGAATAGAAGACTGCTGGTAACAAGGACTCAAAGACAGAAATTGCTCCACCCTTTATTCGGTAGTTTGAAAAGCCAGACACAGACCAAACAAATATGTACAAGATGTTCTCTCTTCCAACACTAACCCAGGCATACATCATATCACTAAGTCTTTGGACACTCATCGGATCTCCCACTGAGTAGTAAGTTACCCCACAGAAGCAACACGCAAGTTCTGTCCTTTGGGCGTAGGGTTGATCTATGGCTCCCACACAAAATATAAGGTGTACTGAGGTAACTTTATCTTTTAGTGAAAGATTTACACATTTTCTTAGATGATTTGCAGGATGCTGCTGAGAAAGAATGTGCATTTAGGTAGGATTTGTTAAGCGGATGATGCCAGGTAATTTGCAGCCCTACAGTAAGCTGTAGATGCATCAAAGCTCGAAAGTCTCTGAAACAGGTTTAAATTATTTCTGAAAAATCAACAATAATTTAAGTACAATCTTTTAATTTCTGATTCTGTCAAGGAGTTTGGGTGTGACCTTATGCAAGACGCTAAACTTGTGGGACCAGAGGCATAGAGAATTTACGAGAGAATAAATCTATAAGTAGTTGTTACAGATTTATAGACAGTTTATATGCTGAGTTTGATTTAAATACCTCTTCACTGGACTTTGTACCTTTAATACATTTTATCTTTAAACTCGTCTACTGGTTACAAAAAAGTGAAATAAGCCTTTTATCAGTGAATTTAAATAAACATAAGAAGTTCAACAACGGATTATTAGATCTCACAAGAGGCTTAGTTAGGCAGAACAGGCAGTCATTTCAAAGCCCACTCCAAAGAAGAAGGTAAAAGAAATTAAAATGCATAGTAAAGAGTGGAAAAATTCTTCGATCGGAATATGCAGAAAGTGTGAAATAATTAAAGTAGCAGTATTCAAAAATTATTCTCTTGCCACATAAGTTTATGCAAGATTCTAGTTAAAATCAGCTTTAAATTTTAAAAATCTGTATTTTCAAAGTTAATCTGAACATTTTTAACCTGATTCCTGCAGAATTCCCCTCTAACAACAGTGGGCTCACCATTCTCTGCCCTTGTGCAAGTAGCTAGAATGATTTAGGTATCTCAACTTTTGTGATTAACCTTATAGTGACCAGAGCTGTCTGGAAGTGTTTCTTTAGCACATGGTTAGCATCGTATATGCATTTTTTCAGTGGAAAAAAAAATGGCATTACTTACAAGTCAGATTTCAAAGCAGGGAAAAAAAAAACCCTGAAATAACAAAATTCATGATAAAACAAAAAGCACAGTTGTAACAGTGAGCAAGAGTGTTTACTGAAACATCCTTCTCATTGGTCTTGTTTTATCTCCTTCTCTTTCATGCTTTATTGCATTTTATTTTTTTAAGAACAATACGTGTAGTGATTTCTATACTCTTGCAGTTCTTTTGGAAAAGTCATTTTGTTTCTCTTTGTTTACAGAGGGCAGAGCTTCCATTTGAATTCAAAGCTTGGCACATCTTATTAACCTCTAACAAATGCATATTGTACCATATCTTTCAATAGAAGATAGACTTCTCAGTGTCAATTTAAAGTGAAGCTTGTGGCCTTTCCTTACTGAAATCCTAATGGGAAAAATATTTTCTTTATATGCAACTGTAACTGTTGCAGAAACAACAGCAGTGAAGACGTGCATTCATCCAGACTCCACCTCTGAAACTCTGAGATTTCAGTTGTTCAGAAGCTTCACAAAATGTTCCTGTGTTTGGATTAATCTGTGGAGACGACCTCTGTGGATAAAAAGCAATCTCATCTGGAAATCCAGTGAGTACCACAACAACAAAAGGTAAACAAACAAATAAATTGAAAACAGAATAAAGAAAAGATATAAAATTGTGGAGGTAGATCTGGTATTACACAGAAGGAGATGCAGAACAGTTTCAACATGAAACAGATCCATGCAGCTAAACGGAGATTACTTCTTTTAGCTGCTTCCTTCCCTTTTCAGGTCGAATATGCTTCCTGGAAAAAATCCTCTTCCTACTCTTTTGCTGCACTGAAGAACTCTACATTGTCCAAGTAGTATTTAAATCAAAAGCTGGCCAGGCCTATATACAGCAAACTGTCTCTCAATACATAATACACATATGCTCAAAATAAGCACATACAGTATTCTTGTAGTCTCAGCAACTACAAATATGGGCTAAGAACAGAATAAATGTGGCCAGATACTGAAACTGTGTAACAAATATGCCCCCACTGCAGCCAACGTGAGACAAGCTGGGAAACTGGTCTGCTTTCTCAGCTAGAGCTCAACAGGAACAGAAGCTGGGAGTAGTGAGGGGACTGACTACAGCAGTTACCATGACTACCTCTTGATTATGGACATTGTGCATAATACTATATAGCTCTTAAAAAACAAAAAAAACAAATGCAAAACTCAAACGCATTCACCCCTCCACCATCCCCCCAAACCACAACAACAAAAACATGACCGTGTTTTTGTTGCCAAACTAGTATAGAAGCACCTGAAGCTTCATGAACTACTGAACTCCTTCTCTCCATAAAATAATTGTCTGGTATCGATATTTGAGGAAAAATTTACGCTGTCTCCTTTTTATGCAAATGACTTATGAACTTGAGTTCTTGCAATTTCTGCAGTGGAAATCTTAAGCAGCAGTGGCAGAAAGCACAGCAACAACACAGGATACTCATGTTCTTTCTCAGACTTGTAAGAGCATTTGTACGTGTAAACTGTGGGGGGTGGAAGCCTTTTTTGGCTTGTTCAGTAAGGTGAGCAAATTGCTCTGAGTGTGAGTTTGACTTGGAAGTCAGTTCTCTGCAGGAGAACACACTAGCCATGACTTTTTGCAGCTACTGAGTAAGCCAATGGACACAACCGACAGTATAGAGCTCAGGACTAACACCTTTAACCTGTCGTTCATATGCCTAATATGAATATGCTAGATTATTACCTTTTTTTCAAGCTGTGCTTCAAATAATACTTTAATAATAGTCCCAGACATGTCGTGTTAACTTGCATCTTGTACGTTCCAAAAATGCTTCAGAAGTGTCATCTGTCAGTAAAATACAGCTCCATCTAGTCATATATCTGAGTCAAAAGTAGTTAATATTTCAGTAAAAGTCAGATTATTTATACTAAGTTTTAGTTTTATTAGAAAGAACTCATCAAATAAAGAAGTTCACCAATGCTTTTATGAATGATTGAATATTTCTAAATGATCTGGATATGACTCGTATGCCATGAAAGCTACGTGAGGTCAACTGCTTTGCATATTAAAACATAAGAAAGATGGCATATCACGTAATAAACTGATATTATCTTAGCAGTGAAGTAGCATTTTATCAATACACCTCCAACTCTCCAAAATATAAATACTGAATCTAGTACTCTTCACAGCCATTTTTTTGAGTAATTCAGAAGACTTGAAAATAAGCTCCTCTAAAACCAGAGATGACGATTTCTGTCTGTAATAGTTCTCCAGGTTTTCTAGGAAATTTATTCAAAACAATTTTTTTGTTTCAATCCAAACGAGAATCACCCTGACTTTACAAAAAAAGACTTGAACAGTCTTGCAATTGCTTCAATCCTTGCTTTATTCTTCAGTTCGTTAATTAAAATTGTGCATGCAGAGTAAATCTCTCTTAAAAAGCAAGCAAAAATTTAATTGTGAAAAAAATTTCCAAGTTAGCTACAAAAACATTTATTCTTTTTACCTCCCTTTAGTGATCACTTCTTAAGTTCCCTTTTGTACTGTCATATATCTTATGTCACCTATGTGTAGATTATGGCAAATTTTTTCTAGAAGTAGGTGGTACAGAATCCCGATAAATTAAAAGCAGTCTAATGATTCAGCTGATGGGTTGAAAAGATTTGAACAGGCAAAAATACATTTACACGTGATAATATCTTTCATTTAGGACAACAAACAGCCTGTTCAATCGATATTACAATAAAAGCTAATAATATGATTCTTTAAGATACAATAGGGTAGGCACTATTGGTTAACTTGCATAAAAAGTTAAAGTCAATGAGACTACTGAAATTTTACTTAGTGTGTCACCCACAAAAGCCTAATTTTTAAAATGCAAGAGTCAAGCCTAACAAATCCATGTTTAAGCATCTAAACAGAAAAGATAAGTTACAGGTTTTCAGACACAAATCACAATTCAGTCAAAGGATTTCCAATTAACAATAGATTATGTTGCTTAAAGTCATGTATTTGCATTATGACGACTATGCTTACAAATTTAAACCAAGCATTTTCCCAGAATGAAGATGACAACACTTCTTTTGCTGGCTTTTATTTTCATTGGTTGTAATATGGTTAATGCTTGAGATCTACCTTCCCATCACTTTTCATTTTTCATGCATACTTCATCAATTTTTTCTTCTACGTGTAGAAGACTGCTGTCAATACTTCATAAAGTCGCAAGTATTAAAGCATCTTGATACCATTCTAAACTAGATATTTACTTATTTGACAGAGGCAAAAGTAGAAAAACAAACATCACCCTCACAAAAGCTGCTACAGCGATTACACATCAAGAGCCATGGTTAGAGATCAGATATTCTTCTGCCCAGTATTTTGCTCTAAGCCAGTAATCAGAGTCCTTCCTTTCACTCTCTATGATCCGCTACATTTTTACTATAATGTAATGAGACTTTTAACTTCATTATTAGTGATGGAATTTGGACTAATTAATAATTCCCAAAAGAACAGTTAATATAATCTACATTTTGACAATAGAGCATGAAAATTAAAAGAACAAATGTATGTGCATTTCCAGCTGTCTTTGAATTATGACAGTGATGTTAATAATTTGCTATATACGTTGCTCAGCATTTATTTGAACTGCTCATAGATCATGATAAACATAATTAAAATTAATGAAACCTAAAGAATACACAGAGGAACAGATGTCCATGTCAATTGTATTTGCTACTTAAAGAGAACTCTGAAGTTGGAGGTTTGCATTTGATATTTGATTTATGTGATAGTTGACTGGTGTATGATTAATTGGTACAAGTTATCTTTCTTATTTTACTGCTACTGAAATGCTAATAAGAGGTTACTAAAATGAGAGCAATTATTTATGAAATAATTCTGTGGTAACTTCGACATGTTACTCTGAAGTAGTTCTTGTAGTGATGGAACTCATAAAACTGTATTATCTCACAATGAAATCCCCCTAAATGTTCTGACAATATTGTGGCTTCAGTTTTAGTTAAAAACAGATAACTTGTCATGTATCTAATGCATGTTCACTTTAGCTATGTGTTTATTTTGTGGTCTGTATGTAAAATCAAGTTTGGGTCCCTGGCTGAGATATTTCAAAGGTCTTTTCTGAATTAGATTTTGCAACTTCAGTAAAGTCTTATCTGGATACAGACTTTGAATCCCAAGCGTAGAATAATAAGCTTGTGGCTTTAAGCTTGGGCCTTGCCCATAACTGGGAAATAGAAGACTGTTCTCCAAGAGTTTGCAGCAGAATAGTATTTCCCCAGGCTATGAAAAGTATTGTAGGGCTTTGACTTCACTTGAATTACTCCTTTCCAAGGATGGCCTCATCAGGTGCTATGGAAACCTCACACTTTTTACAGGCAAGGCTTAAACTTACGGAAAATGTTAGTTGCAAATAACGCATCTTAACGTTCAAACAGAATTGCATGGTAGAGCTATGTCAAATCACTCCAGCTGAAGGTATAGCCTAAATTTGTCATTGGAGGCAAGGAATAAGGGCTGCTGGTGTTTCACCACCAGGCCTAAATTTGCCAGTTCTAAGCTTGTCCTTTGACCTCTGCTTCATGGCTACCTACTGTCTGGAGAAGCAATTGAGCTGTTACCCAAAACACACTGTAGTGAAGAGAAAAAATACATGGCTGATGTTAAATGGTTTAACCTTCTCCTCTCTTTTAATTGTGCTGTCGTTAACTAGTGTTAGAGGGGTGAATACATTGGTAGTGGAGGACACCAACACACTCCACCTACTCTACTTTGCACTGTTTTCTGGGGTGGACACTTGCTTATTAGACTGCCCTTAGTATGCAGTTCAAACATATCACACTGAGCCTAACTCATACCTGGCCTGAGCTAGGCCAGCCCTGCATGATGCCAAGCCAAGCCAACCAGTCTTTTTCTATCTCCACCACAAGGCTGTGTAGTAGAAACTGAAAACAAATATAAAATAAACCCACTGGGCACTTTGAAAATCTAGCTGATCTGGATGTGAATGATACGGAGATAGTTACAAGAGACTACCAAGAAGTACCCAAAACTTCTCTTTTATATTAATTTGGATTTGGTTCATATATTACTATGAAGAACACAGAGAGGCAGAATCATTGTAGTACTGTTTTGAAAGATAAACGTAAATACCTATATATACAAAAACAACTAACAACTGACAAGCCATGCTTTGGAAGACTGAAAACAAGCTAATCTCTACCTCAGAGCCTTGATTTTTGTCTCCTGTTTTTCAAAGTTCTTGTCTGGGATGTCCTTTTCAGACTGTTTATCTGCTCGTCATATGTGTATGGCAGAATTTTACGTAGCAGTTGCAAAAAAAATTATGAAGTCAGAAAAAGTGGTTCCAAAAATAATCCACAAGTGGCTCCAAAAAAAGTTCATCTTCTTATTTAGGAAATGAATACATTAAGAATCATTTAAACTCCGGGCTATTATTACATTCAGCCTTCATCTGAAGGGTTTGATTACTCAGTGGCAACTTTTGAAATTAGAACCCTATGTACAAAATCGCATTTGCAGAGGACTTGCTTTTACTTTTGAATGCTTCCTTCCCCCAAAATGAGTCCAAATCAAACATGCTTTTTGCACACATTCTACAATTTTTTTTTATAAATGAAAAACAACAAGAGTGTGTGCAGATAAATCCAGAAGCTACACCCTTAGACTTCCAAAATGTGGCTCACAAGTACAGGCAAGTAACTTATATTGATCTACATCAACACTGTATTTCTCTGGGTTGTTAGCTGTTATTGCTTTCTTGAACTGCCACAGATTTATCACATCGTACCGTATGAGAAAGAGACTTTCTCATATTGAATGATGCTTCAAAACCAGCTGACCTGCAGTCCTGTGAGATCTCTGGTGTTCGTGGCAAATATCTTTCTTAACATGAATGGAAATGTAAGTATACAGCAAACAGCTACAATTGACTCAGCACCAAGCTGTCCTGCAGATTTAATAGAGATCAACATAGTTCAGATCTCTGAATAAATGAGGTTCATTACTGTGATTCTATATTTTCACACAATTCACTTACTGCTTGCAATTTTACTTGGCCCTGTCTTAAATTGTCAATTATTGTTTTGCTCGGTTGCCTGATGTAAAGGACTCTCTTAATTTTGCTACCAGAGCTTTCATAAATAATGCCACAATGTTATTTCCTAATGAATGGTGTAGTTGTGTAATTCTAGATTTCTGTGAAATTGAAATTATCTTCTGGAACCTGTTTTGCCTCATTTTCTCAAGCCATTGAAGAGACTAATCACTCTACCTTATTAACTGTATAGTTCCACTAATGATTTTGCAGGCCCTCATGTTGACAAGCTTGCTTTTCAGACTGGTTTCCCTACAGTACTAACCATCCTGAACAACACCATGTGCTTAACCCCTACCTGAAAGCCTATGATTCTGAGAACAGCTCCTGATCGATTTCTAATTCCTGCTGGAAAACCAAAGCAAAACAAAAATCTTAAGAAGAAGGAGGCACTGAAGGGCTTCTAGATTCACAAATATCTAACAAACTTAAAAAAAAACAAAAAAGGAAATGCTAACATTGTTCTTCATGAGGTTTTGAAATAAAAAGAAATACCATAGAGAAACTAGGAGGGGGAGGGGTAGAGAAAGAAAAAAAGAGAAAGAAACCTTCTGCAGATAAAACTCTTGGGACAATGCCCTCCTTCTTGAGCTGAGGTTCTGTGATCCTCTATTTGTTTTAAAATGCTGTGTCAGAACCTGTACAACTGTGCTCATTAGAATTGCATTCCGTTCATTAGTGTTTTAGGTATTGTGCCCAAATGCCAAGATACACATAGACAGCAGTGTACAGACAGTACTTCTCTTGACAAAGTGGTCACATGTAGATGCTTTTCCTGATGTTTTACTGTCAATCAGTATAATGAATGAACTAACCATCAATGCTTTGTGGAGCATTCTTGTATACATATAAAGCCACTTACAAAAGTACAGCGAGGACTCTTAGCTCTGAATTAGGTCATTCATTTGTCTTCTCTTTAAAAGAATTAATTATGGGAAAAAAAATAATTTCATTGCCTAGGGATGCAGAGATGCTTGAAACAGAAACAAAATACCTGTTGTTATGCATGCATGTATAAATTAGAAATTATTTGCTCTGAAGATGTTACTTATTGAGCTACTAATAAAAAGCCTAACTGCTTCCAGAGGCAATGCATTATCCACAACAGAGTTGAAAGTGGGATTCAATGCTCTGCTAAGTTAATTCCCTGTAATACTTCATCCTATGCAAACTACCTCTCAGAACTTACACCACAAAATGTGTGGATATTTGCATATCTTAAACTCCTTGCAGCAGGAGAGTGGTCAGAAATTTTTGTGATGTTCAGAGTAGAAAAACAGTTTAATGAAAAAGTACACTGTTGTAACCAAGACACTGAGCATTTCCATAGCGTTTTTGTCAAAGGAGCACTAGTTGTTAAGTTTCATGGAATATGAGATCACAGAATCACAGAATCACAGAATCACAGAATGTTAGGGGTTGGAAGGGACCTCTGTGGGTCATCTAGTCCAACCCTCCTGCTGAAGCAGGGTC
>Ga0181612_170272_pt1 | contig 10587 bp, 4 predicted proteins | sample HoacroProtozoa21_FD_119630 | JGI IMG/M metagenome (GOLD analysis project Ga0181612, IMG submission 119630) | Hoatzin crop microbial communities from Cojedes, Venezuel. Combined Assembly of Gp0051906, Gp0051904, Gp0051908
CAGGGCTGTGGGGAGCTGGAGACCGGCCCTGCTGCTGCGTTGCTGGGGCAGGGGCTGATGGGCCAGGGGGGCTGACATGGGGTCCTGGGCCCTGGGGAGGGTGGGGGGAGCCCCGGGGGTCCTGGGCAGGGCCAGGCAGGGCCGTTAATGCTCTTAGGGCACTGATACATACTTGAAATCCACTGTTCTCTTTTGGGCATAGGCAAGCATGATTAATGAATGCACACATCTCATTGCTTTCATTGCCTGGAGACTTTCACGGAGAATTACATTTTTAAAAATTTTTAATCATTTTTACAAAACATATCCATCTTTCCAGGAATTGCTTTAAAGATTTGTGTTAAGATAAACATACACTCACTTAAAAAACTGTATTGAAAGGGACCTCTGGAGGTCACGTAGTGCAATCTACTCAAAGCAGGGCCAACTTCAGATTAGATGAGTCAAGTTTCAAAAATCTCCAAGCATGGAGTTTCATAAGCCTCTTTGGGCATCTGTTCTCGTGCTTAACCCCTTCCATAGTGACAAATTCCACCCTACATCCAGCCAGAATATTTTTGCTGCAGCCTGTGTCCGTCGTCACTTCTCCTGCTACTGTGCACCTCCAAGAGTATGTGATGAGTGCGCATCCCATCAACTAGTTTGATGAGGAAGATGTTAAAAAACAGTATAATCCCTAGCATCAACCCTTGAAAAACTCCTCTTGTAACACACTGCCAATTAAGCTGAACTTGATGATCTTAGAGGTCTTTTCCAATCTTAATGATTCTAAGCTTCTAAATACTGACCTCCACACTTTGAGTCAAACAATCCAACCATCTTATAGTCCAGCCATACAGTTCAGATGTCCTTCATGTGGGTATATGGATTTCTAATGAACTGTATCAAGAACCTAGCTAGAATCAAGATGATCTGCAGCCACTGCTCTCATCCACACAGCCAGTCTTCTCACTACAACAGATAATTAGGCTGGTCAGGCACAATTTGTCCTTGGTAAATCCACATTGGCTCCTCTCACACTCCTTTCCTTCACATGACTGGAAGTACTTCCAGGATTTTCTGCCTAATTTCCTAATGTGCTGAGGTAAGGCTCACCAGCTTGCAGTTTCCCAGATCGTCTTTCCTACCATTTTTGAAACTGGACATGACATTTTTCTTTTTCAAGTCATCAAAAACCTACTGTCAACATGACGTCTTGCAGCAACATGCATCGACTTCCTCAGCAACTTCAGATGCATCCCATCCAGGTGTGTGAACTTGTGTGTGTCCAGTCTGCTTAAGTAGTTTCTAACTTGACCATCCTCTACCAGGTAGGTAATATACCAGGTAGAGGTAATACCTCTCTCTCAAGCTTTGCTACTAGGCAAAGGAATCAGATAAACTTGAGAGGAGACCTTGCTTGTAAAGGCCAAAGCAAAGAAGACATTGAACATTTTTGTGTCCTTTAACACAAGATAGTCCACCTTGTTCAGTAGCAGGCCCATATTCCACACCCAGGTGATGCTTCCATCTTCCTTATGGGTAGCCTGACCCTGCTTCCACCTGCTATATATTCCATTTTTGTGTTTAGGCTCAGTCCGGAATTCCCTGTTCAGCCTAGATGACTTCTTACTACATATGCTGATTTTCTTTGTTTTTTTTTCTTTTCTTCTGCTTTAAGGAGAATGTTCTTGATGGTCAACAAGTTCTCTTGGGTTCATTTGTCCTTCAGTCTCTCATGAGATCCCTCTTACTAGTTCCCTGAACAAGCTCCTCAAGTCAAGGGTCTTTAGACTGCTATTCCCCTTCCTTAAGTCCATCAGGATCTTTTTATGGTCACTGCAGCAAAGACCTGTCTTCCCATTCTGCATCACTTCTTACATACTCAGGAGAGAAAGTCAGCAAAGCACCTCATCGAGTTAGTCTATCCAGCACCTGAATCAAAAATTTGTCCCACATGTACTCCAGAAATCTCATTACTTGCTGGTGCCCTGCTATGGTGTCCACCCAGCAGATGTTAGAATGGTTCAAGCCCCCCCTGAGAAGCAGGGCCTATGATCAGGGGACTTCTTCCATTTTTTTAAGAAGGTTTTGTTCACTCTCTCTTCTTGACTAGGCAGTCCATAGCAGACTCTTACCACTGTGTGTTCTTTTGTGACTGCCCTTCTGATCCCATAAACCGTTGAGAGACTTACTGTCCTTTCTGTAGTAAAGCTCCATGCATCTGAGCTGCTTCTTTGTGTAGAGCACAGCCTATCACAGCACTTAAGTCATGGGGGCTATCCCATATCATCGTGACAGCAGCACTGACTGAAGAAGTTTCAATGCATTGTTGTGACCTGGCAAATAGTTGACTGCCCAAATGGTTTCCTTATGAGTCTCACCTGCTTCCTAGCTCTAACCCAGAGCTAATCAGTACAGTAACTAGTTTGATAAAATCGTGCAGGGAGATGGCACTTTTATGCTTCCTTCTGTTGACAGAGCAGTAATCAACCGCTGTTAGATAGGTCACTTTTTAGACAAGCAGCTCCTACAGTAGTTCAGCAAATGGGAGATATTCTGATGAAGACCATGATAAATTTTCCCATTTCTAGCTAGTGGGAATGTAGCTTTTCTCAGTTGCTTTAAGGTTGTGAAGTAGCATTTTAAAAGAGCATCTTAATCCACTGTTTGGCATTGCAAGTTTCACACATGGACCATCTGCCTCTTGTTTATCCTCTTCTCTCATGGACATTCTCTTTCATTCGCACCTCATATTAAATTTCTGGCTGAAGATATGCTGAACAGTTGGTCCAAATAGCAGAGCCACCTGATGTCTATTTGCAGAAAACAAAACCAATCTATTGACAAGTCAAGGACAAGACCTTTTGTTTTTTAGATGTACTTCTGAGCAGTTATTGACAGCAATGTTGCCAAAACCTCTGAATGTAATGCTTTATGAGAGTAATGTCTCATAAATCTGAGAAAACACCTTATGACTTTGTCCCAAGCAAACTCTTGAGCATTACAGCTATTATGCACAGAGAATAAAAGTAATTTTATATCTTATATGATATTGTATCTATAATCCCAGTGGCATACACAGGCATATCTACAGCTTTCTGGTGTCTCTCAGTGCAAGTACAAAAGCATACATACATGGTATAGAAAGAGAGGCCTTGGGAAAGTGTTTGTTTATAGCTGCTTTAAAACACATCATAAATTTTCATGTAATGTAAAGAAAAAAGTTCAGAAGTTCCTAATGAGATAATATATGTAGAATACATAGAAGAATAGGAGACTAGAACTTAAAATTAGTCCCAGCTCTGGCAGTGCTTTGACAAATAAATGCCTGCCTGCACAGCAGGTTCTTCAGCTGTAGAGCTGAGACTACACTGGGGAAGACTTTTAGGGACTGACTTGCTTTGTAAGGCTCAAAGCTAACATGAGCACCTGAACACGAGCCGGATAGCTGGCTTCATTTACTAAATTAAATAGCTATTGCCACCTACTGGCTATATTGCAATATTAATGTAACAGACTAGTGATTTCAAGCATACAAAATCAATCACTTGTGTTTTCTCCATATGAAGATTGTATGCACTAATAATAGAATAATTACTAGTTTCTCTCTTTTCCAATGAGGAAATGATACTTCACAGTGTTTTCTCTTTTTACAAGGTATGCTGGTAGAGCAGTTTTGTACATTGAGAGACTGCATCATCTGGCCATATTTGGCTATGCTAGAGGGTATAATACGACTATTCGTAAATGTAATTCGTGTCTATCTGTACTCGCCTCTTTTCATAGACACACAAGAGGTCTGAGCCAGGAGGACGTATTTTTAGGCTGTTTGCCTAAAGCAGGACAGATACCAATTGCTGGCTGGGCCTAGGTGCTCGAAATACCACCATATTTAAGCGAAGCTGTGGACATCGTTTACCTGAAGAATGGGCATGCATCAGTAAATACATTGCATCCTTTCTGCTGTTAGCAATCAATGAATTTAACTGCAATCAAAGCACTTCTGATTCTCCTACATCTACGCAGTATCAAAGACTGGCACCATGTTATGAAGAAAAATAATGCATGTTATGAGCACAATTAATGGTATCTGCAATATTTTCCCAAGATAACCTGAAGCAGGTAGAACAAGATGCATTTCAAGGAATTTTAGTAAATGAGAAACAAAGGCTGCGCTTAATTCTGGTCCCATCTCAGCTTTGCCAGTAAAAACCCAAGAACTATGCAGGATGAAGAAAGTTACCTTCATTCACAGCAGCTGAAAATTTTATCTCCTGTCTTCCTCCAGCTGATTGGGCTGTATCATTTAATGAACATTATTCTACCAATTCAGCCAGTAAAGCACTTTTTCAAAGCTCCAATGCAAATTACATGACTTAGTTTAAAAAAAAAAAAAAAAAAAGAATAAATGTGGTTTGCCTAAAATTGTACTGAAACACGTCAGAGAGTGCTCATCTAACCTGCACCAACCATATGGATAAAGGCAGCAACTTTTGACTGCTGAATGGTGATGAGTAATGGCAGAAAGTAGTTTCTCCGTTCAGTCTAACCAGATTGACAAGAGGATGTTTTCACACACCCTAAATTAGAGCCTATTGCGTAGTGTGGATGTGCTCATTCAGTTGTGGAGTAATTTTACCATTTGGCTTAGGCTGTAGTACCCTGAAATTGCTCTATCTGAGAACGTAATTCTCCACAGAGGAGTTTAAGATATAGTAATTTAGCTGTATTGACTTCACATGTTCAGTTGATTTCCTTACATTTATAGATTGTTCATGTGCAGACCAGCCCTCTTAAGTTTCACATAGGGATATGTCTTCAGATTTCATTAGCGTCAAGCACAATGCAGTCGAGGAAAATTACGCATTCAGCAGAAACCCATATCAGACAATTACATAAATGCTTGCTAAAAATTGGCAGCAGCAGTCAACATTTCAAGTGGGACACATACCAACAAGCAGTCTCAAATAAACAGCTACTCGACTTTCATAAACAGAAGACTGCTCAGTCCTTTCCCCCAATTGTTGGGATTTACTTTGAGGATTTCTATTGAAAATACGAACTGTAATCTTATGCTAAGAGTGCTCTGAAGCCATTCTACAGACAATGCCTGGGGAACGAGCAGTTGATGTTAGCTTATTTTAGAAAGCATCTGTAAAAATGTCTGTGAAGGATAAGCTATCCTGGGTCCCTAGACAATATTAGGTATTAGACCGTCTCCTGTGAGAAACTGCAGCGTACTGAAGTACTATGGTAGTATGTAATTGCTGTAGCCTCACAGTTTGTCTCTTTACCAAGTAAAGTTCAGGTTCAGGAATGAACTTGGCCATAGCACTGCTATAGCATTTAGCTTGGCAAGCAGAGATGCAGCAGCATCCAGAACACTTCTTTTACGATGCCAAAATAGCCATTATTTTTTTAGCCTGGAGGACTATACTACAGGTTCATTTTAATCTGTCTATGCCATAGTTCTGTATTAATCTGTTCCCTGTGCTCTCCTCCCTTTCAATAACTCTTCAGAGCTAAGAAAGTTGACTGCCATTGGCAACTAAAATTGCAGATTTTTGGCAGCCGGGACGAAGTTTAACACAAAGCACAGCATGGCAAAGCACAGCATGGCAAAACACAGTATTTAAAACATGTTAAGGACAAAGTGTTATCGTTTGTTTAAGTACAACCACCCTGCAAAGAGAGATGGTGAGGGGACAGCCATTGTTTGCTGGAATTGCCATAAAAACTAAGCTGTGAGCAACCATGGGATGGCGGTCTTGATTCACACAAGTACAGCTTAAACACCATCCTGCAGCAAGTAGTAGCCACAAAATAAGCACATCCAGTCAGCTGCTCTTCATCCAAATCCGTAGCAAGTTAATAAATACATTTTCTCTTAGCTAGGCTTGGTATTAGTACTGCTGCCAAGATCTGCTGGCTGAGAAGTCTGATGTTTATCCATCGTGCAACATGGAGGCCTTTTCAAGAAAATTGTTAAAGATTTCAAATGCATGCTAAAGACACAAGCATTCAAAGAGAATTTAATAACTGAAATGGTCTAAGGTATATCCAGTGGCATAAACAATAACGGTAATTTTTAAAAAGTCATCAATTTTGTATTCTAATTCTCTATACTCTTTAAATTCTTATTTGTATATTACTTTCTATTTCAATTCATTAAGACATCAGATTAAACTTCAGGGTAGCTACTGTAGAGCAGGTACAATCATAAGTATTTTGTCAGGTAGAGAAGTTGAGCCGTAATATTATAGATGGCTGTAGAATAAAGGCAGAGAAATTTTTTTTTATTCAAAATCTCGTCACAGAACCATGGTGGTAGCCTTGTAGTTCCCAGTCCACAAATCCTATTCTGATTAGTTTAATAAAGCAGGAACTGAATTGTCTTCAGATGCGTCACAGACAACCTGAGGTCTCTATGCAGCAGCAGGAGATCAGGCAAAAATGAATCACATCAGCAGAACCACAAACAAATAAAAAACTAACCTTAAAAACATGCCAAGTTTCAGCTCTACATTCTGAAACCATACCAAGTTTCCTCAGTGCTTTCCATCTTTAGACCTATTTAATTAAAATTTACTTTGTGAAAGCAAGGCAGACATCAGAACAAAAAATTGCAACCTGTAATTGTGTGGGGACAGGCCATCACTCATTACCGTATAGCACTACAGTAGATTATACAAACAGTGAAAAATGCTTCATGTTATGCTTCAAACTCATTGACTTGCAGGAACATATTTCAGACTTGCTTGATTGCTTACCAGTTCTCCCTGTCTGCTAGGGGATATGAAAGTGTGCACATTGAGGCACATAAAATTAGCTAAAGCTCTAACAGATTTGAAGTCCAAAGACTTTAGTTATTCTATGTCTTTTCAGTCACTTGGAATTTCCCTCAGCCTTCTCTGAAGATTAAAGCAAGTTAAAACAAACACTTTTATTAAATTCTGAGACAGTATCCAGCCTCTATATTTCCTTCAAGGGGACTTCCAACTGACAGCTCAAGCATAAAAGCCCAAAGAATAGCCAAAGGTGTTTCTCTGAGGGCTGTTGGAGGCTGCGGGCTGCTGGTGTTGCATTCAGATTTGCAGAAGACCTGCACTGTTGAGAAATGTTCCTACAATGTGGATGCAGCTAATCCTGTCAATGAACTGGGTTTACTTGTAGTATGCTACAGTTAAAGATTATGTTGAAAACAGCAGAAAGGCGGAATTTCCCAGTCATGTCCTGGATGTTTAATTTTTGTTAAGTTCACAAGCTCTTTGGTAAGCATTTATTTTTTTGCCTTATGCACACAGGAAAGTTAAAATACAGGTAAAGAAGTGTATGGATTTACAGACTGTTATCCACTGTACACTGTGAGTAGTTCTTTGTATTTTCTGAGGTGAGTTGACCAACATAGTGCTCCGTAGGTGCTCAAGCAGAGAAATAGTGTAAAATCTCTGGACAGTTATTAAGTTCACAACTTAATTTACTGTGCACTGACTCCTCTGTGCAAACAAGCCCAATAGCTTGAGCAAAGTCAAGAGAAGAGCGTATCTAATTGACAAGTGAGCTTTTCTCTGAAGACTTTACTCCAGGAATATGAAGCTAGCAGACAAAATATCTTCTTTTTTAAAATGGCAGCAGTTAAGGGTGAGTGGCTGAGCCCTTGTGGGAAAACCCACTCAAATGGCATGTTTTCTAAAACGAATGAACCCCTAAGCGTATTTGGTGGCGGTGCCATAGTACTGAAAAGAGCTCTACACCTTTGTCTGAACTAAGGCTTCAGTTGTGCTGGGAGATGTGTTAACAAACTGGCACAAATACCGTACATGTGTTTAAATGTGTTATGTGGATACCTGGCTGCATTGAACTAGAAGATTGTTTCTAATGTGGCTTCCTTGCCACATACTGCATGTACCCTGTTTCTGCAAAAATGCGATATTCACAAATGCAGATTACTAAAATCTTGGTTTCGTTGCTTTTAAACAAAGTCCATTATCACGAGGCAGGTGGGGCTTCCTGTATTTTAATGTCACCCAAAATACCTGCCTGCCTCAAACTGAACCCATAGTCCAAATTAGAAGCTGTATTATTTCACCTGATGGGTTGCAAAATACAAACGCAAATGAAGACAAGTGGTGTAGCTATCCCTCAAACTAGTGACATTCAGAAAGGTTAAAAGCGTGGCAAGCCCAAAGAAGATATGACAAGCATTTAGTGCCATTTCTCTGCTCTTTTTAGCTAATAGCAAAATACTTGTTTGGAAAAAGTTTTGTACATCTAAGTTGATAGCTTAATAACATTTTTGTAATCATATTCACGTTGTATCTGCTTAAGAAAATTTTTCTTTCTTTTCAATAGCTGTCTTGTATTGAGGGTGTGAAGTGTAGCTCTGAGTAACATTTATTCTATAACTTCTTGGCATGGAAAGAGTTTTTATGTACCACTTAGTTGGTACTCCATCACTGTGTATATAATAAAATAATTTTGAATTACATCAAATTTTCATGTGAATCAGCCATTGGTAGATGCTACATTTTCACTTGAGGAAAGCACATGCCCCAAAACTTGAAGATTAATTTAAACATTTATGTAAAGGCAAAGCAGAGGAGAAGTCATGTAGCAACACAGCTTCAGCCACTATAGTGTGTATAGTTAAACATTTTACAGCTTAATGTGTATTGTATGTAACTACACCCTATTCAGAGGCTCATATCTAAGGTTGAACAATTGGTTCTCCAGACACTCATGCAGTAGACTAATTATGGAGAATATGTGCATCCTAGTAAATACACATCTCTTGCCTGCCTTCCAAGTTCTTAGATGTGTAGAAAATATATAGGTCTATTAGACCAAGTATAATAGCAGGAACATTTTTCCCTTCCTTGATTTAAAGATGCTGAATCAGGAACAGAGGAGGGTATGCATTCTGTCGTGCTTTTTAAATTGCTTGGCTGCTCACAGCATGTATTTCCTTGCTTCTCTTTCATCCACAGATTTGTCCTTGCTTCACATTTGAAAATCTTTACTGTTAACTTGTAAATCCTGTTAGCGTTGCCATAATCAAAGGCGGTACATCTTAACATTCTGCTTCTGTATACTTACTCAAGCAAACAGTGATGCAGACCCTTATTTGTCACCATATCTCTCAGCTTAATCACTACAGGTGAAATGCTTTGACATTTCAAAATCATTAAATAGAAGCTTGGAAAAATGCTGGTTTTAAATATAACTGTTTCCAAAATTTATGGTCACACTTGAAAAATACTCCATTGCAATTCTGAGCATAATTATAACCTTAAGAAACCATCTTTGTCATTTCAGGCAGTCAGCTATACCTCAACTCAGGTGTTCTTATTATAAGTCAGAAAACAAGAAAAGTGAAAAATTAGGAACTGTGATTTTTTTTTTCCAGTTACAGTTAATTTTTTGCTTTTTCATTAGCACTTTATCAAATAGTAGGGAGATTGAACCAGAGAAAGTATTGATTTTGGCATGTATTTGTTAGGTGTTTCTTGATGATGAGCACCTACCTCTACATCCTAGGCAGGGTAGAGAGTCAAACGAGATCAGTCAGTCATTATTGTATAGATCTCATTTTCAATGTTCTTAGAAAGCAAAGGTGTTTTGTTTTGTGAGAGCAGAACTCACTACTTCAGTACCTGTTACTCCATTGCTACTGCTTAAGAAATCTTCTCTGAAAATAAGCAAATGAGTAGATGACAAAGTATTTGTTGGATTCACCAGCCCTCTGCAAAACTTTAAGAAGGACAGAGATAACGGCTGTAAATTCCTTTTCCTACGGCTCAGCAAAGAGCTACTCCCTGAACAAGAGTTGTGTGTTGCACTGAGATCTTTACAAGCCATCTTGTGCCCAAAAGCTACTCTAACTTTTCCGTTTATACCAAGTGGTCTATAAAAAGATATTATCTCTACCTACAAATGTTATCCTACACACTTCCTCAGAACACCATGCTACAGTGAAATACCACTAGTACGTATTTCATTTGGCATTTGTCGATATTGTAATCAAACAGCTAAAAAGTCATTATTAGGCAATTAAGGCTTATATCAGCTGAATAGATCAACCTTGGCAATACCTTCTTATGCAGAAACAAAAACTGGCATCACAGTCTTCTACTATGACAGTGCTCAGCACAACTGCTAAATCACCACTCTGCCCTGTAGCTTTTGCCCAATTGCAAGGGAATAGTGTTCATACTACTGCCTTTTTAAAATTTATTTTTCATGTGACAGCTGGCTGGCTGCTGCCCAGACTTTCAGAGTTCAGTGTCATAAACCACTGCAAGAAGATTCCCTGATCTAATTCCTTGAAGCTCTCCAAAATATGAATGATCACTGACAGGCAAATAAAAGGCTTATTACTTATCAAGCAACTGGAAAAGAAGGGAAAGGAATGAAAGAGAACATTACAACTAATGTGAGACAGAGAAGGTTGTCCGCATCATGGAATCATAGAATGTTTTGGGTTGGAAGGGACCTTATAGATCACCTAGTTCCAACCCCCCCTTCCACTAGACCAGGTTGCTCAAAGCCCCATCCAACCTGGCTTTGAACACTTCCAGGGAGGGGGCATCCACAGCTTCTCTGGAC
>Ga0181612_101324_pt1 | contig 10586 bp, 7 predicted proteins | sample HoacroProtozoa21_FD_119630 | JGI IMG/M metagenome (GOLD analysis project Ga0181612, IMG submission 119630) | Hoatzin crop microbial communities from Cojedes, Venezuel. Combined Assembly of Gp0051906, Gp0051904, Gp0051908
AGGGGATGGCGACCGGGCCGGGGTCCCCGCTGCGGTGAGGGGGGGAAGGAGGGAGCGGGGCAGCCCCTCAGGAGATGTCGGCAGGACCGGGGTCCCCGCTGCAGTGGGGACCCCACCGCGCCTCTTCCCAGCGCCGGGCGCGGAGGTGGCGGGCGGTTGGCGGGCGGTGGTTTACCCTCGACACCAGAAGAACACCGGGGTTGGCAATGCTGGGACAGGTATATTCACGCATTGGCCTAATCCCGATTTACTTTCTGAAACAACCTTATTTTAAAAAGTAATGAAATTTGAGTAAGTTATTTTAATACATAAGATACTCAGTGAAAGGATGGTGATTAGCCAAAAACCCCCAACCCCAGGGAATGCGGCCCAGCCAGACCGAGAGGCGAGCACCGTGTCCCCTCACGATGGGGACACCGGCCCCAGCCTGTCCTTTAGCGTTGTGCTCACCAGGGCCACCGAAGGCAGTTTTTGCACTGATCTCACAAAAGATAGGCTTCAAAAAAAATCTTACACCATGCTTGTTACTCACCGTATTAAAACAGAGCTAAAATTGTCCAAATTAGCATAGTTACTGCCACAGTTTGTTTGGTTTTGGCCAGACTGTAATACCTGTGCTGGGTGTGGCTAATGGCAATTAGTGCTTTGGTCTGTGGCAGTCCCACAGGTTCGTGCAGTGAGCTGCTAACTGGCATAAATTAATGTCCTGCTCACGCATGTATTTGCAAACTGATTTACGAGGGCACTAATTGGCAAGCGTATGCTGAATGGTCAAGGCTTAGCCCTTAAACTCCTCTTTTTTCTGATTTCAGGACGACTGCTACAATGGCTTTCTGACTTCTTACCAAGCCACAAACACAAACTACGGCAAATCAACTGAGATGACTCTTATACTCAAATTTGTATCATGCTCATCAGGAAAAGTACGTATATAATGCAGTTCACTTCTTCCCTTTTTCCTGCTTAATGGAAAGAGGAAGAAGAGGCTGTTGTTAAAATACTGCTGCCAGTTGACTATTTTTAAGACTTAAAATATCTTAAGATGGGCTTCTAGACTTCTGAGTGTCCATTGAAGGAAGTTGTCTTAAAATGTGGAATGTCTGGCAGTATTTCTACACGGAGCTGCTCTTTCCTTATGCTCATTTCTCTGAGTCAGAGAGACACAGAGTGTGTTGAGTATCAGGGCCTCAGCGCCTTGGGCTTTATTTTTGTATATGCAGAGCACCCCACGTCCAAATACCTCACACGCAGAATGGACTTGTGATACAGATCAGATCTCAGAGACTACAGGGCAAAGCAACAGAAGCGGTATTTGATTGCCACAATGTTTAAATGTTTTTTGGGAAGAAGGCAAGACTAGGATTAAGTGAAGGGCAAGTTCTGAGTCTGAGATCCACAGTGCATCTTGTGAGGAAGAGGAAGCCAGGAGTACAGCTAGTATTCCACTAGAAAATACATGGAGGATGGATATAATCCATAAAAAATGAGCTATTAAACCAGATACTTTCTTCCTATCAGTTTGACTGCAGCACTACCACCCCATCACCGTCTGAGCCCTCCCCCTGCCACCTGCAAGTGGCACCTCAGGATGGCCAAGCAGCTACGTTCAGGAGAATAAACTTTCTGTATCATTCTTTCCAACCTGCATTGCTGCCAGTCACCTTCCGAGCACTGTGTTACCTTTTCATGATTTCCCATGCTGGTTTTGCCTTCCAAGGCCGCTCACATCCTTTTCCCATCGTAATACCCAGGACTGACCAGTATTCTACATCCCACCCCCCTGGTTTATTATTTTCTCAGTTTTCTTGAAGTTCACACTTCTGCACTGCCTCCAGCTTGCCTTTATTGATGTCAAAAGCAAGTCCCATGGCAAGGGCAGAAGGATGAGCAGGGAAGGCACCTAAACTGGGAGACAGAGGAACAGCTCGATGGATGGACGCAGAGACAGCGCAGGGGCTGAATCCAACCCGTTAAATGGCCCAGAACAAAACAGGAAGGAGTTTCCTCCTCGCACTACCAAGCCCCACCCTGGAACTTCTCATGACCTTCAATAAAACACAGTGAGCTATTCAAAAGGCAAATGTTTATTAGGTACACTGAACTTTAAAAAACTTGTAAAGAATTATGCAAGAAATATATTTAAATATAACAGGTGTTATTGCAATTGCGCTACATTACAAAATCACTTTCCTACTGTCAGCACAATCTGAAGACCTTAATGTTCTATGCGAGATAACGTTACATTGACTCTGGCATACAGTACGTGGTCTGCACATTTTTTGTTCAGACGTCTGTTGTGCTGCACCAGGTTGTTCTTGAAGACAAGGTCAGCTCTTCACGGACCTATGCCTTTTATGTTTCAGTAAATAAAGGAACTGGCAAGGAATAACATGAACTGCTGTTTTCCTTAGCAAGAAAGGAAAATCAAAACATGGTTTCAGGTGACGATAAAATGTCGTATGAGTAACAGTTCAGGAGGTAAACTCTCTTTCTGTGGCCAGGTAGCCCCTGTTAATCCGACTCGGCATTGCTACAGGTGCACCAAAAAGGAGAATGACTCCTAGGTCCAGCACTTACACAGACGAAGTTAGTAACAGTACATTACATTCAAGTCTCTTGATTTGCTTATTGCCATGCTGCACCATGTTATTGCTTCATATTACATATATTGAACAAGAGGTTTCTGACTGCCAAGTCAGAGCGTTCAGAAATACAGCAGAGGCTACTGACTAAAACGAGAAACTGCACAGGATAAGGACAGGAAGTCAAAGACTAAACTCAAATCCTTTGTCAGCGAGGAGTGCTGGAAACAAAAAATAGGAAAACCCAAATACCGCTTTCCCTAGATGAAACCTGCCATAGCACTGTAATAAAGGAAGCTAGGCATATTCTGAATAAGAGGTTTAACTAGTTTAGTTAATGAATGGCAAGATCTATTTCTCTTAGAAGCAGATCAACAGTCTGGAGAGTAAGACCGATCCTAATAAAGATAACAAACTGGGAGAAGTAATCCAAGCTCTTTTTCACTATAGATAAAAATATAGATGAATTTAAGGCACATGTATTTTAAAAATTAACACACATTATTTTCTTTGGAGCTAATAATACAAAGTTAGCCGTAACTGCATTATCAACATGCTGTACACAGGAGCTTTTATGTGCATTACTTACATCAGCATTATCAGAAAACAATCACAAAATTATTCACACGCACACATGTGCATGCATAAACGTGAGCATAGACAGGAACACTACAGTAGAAAAAAAGAAATGTTCCTGTAGAGGTCTTAGGCAGTAAAGTTCTCAGGGATACACACTTTGAGTAACTCGAACGCGTGTGTAACATTAGTTGTGCAGGACAGCCGACGCAAGGCCAGCGTGCAGAGAGCAGGCGATTCACACATCTGGTGTGGGGGCAGTCGGAGGCCGCTCACCGGTCTGTGGCAACGCTCACAGCACTCGCACAGTCATGATAACCTGACAGCCAGCTGGATTTTTATTAAAGCCATCTGAAATAATTCAACACTGAGGAAACTTGTGTGCTAGACATATTAAAAAAAAAAAAATAATCACTGCTTGGCCCCCAACCAGACAGCAAATTTCTGCTTAAAAATCTCATCTTACCTGGTGGACTCCTTTTCTGAGTATATATTGCTCAGATTTTTTAACCAGGCACAACAAACCATTTAATTTGTACTTTCTTGTGTGCACAAGACTACATTCAGCTGCAAACATCCATTTTGCCTCACAGTGATCAAGCTGTTTGAGTTTCTTAATGCTCTTGAAGCAGCTTTTGCCACCTTCAGTGGTAGAAAAAACCCACATACACTCGCCCAGCTGGGCAACTGGGAAAAAACAAGCCTTTGGGCTTTCTTGGGCATTGCCACTCAAAGACAGCATCTTTATCACTCCAACAGAGTTCAGCGAGTTAACAAACGTGAAATATTTTTACCACCTGAGTTTCAGCATCTGGAGCAGCAGTCCTACGAGCACCCAGAATGTTTTTGTTTCAGCAAGCCCAGCCAAACACAGAACCCAAATGCACTGTGTTTCCTCCTGCCATCTCTCACCCCACCCCACCAGTTTCTCTCTTTGGAGCTGGACCGAGTTCACAGCTCTGCCTACCCACTGAGAGCGCCAGCACATCACCGTGCCTTGGGCAGGAGGGAAACCTGAAGTCACAGGGACTTGTAGCTCAAATAAAACCAAAGCAGGATAAACGGAGTCATTATCTAAGATAATGTGGTGAACTCAACCATTCTGAGGAAGAAGCTGGAGCAGTCAGCAGTGTCCCTGCTCTCAAGCACGAGTGAACAAAGCTTCCTCGGTGAACCTCTGCCAAGGTGAGCACTTCCTCTTCCTACACCATCAGCCCCCCTCAGAACTGTGCAGTGTTAAAAATCCCATTTAAAAGCTTGAGTAAATTATCCTAAGGGTCCATATCAACACAGTCTGCATGAAAGATATCTGCGCTTCAGAGAATAGAAACAAAAGCAATCTTTGACGAGAACTATGGAAAACTAACAGTACAACTCTGGACCCTTGGTGCCAGAGTGGAAAGCACAGTGCCTAATCCTCGAAATGCACACCAGGCACGTAGACAGAATGAATCCTCTGACGGTACAAACAAGAGATTCCACACACTGTGCCTACTTCAGCATTACCAAGGAGCGAGCCTACAGGTAATGCTAAAAGACTACCAAGCAATGCCACATGCTTGATGGCTGTAAAGCGAGGCAATGCCTGGTGCAGCGAAAAGCGGAAGGCTACAGGCTGCACTGTAAGGCAGTACTGAAGTTACGGATTCAGAGCCTTCCTGAAGCCAGCCTGCAAGGGAGCATCAACTTTCCTTTCAATGAACATCATATTGCTAAGAACAGAAGGATGTAACTGATGAAGGGGACATCAAAATGGAGAAGGAAAACATTTACTCTCATTTCTTTTTAAGAGTGAAATACTTTAAAGGTAATTATCTGTTTAGTGGAGTGAAATATTAGACAACTCTTAGAATTTATTTTTAATCTTTGGAGATACTTGAGCACCCTTCCCATGTATGGTTAGTCTCCAGTTACATCTTTGTACCTCTACTTTGGAGCTGCCACACCTATCACCATTTATGATGGAAAGCTTTTGATTATACTAGACGACCTTAATAATTTTCTCTCCTAGTTGAGACAAAAAAAACACCCCAACTTGCTGCTCAAGCCCATAAACTGCAAGCAGCTAGATATGCTTAATAGTGAGAGTTTAAATCTTTGAATCCATCCATACCTAAGTGAAATGCATCGGAGAACAGGTGGCTCAGGAATGCAACTGCCAAATTAATGCATCCTTCTAGAAAAATGGTACATTTGCATTAAACCAAAGTTGAATTCTTCTTTTCTAAAACATCTAAAAATACTTCTTCTAACAGAGCAGGCCGTAAGTGCAAATTATTTACAGATGCAACAAGCAAAAAAAAAAAAGGAGAAATCCACTGCTTGTTTTAAGGAAATCATTGCATGAATACCTGCCATTTTAGCAATGTTCCACACATGTAATAGCTCAGCATTGAATACAGGTTCTCAAGAACTGTAAGCAGGTGTTTTCTTCTACATCTACATTTCTGCATTTACTGGTTCGTTAAACACTGTCATTTTCAAAATAATAGGTAACAGTAAATAATTTTTTCAGAAAAGACAACTAAACTATAAAAGGAGTCTTCAAAACCACAGAGAGCAGTATCTTGTTATTTACAGAGTAGTGCAGTATTATAAACACAGATTAAAAGATACCTATACATAAATGACATTGTTCTACACCTACAGAATAAAGCTTGTTTAAAAACAGTTTAGCATGACAATCAATATTACAAGTCTTAATACAAACAAGAAGGAAATCAAAGGGAAGGCAAGTATTTTTCAAATTGCATCTCTAATGAAGTGCTCCTATCATTTTTTACATTTTCATTTACAATGATGGCACAAGTTATGTACAGTGTTAGTACACAGTATCAGCGACTGGGCAACTGCCACTGCTATCAATGGACCTTATTCACAGGTACTGAAATTACCTTCTCAGAGCAACACTTGGTGAGCAGATACAGAAGAAACTTAGAAAAGGATTAATTTATGCGGTTCACTTGTCTTAACATTACCGAGGGACTCTGTTTAGGGCAACATGAATGTACATGCTTGGGGACTGACTTCCCAACTGCACTGTTGATATGCAGAGATTTGTATTTTATCAGCGTTCTTAGCATATACAAAGCAGTGTTTGGTACTTAGCCAGAAACTGAAATTTGTGTCCTTTCCTGAGGTTGCAAGTTAATGCATCACAAAGTGCAGCTCCCAGTGCTCTTTAAGAGTCACAACCACATGCTACTGAAAACGATGACTCCCAGTTTGGCATCGCTTCACGGAGGGTCAGAATTTCCATCTCGTGAAGAAGTACTCTGGGAAAACAGATGAAGACAGTCCAGTGGAACAGACGACGTTCCAGAGATGGTGCTTGTTTTCACCCTCCTGAGCAAACATGGAGACCAGAACCCTGAGGCCAGGGCTGTCTCTGCAGGGGCCTTACGGGTTTTTTCTGCCCTGGCACTGACCAGCTTCCCTGCTGGCTGCTGTCCTCAGAATTCCTTGGAAAGGCAGTTCCTGAGGTTTTTGGCGATTAAAAGGAAATTGGTACACAGACAATCCTATTCATTTGCCAACTCTCGAGTCCTATTTCATTTTTTATGAACTTGTGTCTCAACTATATAACTACTGGAAGTACAGAGACCTAGTACAGCTATCTAGGAAGGACTTAAAAAACTTTACCAAAAAAAAGGTCAAAATATAGGTGCTTCCTAGGCTTCAGAATTATCCAAAACACGTTATGTCAGAGTTACCTCACATAGCTACGTGGACAGGTCCACAGATATTTTTCTGGTGACAGGAGGGACCCTTCCAGAACTTCTTCATCTGTGGCCAAGCAGCTTATACAGTAATTTAACTGTGCTAGAGTAAGTGATTGTCTGAAGAAAGGCCAAGAAATTCTTGGTGGGTACTCTGCCATCTCTGTAGACGAGGTACCCGAAAGACCAATTTATAAGCTGTAGGGCGCAACCCAAGTCCCCACCTCTGCCATCAGGTAATTTATAACGGGATTCAGGAAAGCGGAAGAATCCAGACTTCATCCTCCTTCATTCCTTGAATAGTTTAGAGATACGTCACACTGAGCAAAGAGCGAACCCAGTAACTTTCAGACTTCAGCCATACTATGCAAAAAATTAAGAACTGGGCTTCAAAATTGGCTCCACAGATGCACGCCGACACCCCACCGGTCACTGGTTTTCCATGTCACACAGCCTCACACTTCTGACAAACAGTCAGCAACACTACGAGTAAGGCCCACAGTGTGAAGGTACTGCAACACACTGCAGTGACGGCTGTGTGGCTCACTGAACAACCAGCTTCTCCTTCCGAGAACAGCATTCCTCAAAGATTCTCATATTTTCCCTACGTAGCTTGTTTTGTTTGGGTTTTTTGTTTTGTTTTGTTTTTTTTTTTTCTCAAATTCTAAACCATGCATGATCTGATGTAAAATCTGCTTGGTTAAGCCAAGTAATCTGCTTGTAAGAACGCTGTGCATATGGATTATAATTATATAACCTTTTTTTAATTGTAATTATCCTGGATGATTCTTTGGCATTTACTTGCCTATGTATTTTTCCAATTAGCAGAACCTGGAGCAGATAGCACTTCTTAGGACACATGCACAAATGCTTGGGAAGGCACCTCCCCCACAAAGCTTTCAAGATTCTAATGACAGACCACACACAGGGCGAACTTTCTGAGCACTAGTACAACAGACTATTACTGCTCTCGTATCAGAGCCCGTAGCAGATATAACTGAACTCTGGTTACTGGATAGATTTGTAGACTTGTTTCGTAAGTTCAATCAACCCTTTTTCTAAAGGCACAGAATATAATTTTCATAGGACACTTAGGTAGGGAAAGGGCATTTTCCCACTTCAAGAATCTTTAAAAAGCCAGCCTTGCAGCAGACCACTGGATTCATTCATGCCATCTTCTTCTTTTCTCAAGAAAAAAAGTTACAGTTTAAAGCCTTTTTCATTATATCTATGAATCGTCACACAGCCGTGGTATGATACTGGCCTGGGCATGGCTGCTACTCCTGTGATAATGCCCGTTGCAGGGTCATAACAAAGAACAGTGTCTGTAGCTTCACCATTTTCTCTTCTTCCACCAAGGATATAGATTTTTCCGTTGCACACAGACATGCCACAGTTCTCCTGTTTCAAAATACACAAAGGATTAGGCAATTATTTAAAAAGACACGACTTCAATTCCTGCATGTCTACACCAGGGCAGACGGACAGCACTGTGACTACCGTCTGTAAACAGACTGGCCGATCCTGCTCCCTCCTGAAAGGGCCAAGGCAGAAAGCACAACAACGGGGAAAAGCAGCAGCACAATCCCACAGAAAAGACTATTTCAGGTCTAAGCCTTCACCACACGTAGCTCAGACAAGGAACACGACAGAATGTAGCTCAACACTCTACTTACCTTTCAAACATCTCAGATAAGCGAAGGAGAGAACAAAGGTGTTTCAAAAGAGGGACCACAGTAGGTCCTATTAATGCAAAAAATGGGAAAAGGAGAAGCACCTTAGAGGAGTATCAAATAACGAAGAGGGATGTGAACAGGGGAGAGGAAAGAAGCCCTGACTAAGAAAAGTGCGCATAAGACAACGCTAGGTCTTACTTCAAAGAGAGCTAGGATTTTATTTCTTCCTTAAAAGCAGGCATGGAGAAAATAAGTCAAATAGAGAACACAGATCAAAACAGAGGAATAAAGGAAAGGCCAGGAAAAAGAAGAGCAAATTTCTGTTAATGGTAGATATCACAGATTATGTGATTGATGTTTTAAAAACATAGGGAAAACTGATACACACACACTTTACTACGGAGGGGACACATTTTTAAATGCTGTTCAGCGTTCCATACGTGGAAGTGATCCAGCTCTTGCTGCTTAAGTCAGATACTTTGCGCTACACGCTGTTTGTTGGGTTTTTTTTTTTCTTTCTTTTTCCACACTGTAAAAACAGCCTTCAGTATTTTTTGTTACATTGAAAGGTTTTAATCAATTATCAGAAAATTACTAGCTTCAGTCTAAATTCGAACATGCAGCAGAACTTGACAGAGATCAATATCTACACAATTAAAACATCATCTGTTACGCTGTTCTCCAACAGCAACTGCTCTCAAACGAAAACGCTGGGCTGGCTAACAGTGACACCGGCTGAAGAGCTACTGGTTTAGAAACTTCCACTGCTCTGAGGTTTGGAATTATAATGATGCAAAGCAAGAATGGAATCAGAGATGCAGTTTTAACAGGGTTAAACAAGCGTATACTCGTTTCACGCCAAGATACTTGCGTAAAAAAATACCTTTCGGATGTCTACAGGCCTGTTAGTGTTAATTACCTGTCTGCTGAACGTGTTCTGTATGTGCATCCAGTAGTCCTCAACCGGATCATAGCAGTATATCGCTTTGGTAAGCCCACCGGCAACATAGATCAGATTGTTTAGAGACACAGCCGTAATACATCTTTTTGCGATAGGGATAGTTGCACGGAGCAACCACGAGTTAGTATCAGGATCGTAAGACTGAACCTGAAAACAAATACATGCTTTTCAGATTAAAAGCCTAATGGAAATAATAACCTGGCACACCCAGGCAGGTGATACAAGGAGAGCCAAAGAAGCGGTACCTGGCGGGCACTACCTCACCGAGAACACGAAGTCAGTATAAACACAGGTCCATGTGTCAATAATGTCTATATATGCACTACAGTCAACGTTGTTTTCCTAACACTTGGGTTTAAGAATTCATGGAAGTTGTGAAGCCAATGACAGCATCCATGAGAAAGACCATAGTAACAGTGTATTACTGAGATTATGTCTTTTACTCTGTATTTTTTGTGTTACAGTAACTCCATACTTCATTCAGTTAAAACAGATCTCTGCGTGACCTGTTTTGAAACCACAAGTCTCTGTCTGCCACAGAGAGAAGGTGCAATCAGACACAATTAGCTGACCTTGTCAGAGCACGTGTTGTCGTCAGGACCGCCCCCGATCACAAAGAGTTTGCCGACACAGCTAGCGACTGCTGGGGAGCTCACAGCTTCTTTAAGGGGAGCCACCTCTGTCCATCGATTGGAAAACGAATCGTAACACTCTACACTGCTGAGACGGTTTTGCCCGTCGTATCCTCCAACAACATACACCTATGCAAAGTGGTGAAAACTATCATCATTGCATTTTTAGAGTAGTTATTACATTTAAATATGAAATTAAATTAAAGCGGCAAGAATCCTAATTGGCTAGGTTTGTGAAGGGATACTTTCCTCAAATTTTTAATTTATACGTAGGAGAAGAATAACATGGTCTAAAAATAAATAGGCAAGGACTTTCTGGAGAGTTCAATTCAGTCACATGTGGAATGACACTGCAAACACACATCCAAAGCACAGTATTATTAATACTGAGATAGAAACTTCCCACTTGAGTGGCATTTGTTCAAAAAGGCACCTCTCCG
>Ga0181612_143534_pt1 | contig 10586 bp, 4 predicted proteins | sample HoacroProtozoa21_FD_119630 | JGI IMG/M metagenome (GOLD analysis project Ga0181612, IMG submission 119630) | Hoatzin crop microbial communities from Cojedes, Venezuel. Combined Assembly of Gp0051906, Gp0051904, Gp0051908
AACACATACAGCAAGTACAGATTCAAAAACCACAGCCATCTGATCAAAGTCAGCAACATTTTTTACCGGCGACTATTTAACTAACACAATAAATGCGTATAACAAAATTTAACAAAATCTACGAAAATTGTTTTAACACCCGCTGCTCAGCCCTACCGTTATCCCCGCCCCACCCTTGGGCACCAATTTAATGTTCTGGTTTGGTGCGGCCGGTAACAAATTGCCACGCGGCCGCCCCTCCCCCCGCCGGGGTGCGGAGGAGAATGGAAAGAAACAGGCAGAAACTGGTGGGTGGGGATAAGGGCAGTTTAACAGAACAGCAAAACAGAGGGAAAAGTAACAACAACGATCCAGATGAGGAGAAAACACAACACAAACCGCATGACCCACAGAGCCGCTCTCCCGGACCGGACCGGCGCCCGGGCTCCTGAGCTGCGAGTGAGTTCCCGCCCCCAGCTGCCCCCCACTGGAACCCAGCATGATGGCACATGGCATGGAATACCTGGCTCTATTTGGCCAGGTGGGGTCAGCCCGTCCGGCTGTTGCCCCTTCCTGGATTCTGGTGAAAATTAACCCTGTCCTGGCCGAACCCAGGACATATAGATAAAATAACTCTATAAAGTTTATGACTGTACAAATTGACTGATGTGTAATACAGTATTAAATATTTATCAGAATAAATTCTGTTTACTTAATTCCCTCTGTTAACTTATGTCTTTAGTAAAACTTTCTCACATGTTTAGCACTTTTTTCTTGTGAATTTAAGAATGCGGGTTTTTTGTTGATATTCTTTGGCACCTTCTTAATCTACCCCCATTTCTTTCTCTGAATAGATCTCTGCTTGAAAGGAGAAACTTGCAAAATAAGAGGAGGTAAAGGGCAAGACTTCTAAAGCACTCTGTCTCCAGTAACTGGAGAAGTCCTTTTTGTACCTTAATAGTTGAATCTGGTACTTAGTGTGTAAACACGCACATACACACATGTATATAGTGTGCTGTGTGTATACATTTACATGAAGGAACATTCTGAGGAGGAGCTGAGATAGTGGTGTCAAAAGAAGTAGCAAACAGAACGTGTAGTGTCCTGACACTGTAAAGTGGAGTTACCTGCTTTCATCTTCCCCGTATCTACAGAACTGGCATGCATTTTTCTTGTTTGCTTTTAGCTGGTTCAGGTACTTGTTTGGCTCTTCTGTGGAGTCATTTCATTCTCCAAAGCAGCAGGAAAGAAACAGCAAAGAAGTTATAGCTTTCTGTCACTTTAGTGGGACGAATTGATTCCCTGGAAGGTGTGATAATGGCTGGTGTGGCTGTGAGAAAGGAGACAGGAGGACGAAAGTGTGATCAGGAAGATGTGAAGAAGGAGGAAAGGTGGAAAAAGGGAACAAACACCAAGAGAGGAGAATGGGGGGCCTGAGCCCTTCCTCTTTCGTTAGTGAACGATTAGGTGGACTTAGGTACCAGTGGAACTGCAGCGTAGGCAGTGTGTATTCATTTTGAATGCATGAATGCAAGAATTGCTGCTTGATTGGGCTGTTTCAAATACTTAGGCTTGTCTAGCTGTAATGGCACGCTGAAGATGTTTCCTTTTATAAGCCAAACCGTCAATCAAGAACCTTCAAGCATACATTATCTTCTGTAAAGAATTTGAGGCACCTGGGATTTTTCTTTCTGCATGAGTTAACAATAGGTAAAATGAGAGGTGTAGCATGATGCTTGGGGTTTTTTTTGTGGTTTTTTTTTTTAAATGTGCTCAAAAAAAGAGTAGTTTAGATTCTGTCAGGAAATAAAGATTTTTCTACGTGTAATTCAGAAAGTAATACCCAGTCATAATCAGTTGTGAGAATACTTGAAGTGTAAGTATAAAAGGAAGAGAGGGAAACCTGAGAGGGAAAACACAACTTTTTGAAGTTGCAACTGTGTTGCCTTTTGGAGATAGATGTCTAAATCTTACCAGGATGTTTGCTTGAGGTGACTTGAATTGCATTAGATCCATCATTTTTCCAATTGTGGATAAAATTATGCTCCCCCCATGTCCTCCTTAATCCTGAGGAAAACCGGACATAGAGAGTAGTTACAACCATCTGAAGCATCATCGGTTGTGCAGAAGACTTAGCATTGTCCATTTGGGCAGACCTTTAATAAAGCTATTGCAGAAAGCCATAGAATTTCAGTCCTTTTTAATTTTTTTTTTTTTTTAAACCTCAGCTTTGTAGGGCTATATAAAGCAATTGCTCTAGTATGGTAAATGGCATGTTTAAGTATTAGGATGTTGTTCTGTTACTGCTAAAGAGTTAATCACTTGATTTGTCACATTGCTTGCTTTTTGCTGATATGACTTGATTCAATGTAAAATAATTTCTAGTCTTAATACTTTGTAAATTACTCTTAATTGTCCAAAAGTTATTAGCTAGACTGTATGGATTTAAATCATTGTTATGTTTTTTTTCTTAAAATGTCAGTCATACCAAAGCTACTGAAATGCTGCTATTCTCACTGGCATGCGAATCAAGAGTTTTGTCTGCCCTTACTCCTTCCCTTTTAAAACAAATACCTTTATTTTCTTTGCTATTTGAATTCTTGGGAGAAAAACTCAAACTTTAAAACTTACAATGTACCTTTGAGTTTACAAACATTGTGTTTTTCTATATGTAAATAGAGATAGAAAGAGAGAGAGGAGAGAGAATGCACGTTTGGGAAGTGGGCTCAAGTCCAAAAGCAATTTCTGTTTCATCACTTTGATCAAGCGATCTAATCTCATTGTTCTTGGTTTCTCCTTTTTAAAAGATGAATATATTTTAAATGAGAGATAGTAAGCCTTAGCAATGAGGTAATAGTTAGGCTAGTGTAAGTAACAGCCTGTTCACTGGCATGGCTCTGGATATACTTTTCTCTCTTAAATGGGAGAAGTGCTGACAGTTTAGCCACCAAACTGCACAACAGGTGAGGTTTGGCCTAAGATGACTAAGCAAACATTTATTGTAATTCCATGTTTAATCTATAAAAGGCAATGTTAGACTAAATATGTGGGGGTTTTAATTGATAAGCATGAGAGAAATGCCTGACAAAGCTGTTCTCACACTAATGGAGAAGATGCTATCAAAGTATGCTGTAAATACAAAGTAAATTAATCTTGTCAACCTTTCTGAGGTTAAATTTAAAACATTTCTTATGTAGCCTGTTTTGAGTATATTGTGATTAGATCTCACTCCCTTTGTTAGAAGGAATAGTGTTTGCTTTTTTACCCTAACATCTTTCAAATATAGACTGCTTCTCTTTGAGCAGTTTCTTTCACTCTTTTCTACATTTTTTTTTTTGGTGTGTATTTGAAAACAAGAAGATAAGTATTTGGTCTGGGGTGTGAGGTTTATCTGGACCACAAGTGCCAAAGCACTGGGTTGTCTGATGCGAAATGTGCTTTTTAAAACCAAGGGACTTCTTGGTGGTGATGGTGACAAATACATTTGTGCCACAAGTTTGCTACTGCTGGCCTATGTGCTTACATTCAGGCCTTCTGATCCTCCATTGAAAGTCTGTCCTTACTGCCCCTGAATTTTCTTCCTGCACATTCCTGGTGTGTCGTATCTACAGTTCTTGATCTCTCACTCTGTTTATGAGTGAGCACCTTTGCGTAGATGCAGTTAAAATATTTTCATTATTCTGAGCAGAAATGCCGCCCAGAGTTTTCAGAGGAGCATAAAAGTTGATCTTGCATCAGAATAATTAATTGGGTTCTATCATAAATTATTGGGTTTTATGGTGCAAATATGTAGACAGAAGGATGCAGATTAGCCCTAACCACATCAATCTGTATAGACTTTCAGTAGTAGATTGTGCCTTTAAATCTGGTATAGTTCTACTTAAAGAGTCAAAGTAGGGTTTTTTTCTTGAAAATTTAAAGCAGCAACCATTTTAATTAGTCTTTAAAAACGAGGAAGATGCAATAGAAGGGGCTTGACTGGAGCATCTTCTGATGGGAGGCAGTCATATAAACACACATACATAGCTAGCAGTGCCTGTCTGAGAGCTGTCTTTGTCTTGTCTGAAATTGGTGAATTGGTGTCTGCTCTGGTTGCATGTTAATCTACCTTAAAATTCCTTGTCTCGAGAATGGAAGGGATCTCAAAGTCATTTACAGACACTGTGGGAATTTGTTTTCTAAGTTAACCTGCCCTTTTGCTCTGGCATTTGATCAGCACGGGCAGAACTGCTAGCATGAAGGCACATTGTAGGGAAAAGCAGGTAAAAGTTGGGTGCTTCCTAGGCTAGGCAGGAAAAGTATGTGCCAGAATAGCCACCCTCCTTTTCTCCCCGACGTTACAAACTGTTCACAAATACAGGAAATGTACTTCGCTAAAAGCAGTGCGGTGTGGAGATCTACCATATTGTTCATGGTATATTTTGCTTCATTACTTGTCTCTCAAAGCATTTAACTCAGTTGTGGGGTGATTTAGGTTGTAGTTTTGAAGTGTACTTTTTTAGTATACTTCAAATAGAGGATGATTCACAGATCTGTGTTGTGTTTGTGTTCACTTGTGCAGTGGATCAGTGTTAAATGCTTTATGAAGCAAAACCTAATGCTGTATTTTAAGTTTGTTTTTTTCTAGTACAATCTTACAGCTTTTTCATGATACAGTAGAACTTCAGTCACAAGTTTCAGTCCCTTGCAGATGCTTATAAAAATGTAATAGGTAACTAATAACAACCTATCATGAAGTTCTTAAGGATTTTTAAAAGTTGCATACTTTTTCATAGAGTTTTTTTTTTCTTTGTGTAACACATCAAAAGACATCAACTTCATATGGAAAAAAATGCTAATTCCTAAAATTTCATAAAGATTTTAATTATTGCGATTTGAAGTTCTACTACATAGTAAAAGTTTCGTTTGTGCTGGGAAAATAGTGTTTCAAGCCGACAAGTTCTTGCTTTTGCTCTTTTTTGACACTTTTGCAGGGAACATTTCAGGTTTTTTGCAAGTCTGTCTGTCTGGTTTTTCAAGTCTTGTTATGGGGACTTTGCAATACAGTCCTTGAGAGAAAGCTCCACTCATGCCAAATATGCACTTAGAGCAGAGGACTTAAAGCTGGGATTCCAGTGGTCTGGGTTTGGCTCTCTAAAGTATTTGGCATGTGATATTACTGAATGGTATGTATTTTAGCTTTCCAAAGGTGCTGAAGGTATCCAGCTTCCACTGAATTCAGAGGTTTTCTTAAAGTTTGGCCTTTCTGTACTTACTTCATTAGTATATGAAGCTGGTGTAATATTCATTAGCTATTAAGAGGCTGCCTGTGTGAAATAAATAGAATCTTTTATGCAGTTGCTTCCATGTTAGATGTATACACAAGATTAATTTTCTTTGATATGTACTAACGGGTCACTCTATGATTAAGCTCTGCTGTAATGTGGACTTTTTGCAAGCAATCTTTACTTCATGTATGACTGGTGATTATTTCTTTTTAACCAGCTGGTGTCTCATGTAGACACAACTTTGAACCTATTCATACAGGTGTTTGTTTTTTTTTTTTTTTTAATGAAATGCCAGTTCTTTTTAAATGAGCTTTTATATAAAAGTATTTTCGAAGGTGATCTTGTGTTAAATGAAAGATGTTTGTCTGTGCTGGAGACTAAAGTTTCTGAAATACATGGATAGTCCTTTATTAGATAAAACAGAACAGCGATGACCTCTGCTGTGTAATCTGAAGAGTAAAATAAATGAGTAGGTCTCTGGGTAAAGTGATAAGAGTTCTGCAGTTCTGTAGCAAGATTTCTTGCATCAAACACTCTTTTCAGGTATTTGCAACTGAATTTAAACAAAGTATCTGTAAAAATGTTGACTTTTTTGAAATCTGTACAAAATTTCAATTCAGAAGATCAGTATTTTAGATATATTTGTAAATAAAGACACAGTAAGGAAGGCAATTTCAAATCAGCTTTACAGTGCAGTGCAATAGTGCTTTTACTTATGAAAAGCTTACACAATATATAGTATTTCTTTTCTCTTTTGAGTCCATGTTAGGTGACTGTTGCGCAACTTGCACATAAACTCACATCTTAAGATAATACAACTATATGATATAACAACAATGATTTAACACAAAACATGCTTTTGGTCAAATAAATTTTTTTTGCAACTAAACTTCAAATAGTGAAATAACTGTCCTAAGTTTTGTGCTGACGTTGCAGAATTCAGTTGTTCAGCTCAGCAAAAAGCCAAACCTGTCCTTCAGCAGTTCAAAGACAAACTGTATTAATATAAAATAAAATACTTTCAACCGCTTGTAAGTGCAATAAAAAACCAGATAGCTAACTGATATAGAGATGAGAAAAAGAGAAAGCTATAAGACCATTCAAATTAATTATAGGTTGAAAAGAAAGTTCAGATCTGCTAAAATGGTTGGTATGAATGGTGCCCCCTCTCTGAGGGTATTGAATCTCTTTGCAAAAGCTGTTTAGGCACCAGAAGTGGAATAGGCATAGGCAAAGAAATTTGAGTTGCAGAAGCCATGCCAAAAGCCATCTGGAGTCAAGGACAGAACACTCATCCCCCAGTCCTCAGGCCCCACAGTGGGCCTTGCTGTGTTTGTGCTCTTTCCTCTCTGAAAAGGACTTAGAAATTCTACATTACTTTCACTGAGGATTAGAAGATTTACTCCTTTTTTATTTCTCTATTGTAAGGTGTCAAGAGGCAGCTGAAATGGGATGAGGGTTTGTTTTTTTTTTCCCCAAAGTTTATACTTTGAAGCCTAATGTAATTGAAAATTAAAACCATTGTATTAGTGAGGCCAGCTTCAGTTTTGTTTTTTCCCTTTTTGGGGTGGTCACTTTTTACACTTTTTCCTTGCTTTCTCTTGAACTCTCTACTAATTATGAAATTGTTTCTTTTTTTCAATAAACCAGCAGGGAATGTTGTTATAGTAATCAGTGTGGGGCTCCCAGATGAATCTATCTATCTATCTATATATCTGTCTCACAGAAAGGCAATGATGATGTGCAGAGAAAAAAAGGCGATGGCATGGATTTTAACAACTTTATCCATTAATACACTAAGGTGTTACTACATCCAGACTGGAATACTCTCAAATTCTATGTTTATATACAGGAACTTGACAAGAGGAGTTGGTAGATTTAGAGAGTTACTAAGAGCTGTCGAAACAAGAACTACACAAAATCTGCGAATGGTAAGTTGTGTTAAACCACATTCCTATTGCAGCATCTGCATTTTAGTAGGCAGGTAAAGCATAAATATAGTGGGTGAGTTAGAGGCCAGTAAGCAGATACACAGCATATTGACCAGGATCTGTTATCCAGCACTTCATAAGGTTGCATTTCCTGGCTTAAGTGAATGATTAAAATGAAAAGGAACATTTGATACCCAGTCTCTCCCTTATTTCTCTTTCCTATTTATAGGTATGGTTAAAACATGATTGGTCTCTGACTGACCGTACTTTCAACCTTAATCATAATTGCTCTATTTATGACTTACCAGAGTTTCACAACGGGGTTGTTTCATGTTTTTGTAATGTACTGGGAGTGAGGACAGAATGCAGTGTCTTTGTGTGTTCTAGTCAGTCAGAAGTGATCAAGTTATTATTTATTTTTGTGATAAAGCCTCTTAAAGGAAAACAACGTAAGCAAAATAATGAAGATTTGTTACTTACATTGTTAGAAAATAAACCTTTACGAAAAGAATGATGTATCTTTTTTGCATCTTTTTTTATAATAAAAGGCCAAGGCTTATATATTCTGCTCTAATATAATGATGTTCAAAATGTCCTCAATTAGTTTCCAAATATTAGGCCTTTGAAACTTCCAAAGTGGTAATTAGGAAGGTAGTTGGTTTCTTAATTCATTTAGTAACTGCTTCCTAGTAAGGATATTAAAATTATTAAATAATAGACTTTCAGTGGAGAGGGATAATATTGCAAACTTTAACAGAATAAAAGATGAAGGGCTTCTTAAGGTATAGGAATTAAGATGGAAGATCCAGATCATATGGTGCTGTCCATGGCTTAAACATTACACATCAGTTGCTGGGAAATGTTGCAGGGAAATACTGCCAATTCTGAAGCAAGTGTAGATCGTGCCTTCTTTCTACTGCCCTGGTACTAATCTCTGGGTTTTCATCATCGTGATATATAGTCATGCAGCTTGTATGTGTATGTATCTAACTTTAAAGAGGACATTAACCTGATAGTTATGGATTATAGGATGAATTCAAAGATTTAAATTTATATTATTTACTTAAGTAATATTTATGTAAGTATTTGTACATTTAAATATATGGTGCCAAGAATAGCTGGTCAAAATAAACTTTTTCATGCTGGTCTACAACCTGATTTCACTGTTGCTGAGCCTTACTGACAGTAGCAAACACCAGTACCTTCAAGTACAAGTTGTCAGAAGCCCCAGTCTGTTGGGGTTTGGACTGTGACTGTCTGTGGTGGGTTGACTTTAGCAGATGCCCACCCAGCTGCTCCCTCACTACTCTTCCTTGACACAACAGGGAGAAAATAAGATAGAAAAGCTTGCGGTTTGAGTTAAGACAGGGAGTTTACTTACCAGTCACTGTCAATGGCAAAACAGATTTGACTTGGGGGAAGTTAACTTTATTGTCAATTAAAAGAGTGGGATGGTGAGAAACAAAGATAAAAACTAAAACACCTTCCCTCCCACCCCCTTTTCCCAGGTTCAACTTCAGTCCTTCATTCCTGACTTTTCCACCTCCTTTCCCTAAGCCCTGACTCCCCAAGCGGTGCATGAGGGGTGGAGGGTTGTGGTGAGTTGGTAACAGTTCCTCTCTGTTGCTCCTTACTCCTCGCGCTTTTGCCCTGCTCCAGTGTGGGGTCCCTCCCATGGACTGCAGTTCCTTTCGGGAATATCAACCTGCTCCACCATGGTCCTCTCTGCAGGCTGCAGTGTGGACATCTGCTCCACTGTGGTCCTCTCCACAGACCGCAGGGAAGTATCTGCTCTGCTGTGGTCTCGCCAACGGAAGCATCTGCTCCAGGCCTGGAGAGGCAATAGAGGTTATCAAGCACAAAATACCAGAAAATATAGCTGGATGTACTCCACTCTTAGCAGCAACAGCTGGTGTTGTTGATACTTCAGAAGTATCTGTATTTAACTGATAAAATAAAAAATTGTTTGTTATTGCCGTTTTTTTTCTTTGTGTTTAGAGATTGAACTGGGTACTTATACCTTTCAAACAGGAGTATGCCTGGTATTTTGAATGTTTTAAAATAACAGAAAATATATTCTGCATGACTAGTCTTCATTAGAAACAATCCAAGTGTTTTAGAAGAGTTTGTATTCAGCTTTTCTAAGGAAAATATTTATCTTCCACTTTTACAGACGATAGCAAGACAACTGGCTGAAATTTTGTTACGAGGCATGTGTGAACAGAGTTATTGGAATCCACTGGAAGATCCTCCTCACCAATCACCCCTAGATGATCCACTTCGAAAAGGTTCAAATACTAAGAATTACGCGCTCAGTAGAAGACCACGGGTATACACTGGAGAAAAGTATGGCTGAGTTTATACCTCTCTTGTTTCTATAATTACCGTTTTTACCCAGTGCACTGGGTAATTTAGTTTCTATTTTGAAAATGTCAAAGGAATTGGGCAATGTGAGTGGGAGTGTTTCTCATGCTGTGTGTGCATATATATTCCCTGAAGAGGACTAGGGAAGCAATGTACTTCTCCAAGCAAAAGTTTGCACTTTATGTGAGAGACAGTTTTCTTCTCAACTCTCAAAATATATTTTTTTTTCTTCTATACTGGGGTATATGGTGGAGTTGATATCTCTTATTATACCTGGGATACAAAAGAAAACATGAACTGGGTGGAAAATCTGTGATTGCACATTTTAAAAATTGAGTGCTGTTTCTAGACCTCTGTTCTGCTTTGTCATATAAAGAGTTAGCAAAAAGGAGATTCAAATTCATCCCTGAAGCATTATAAAATACCAAAATGTATCTAGCAATTTATCTAGGAGTTTCAAAGGTACCTTTTAATCTTCTTAAGTTAGTTTTGGCATTTCTCTATGATTGCCACCTTTTTGTTGAGTTTTATTCTGTCGCTGATTCAGATAAGTGGTATGCTATGGATCATTTCTGTGTAGCTTATCCTGTGGTTAATTCTAGAGTAGCTTTGGTGTGTATCTCCTCCTTCTTGAGAATGTGTAGTTTGTTTGTTTTTTTTTCAAAACTGATTACCATTAATATTAATATTAAATGTGGATAGCCATTTCCTTGAATTCGAACTTTTTCTTAAAAGTTAATAACTTGTTGTTTGTTTTTATCTGATCAAGTGAAAAATGGTTTCAAAGGTAAAGTTGTTTCCCTTAGACACATTCTGACAGTGCCAAAAATATATATTGACAAAATTTTGCACTTTATTACAGTCCTTGGGTGTAGCTTACTGCCTAAAAGTAATGTGCTTGTGTCAAAGCTTGCTGGTTAAATCTTAACCATTTGGCACTGTCTTTTTTAATTTGTTTTTTATGTCATTGCTACTAAGTTTGATCTGGTGAAACTTTGTTACATGCTTGTTTTACATAATCTGCAACCTTTGCACCGTTCTACTT
>Ga0181612_144418_pt1 | contig 10586 bp, 5 predicted proteins | sample HoacroProtozoa21_FD_119630 | JGI IMG/M metagenome (GOLD analysis project Ga0181612, IMG submission 119630) | Hoatzin crop microbial communities from Cojedes, Venezuel. Combined Assembly of Gp0051906, Gp0051904, Gp0051908
AGATGGACAGAGAACGTAGCCTGCAGCACCGTCCTGTGACAGCCCCATTCTCCCTCCCAGACACTGCTGTTAGTAAATAGATTTACACATTCTCCAATCTCCACACATCTTTCTGCCGAATAATTAAAAGCAGGATGATTAGTTTATTGAGTGGAAGGAGGAACTTTTTTATTGAGGTCCATCCACGATTTTATCAGGGCCAGCACTTTTACGGTTGTCATGAGGGTGCAGGCATCCAATTTTTCTTATCTGCCTGATTAATACAAACGCTGTTTCAGGACGCATTAATTAACAGATACAAATCTACGTTCTCATGGAAGGATCAATACAGAGAAGAAAAGAGGCATCAATGTGAATTTAGTGCTGATGATGGAGAAGGCACTCTATTGACATTTACGTGCATAGAAACTTTAAAGTTGCAGTGGAGCCCTTTTGTCCCTGTGATTTACAAATTAACAATTTTTCAGGTATAACAATGTTTCACACACTTTTTAGAAGTTTAATTAAGCAAAAAGCAATAAAATTAGTTTTGATTAAAGAAAGTTTAACCTGCAATTTCTCTCTATTCTCTTTTTTTTCTGAAAACTCCCAACTTCCTTCTTTTATTTACTTATGTATTTTAGTACAGGTTTGTTGGGGTTTTTTTAAATAAATAATGCTGTGTTTCCATAACATTTATTGCGTGCCACAGTCAAAGGAAATTACATATGCCCTGTGAGGGGGAAAAATGGGATGCTGCCTATAATTTATTGTACTTCACTCTCGAAAAATCTGCATTCTGGTGCAGTAAATATACTAATTGTTTTTATATGACACATAAAAAATGAAAAGAAATTTTTACACTGTAGAAAAACTGGGAAATATAAACCACACTGTTCTGCTCTCCAATAATAAATCACATAAACATAATTATTTTCTTCACGATCGAAGTAACTTTCCCTTGAAAACCTGCTCAGTGAAAGCATGTTTTAACTTTTAAAGGCATCCCTCTTGGGGATGTAAAGCTGCATCAAGTTGTAATTAATGTGGTTTTGTTTCATTTTGATTTTGCAGAAAATGTGAAAGCATCCAGCATGTCTTTTGTATCACATCAATGCCCTTTTAATAGCTGTTCAGCACGTCACAGTTAAAAGAATAGATTACACAGGCATATCTATTTACATACAGAGATTTATTTTTAATTGTCTGGAGGAGCTTACACTTATTTCATGCCAAACTGTGCACTGGTTCTCTGACCTTTTGTTATACGAATCCCTTAAATCAGCCACGTTCTGTGACAAGTGGACATGCTCTATTATAAAATGTAACTATTTAAAAAAAGTCTCCAGATCAGACATAAATACACTTCCAGCTTTCTGGACCAGTGATAGCCTTCCCAGTCACAACGCAAACCGCCCTGAGGTGCTGCATGACAGTGTGGGTTGAACTTTGTTGTGCATTGTGGGGCTCCTTCATCCTTAAGACTCTTGCAGGTCATCGTTTTAAATGTAGAACTGCATAATGGCTTTTTAAAATACAATGCTGTGTACCTTTTTCCCCCTTAGCGTGTACCACACTGGTGACAACTTTGATCTCTTTCCATCTCCCTCCCTAAGTCAATGCCATTTAATGTATCCCAGGCATTTGCTAGCAGAATGACTCTGTACCTTGACCTGCAGTTAAATAGCATGTTTATCTGCGATACAGCGCACTCCAAATAAACCGGCTGACAGTTTGCAATAACGTCATTTGGAAGGATTGAAAGGCTTCTCAAGAGTCAGGTACCCCTGAGGTAAGAAGCTTGAAGGAAGCATGTTTTGTGCCAACCCTCCTGCCATCTTCTACTAGACGCTCGTGTGCTTGACAATGATGCCATGGGCACTTGTCAAGATTTTTTTTTTCTTTTTGCCTAGCAAACTGATGCACTTTGCAGTCAACTTACAAAAAAGGCTAAGCATTTGAAAGTGTGAAGGGCAAAAAATATCTGACGGCTAGTCTTCAAAAATACACTTTCATTTCAGAAAGCATAAATGTTTATTTCCTGAGCTGAGTGTTGACAGAAATAGGCTGCAGCGCAGGCATATGAATTTAACCCCTGGTAGGCATTCTTTTCAGTGCATTTTTATGTGGCTGAATGCAAGCACTGTAAATCTACAGGGTGTCTCTTAATATCGGTTAACAATAGCATTGATTTGCCGGCTGCAGATTTTCTTCCTTCCTTTTTTTCTTTCTTTCTTTCTCCTCCTTTCAGGGACCGTAGTGTTTCTTCAGCTAAAAATAGATACTTTTCTACAAACAGCGTCTCACACTCAAATTGTAATTATGCCGTAATGACTCACTGAGATCACTGAGTGTGGATTGAGAAAAGGCTGATTGAGCAACCAAACATATGCTTGGTGTTTTTATCTTTTGCATACCAGTAAACCCAAAGCTCAAAGCAGGCAGAAATAAATGGGTAAAAAAGCCTTAGTATTTTTATTACAGGAACAACCAGCAGAGAGCTGACCACGCTCTGCAGCACTCAGCACTCCAAGCCAGCTCCAAACACAGTTCACAGTCTCTTAGACGGGGCTGTTTAAGCCACAGATCTTTTCAAATAACAGCACATGCATCACTTGCTCTCTATTTCACATTGCACACAGCTCCATGCTAAGCAGGGTAAATCTTTTATATTCCTGAAGACCCTTTCCTCTACTTCATTAAGATGGACTTCATGGACACTAACTCACTAGGGGCTAGAGTGAAGCAGCTGCAGATGGTCAAGTGACAAAGTAAGATCTGTGCCTTGTACACAGCACTCCGAGAACTACTGGACAAAAAAAAAAGACAGTGGCTGGACTTATCCCCACCATTATTTTCAGCCTTAAACATTTGATGTGATGCCTAAATCAGGCTACTCAGACTCGAATCCTAGCTTATTGCACTTTGCAGGGAATGAACTTCGCTTCCTCTGCGTTACATGTTTAGAAATCTGAATATTTGATCAAACCAGGTATTAAATTGCTGGCAAATCTGAGAGTTGCTTGCTTTTTCTGATAATCGCCTCCAATTTACTTTACCAGTTGTTTCTGTGATTGTTAGCTTTGTAAGTAAAATATTCCACTTGCTTGCCCCGGTTTGTACTTCAAATATCTTCATTTACATTTTTTATAATCAAAGCTGTGCTTGAAAATGACATGTTCACTAGTGTGTTACAGACTCAATATATTTACACAGTTGAAATATCAGAGTTAGGTTTTATAAATACCTACACTTAATTTTGATAAATTAACTTCCTTCTAAATGTTTTATGGGTACTGATGTTTTCAGCGCAATTTCCTTCTTTCAAAAAAGATGTATAGTCACCACTGTCAAAAGAACAAACTGACACTGTAAACGTTTTTTAAAAAAACTTTTCTTTTGGCCCAGATTGCTTTATATAGAGAGTGCATGGCCTCATGCTCAAATAACAAACAGTGGGCCAAAGGCTTATCCCAGCTGCACAGAAGCGAATGTCAAGAAAACCCCCTCCACCTGCAGACCAGACTTGGGTCCAGCGGCCGCTATTACGTACAGCTGTCACTCTGCCCTCCTCTCCCTTCCTGGCACGCACCCAGTGCTTGCCCGGACCCATCCTACAACTTCAGCTGGCTTCCAAGGATGCAAACAAAGGGCAGTGAAATTTCAGCAGTGAAATTTCTGCTAGGGCTACGCAATGTTTTCTAAACGTGATCATGGTATTTGCTGAAGGAAACCTTCATAGCCTGACCTGACTGCCACTTACTATTATTCTCTCAGAAATCCAAGGAAGAGGATGGCATGATTCATTTTTTTAGGGTACATCTACAGCTGAGAGATCCTTTTTATTATATTAATCCAAAAAAACCCAGAGTTAATTGAATTTCAAAATACTCTGTAGTCTAAAAATACGTATCAAGACACACAAACATTTCAGTCGTTATGAAAACCACTATTAAACAGGAGAGTGCTCTCACTAATCATCAAACATATTTCACAGGTAATGGATGAAATTTGGCGAAAGCTGGAACAGAAACGGATACAACTCCTTATGCCAGGAGGAACCCACTATTTCAGGTTTTCTTCTTCTGCTTTTTTTTTTTTCATGCCAATTTGCTCATGGAGCCCCTGGTCAAAGGGCTAGTAACTCCACATGATGCCATAGCAAGCTGAAATCTAAGTACAACTACAAATTTTCATGTGAAAGGTATCAGCTCACGAAACAAAAAGCACACTATTTGCCCAAACTTGAAAATCAAAAATCAAGTCCCAAAGCACAAACAACAATTGATCCGAAATACAGCTAAAAGGCTCAGCTTATGCTGTTTGCTGCATTCAGCTCCCAAGCTATTTAGAACTGATGTGCTACAATGAAAGTTTTATTTAGAAATTAGTTTCATCCAGCAACTTTTGCACAGTAAACCCACCGCCTTTTCCGAGCGATGCTCTGCGATGCAGCATCTCCTGCTGCCCCCACCGCAGGGCCCTGCAGAAGCAGCCCTGGGGCTGTGTCGCGAGCGGCGCGCTCTGCGCGAGGAGCTGTGATGGCCATCTGTCAGCTGCGCGGCCGCGGGAGAGGGACCGGCAGGCTGCATGCATGCAGGTGCCCAAGAATTACCCCGACTCGAGTACAAAAAGCAGAGCTCATCCAGAGAGCGCTAGGAAGTCTTCAGCCAAGCCTGCGCAATTTCTCGGGTGTTATTTAAGTGTGTTTGTATTCCTGACTCTTGCTGTCCGAGTTCTTATAAAATATACATATTTTTTTATAGTCTATAACATGAAAAAATGCCTACGATAAGCACTTTTTCACTAACGCCTACCAGTAAGATGGGAAATGCCACACCGAGCACTAAGAAACCCGGGGCTTTTATCACAACGCTACTTTCATCTCACAGAAACAACAGCAGAGAGATGGCACGGCAATAAAAATGCATTCACACTGCATGTCCCTCTCAATCCATTACGAACAATGGATTCTCACTAAGCAAATATTCGCTTGTCAGAAGTATTTGCAACACTGGATTCATTCAGCAGGACTAAGTAAGTGAAGTTCACAGCAATTTAAAAGCAGCAAATTAGACATTTACAAACAGTGAAGATGCTGCTTGTCTAGCGTGACCTTTCACTCAAGCTATACAAAAAGGTGTTAATGTAATTTAAATATCAGCTAGAAATATTTCTGGTTTGTCTTTTACCCTGTGAAACCTTACATGATAACACTAAACAGGAGCAATTTAAGCCTGTCATTTCTTCCCAGGGTAAGATGCACACAGTGAGATGTAACTCACTACAGTTCAAATTGATTCCACTGCTTAAATCAGAGACACTTCTCCCTAACCACCCAAAGATTTCTAGGCAGCTACTTTTACATTTCTTATTTCTAGTTACAGCAAAATTTCTTGTGAGCTGGTTCTTTAGGAACAGTAATGGAAAGGAGCTGGAAAATGCGACTGATTAAGAATGTCTCCCTGACTTCACATAACTACCTTCAGTTGTTAATACTCCGCAGTGAAACATTAAAGATGAAAAAACCTGGTGAGTCACTCTTGCTTCAGGACAGATTTGGTAAGACCTCCATGTATGGAGTACTTTATAATGGCATTTCTGGAAACATACGGTTTGATATACTGTACTCTTTATTTCCATTAATTTTCATTTCACACCTTAGTATCTCAGTATTCACGGAGAAAAAGGAAAATATAAGACAATAGATTTAAATAGATTAAAACTTGATTTTCACTTTGGGCTGTTTTTACCATGGGAACTTCCACAATTTTCAATAGCTTTACTGCACACTCACACCAACCTTATATTAAAAAGAAGCCAGAACAAACACTTACATTTTGATTTATCACTAGATGCTCTGAGAACAGAGGAAGGCCTGATCAGTAGTAAACTGCTTGCTTTTTTTTTTTTCTGTATGTTAGACAGTTGGCACTCCTTGTGTGTTATCTTCTCTGCAGTGAGGTTTTGAATTCTAAGATATGGACAACGAAAAAATTTTAAAATTCAGACTAGCAGTCAAATACGCCCCAATGTAGCTGTAGGTCTCCTCACGGTCAGCAATATGAATTTGCAGATTCCTGAGCGTGATCTTTCTAATACACTACATATGCGATCTGATCTGTTTATTTAAAATTAACTCTTGCAGTTCTTTAAGTTGTAACCTTTGAACATGGGTTGGTTAGACCACGGGGTTTTTTCCTTCTCTTACTGAAGATGGCAGAGGCAGATGGCATGACATGGTGTACTCCTAAAACCATCTTTACTCCTAGACTTTAAAAGTCTGCGGCTGGGGTACAGCATTTTATATGAAATCTGCTTTTTAAAATGTCTGGTATATTTTGAGGTATCACCTGTGTGCCCAGATATTTGCATGGGAATAAGTGGAGCAGGACTGCATTTATGACCCTGACTGTTTTCTTTCACTAAGCCTATATAAAAAAAAGACCAATCATATTTTCAACATAAATATTGATTTCACACAAATTTTCCTTCCATCTGTTGTGGATGGATGTATTTGAGTGTGGGTACACTAAAACCAGATTTGTGGGTGAAAAAATAAAAACTACATTCTGTCATTAGTAAAGTGACTGTAGATGAAAAACAAGTATCATAATAGGGCTGAATCTCTCTCAACGTCCAATCTAGAAAATGGTAGCACAGTTCAGCTTAGCAGAGTCATCACTACACGTGCATATCCCGTGCGTGGTATGCCTTACCTAGATCCTTCGAAGAGTTCACCTAGCAGAAAATGAAACTACAATCGCACATAATTAAACAGAGAGTCCACCCTTTTCCCTTTTTTTAAATTTTTACTGAACTAAACAAAATAAAAAATAAAGAACACGAACTTTGAGAGAGTAACCTAACTAAATGAATAAGAAAAAACAGCTTTAGGTCAGGTACTGCTCACTTCAATCTTCGTATACATCAGCCTCCCAAAAACTGCACACACAGACTAGGAATACCAAGAAATTCAGAGCAAAGCATCTTCAGCCTGGTGCACATTAGCCTTAAAAACCAAGTTTGTTGGATTCTTTTACATCAGTTGGGAGGTTTATCCCACAGAAAGGAGGAATTTCTTGTGCATTTAATACATGCTGCCTTTTATTAATAACCTCTACGGGTCTGCTTTGAGAGCGCTTTTCCTCAAAGAGTGCGGGTCACTGTTCTTTGCCTTCTGCTCCCCTGGGGAAGCCACCAGTCATTTCCCCACTGAGAGCTGTGGCAGTCCCTGCTCCCTCCATCTTTCCATCAGGCAAAGTCAGGTTTCCAGGAATTCCCCAATCATGTCAATAATATGAATCCAATACTGGAATGTATTAGCATACGGAGACAACCATGCTTACAATCCAATCAACGTATCTGTGTTAACCCCGTATGTGCTGAACTAGCTAAAATCTCTTCCCATAGCCAAAGCAAAAACTTCAGGTTGCAAAATTTTGGGTAAATACACCCTTCAACCCTCTGGCAGTAAAAGGACAGCTCAGAACACTGTCCTACACATCTTCCTTCTTCTTCCCAGTCTTTAAAACTTTTACACTGGCTAGTTGATTTTCTTAATGTGCTGCAGATGCCAAAAAATTCAAATGCTGTTTATAGTCTCCCTGGTTTGTGGGAAGAGAAAGACACATGTTCTCCTACATGAATGTGGAATTTCTAGTTTACCTAGTTGAGTGTATATGTATCATTAAGGTATCTCTGGAGGCTGTGTCTTAAGTCTACAAAAGTCCACACACAGAAAAAAAAAAGAGAGAAAAAAGAAATAAAGAAAAAAAAAGAAGCTGCCTGATTCTAATACACCTAATTAGCCATCGGCAGACTCTTAATTGCATACATTAGGATGATTCCATAGTGGAGATTAATTCTAAATATACCCAAGCAGCTGGTTAAGATGCCATGGATTACAGTGTGGACTGTACTTTTCCACTTAATTAGATATCAAAATTAAGCAGCAACAAGCATTTTGACATAACGGGGATCAAGCCGCCACTTGGCATCCCAGAGCTGCACTAAAGTGACCGCTAAACAGAGCCGCACAGATGGAGAGATATTAAATGCCGCACTGGAAAGTAATTTCAAATAATAAAATATCAATATTTACATTTTAATTACCCCTACTGAGAGCCGCTCTGTCATTTTCACTATTGCCGACGCAGCAAGGGGTAGTGGAATGACATTGCGGCTCTGACTGCAATGACTATTTTGTTTCCATTAAAGAATGACAAGTGTTTTAGAGGCAGTGACACCCAGTGTGTGAACAAGAATGACAGCAGATCAGAAAATTCCTATTAAGGGAATAAATGACTCAACAAGAGAATTTACTTCAAGCAGCCAGCTCCTCCTTGAAACACATAATCCCTTCTAAATTTTCTGCGGAAAGTTTATTATTAGAGGTGCCTCAGGGAAACCTTAGCTTCTCATAAAATATTTAGAACGATAGGACCTCAAATGATCACCGGTCAATTTAAAAACAATAATACTCGATGCTCATCCTATCTAAGAGTTATACCGTGAGTCTGTGTAAATGAAAATAGTTTGAGGGGGGAAAAAGGGCATGAAGTGAAAAGGAGATTCCTTCCCGTAAGACCTGAAAGTTTTGACGGTGCGTGGAGAATGCCAGGGTTATTTTTGCTGGCTTTTCATCAGTTTTACTACCACCGGCACAGTGAGTACTCCACACCCCATCTGGATCACGATTTGCTGGCCTTCAGAATTACACCCAGAGACTGATCACAACAGGTAACGTGTACATGCACGGGTTCAGGCCTCCCGTTTCTCCCTGCGTATTCCTTGCACATACATAAACACTTTTTCTTTCAGTACGTACATCAGAAACCCCTGAGACACCTTTGCAGCACCTTAGGAATCTAATTACTTCTGATCAGGTCTGAGGTCAATCTCATGGAAAATATTATATTACATCTGACATGCTGCATTTACAAAGAAGAAAAGGAAGGAAGAAAAATATCAAAACAGTAAAGAAAAAAAGTCTTCCTTGGGGATGTCTGTCAAACTGCTGAGATCTTCAAAGAATTTCAATAGCCTCAGACACAAGAAAGTGCGTAAGAGAAAATCCTTGGTCAGTACACCCCAATACGCAGCTAAGTGACCCTCCTAAGTCATGGCATGCATTTATTTAATAATGTGCAGAGCTCAACTTCTATAAATGTGACAAATGGCTAGAACAGAACATGGGGGAAAAAAGGCATGAAAATTTTTACAGAACAGAAAAGGAACAGCTTTATGGCAGTGACTATTGCAGGAGTTTTAGAACCAGCTTTGACATTAAGAATTAGCAGTAAAGTACAAAAACGTTACTCTGACATTAGGTGCTTAACTAGTTGATCTTCTTTTGCTTGTCTTTTTTCTTCTTTTTCTTTTATTTCCTTCCCCCCCCTCTTTTTTTTTTAAGTACCCAGGAAGTACTTCTTAAGCATCCCTAATGCTTTTAGGACAAGACACTTCCCCATTTCTCAGCCACTAGCACCTTTTAATTTCTGAAAGAGCCACGGTTGAAAATCTTAATTAATTGTTCCATACTGCTTCAGGATCATTATGCAATGTAATAAAGGCCGTGTAATTATGAAATTTTACAGCCATTACCAAGGCTGATGGCTCGTATTTCATCCTCAGCTGGACCCAATGGCTTTTAGCCACTCAGCTCCCCTTTGATGAACTACAGACAGATCTATCAGGCCCAAACAATATCCAGGCAAGGCGGCTATAATAGCTACCTACAGATGAAGCCATAGATAAAGATAAACTATAAATCTACACACAAATGCAGGCACATTGCCTCAGGATGACAGAGGGGAGAGGATGAGACACTTGGGAAAGCTGGCAGTTTGCAGAAAGGCAACCTTCTCTCTCTGTCTGTCTTATTCAGTTTGTAATTTGTTTGGTTTCTTAAAGATGCAAAACCTTCTCATACTTCTCAAAAAAAATTACGTATTTTTTAAGGACTATGCACTTTTCTATGGAAAGCAATGGCTCACCTTATCCATCTATTTGACAAAGGGGAGTTATCTGGACAAATCAACTCATCCTCCAAATGAAGAATCCTAGTCAACAAGTTTGAAAATCATATTCTCAGAAGTGAACCCAGGTCACTTGCTTCCGAGACTTAAAAAAGCAAAACATCCCTGATTTCGAAAGGCATTACCCTGAGCAGATGCACAGAGGTGAAGTTAAATGATAGGCTTTTACTGGAGGCAGCACCGGAGATGCAATTTCATGCAACATTGTCCTACATTATTTTATTTTCAGTTTGAAAATGAAAATACTTCTCAAAATTCAGTGCAAGTTAAAGGAACAAGAGGATTAGATATGATCCCGGTACTTGCATCACCGGAATGTACTTTATGGAGGTGACCTCCACCAATGCCCGTTTAATTTAAGACAGAAGGCCTTCCAAGTACGTATTGTTAGTCCCTCCAGAGTAAGACATGGCTAACTAAATGATCTCTAGGCGAGAAAAAGAGATGGAGAGCTGCAGCATTCTGATCAGCTCTCAAAGAGTCCGGGGAAGACTGTGAAAACATTTGCTTGAAAACTGCATCTATTAGTACCCCTTCCAGTAGTCCAAAGTTACTTGTGAAGCTCAT
>Ga0181612_164469_pt1 | contig 10586 bp, 1 predicted proteins | sample HoacroProtozoa21_FD_119630 | JGI IMG/M metagenome (GOLD analysis project Ga0181612, IMG submission 119630) | Hoatzin crop microbial communities from Cojedes, Venezuel. Combined Assembly of Gp0051906, Gp0051904, Gp0051908
CTTTTAGATCAATTTTGGACATTGTCCAAACTTTCATGCCATTTGGCACTGTCAAGCCCAAACATCAGCCTGGTTCAACTTTGTGTATGTCTCACTGCAGTTACTAGCCAGGCAAGAAGGAGGTCTCCAGACTGCTGCGGTGAGTCAGGCTGATACCTGAATTTCCTAATTTGAAAGTGTCTTGGTCATCTATATGTTACACTGCTATCAGTTTTTTATGGCTTGGTTCTTCATTGGCACAACGGGAAAGTTATGATAAAACAGCGTTTTTTGTATCACACTGGTGTTCCCTCTTGTTACAGTATGGTGTAGTAGGTATTGTTCAGTGGACAGTTCTAGAAATGTTGCAGCACCTGACTTCAGAATCACCAATAGCAGGATTACTTTTTTGGCCCCAGTATCTGTTGGTTATTAATTGCCTTCTATCTGAATGTCAAAGCGTATGTATTGCTCGGTTTTTATTCTAATATAAGGATATTAATCTATTCCCAATATCTAGCTGTATTTCAGATATATGTGATTGTATATTGTGCAAACCCCCAAATGAATGAAAAAGAGCATCAACATCCTTTTCTCCTTTTACTTCCTTCTTTGTTTAAAACTTCATTCTCTTTATCAAGATAACGCACGTTCTGGTATTAAGAAAAGGTGGTATTCTTAATGTATCGTCTCTATACATTTCATCATCTTGTGTTTTTCTAATGTTATTTAGTATGTCTCTCTTTGCTCAGGTCTTCAAAACTTGCAATCTGTGTATTTTCATTCTACCCTGATATGATCCTCATGCACTCATCGTTTTTGCTGCTAGTCTCTTAATGTTGCCTGTTTCTGCTATGCATTTTCAAGGTGAGTATTCCAACTGAGGATGTATCATTGATTTATACATTGGCATGATCTCGTTCTCAAGTATAACTTTCAATTTCATTGTTAAACATTTTATTGTCACTTTTGATTACCTCTGCACATTGATTAGATGTTTTTATTATGCTGTCCGAAATAATGCTAAGTCTTGAATGACTCCAGTTAACTTGGGAGTCAGAAATGTATATTACTAGTTCACATTATTCTTTCTATTACGCATTTGTCGGCACTGAATTTCATGTATGGTCATGCTGTCTGCCCACTAAGCTTCGACATTTTGTTGTTTTAAGTGCTTAAGTGGGATTTAAGTAATACATTGGTCTTGTGCTAGCCTACTGTGCAAGGGTAAATTTCACCCTTTATGAACTGATGCATCCTGTCACATTAATCAGGGATGTACTGTGTGTTTCCTAGGGCAATATAAAGGATCAAATTTCCCCATTAACCCCTTCAGAACTGAATTAAGGGTTGATGCCATATCTAGAATGTGCACCACAAACTTGATGTATCATGATCTGTAGTTCTAATTATCCATTTTAGTATGACTATAGGGGAAATACAGAAGTAGTGATCTGCTGGATACTTGAGATATCCTGAGGTTGAAAAGGTCACAACTAGTGTATCCAGGTGCTGAGAGATTTGTGGTTTTTTTTCTGTCACTCCTTCTATTAGTAACAGCTTTTTTTTCAAAGCAAGTCCATAAAGGTTCCCTCAAAGCCTAAAACATAAAGTGAAATTTTGAAGAAGTGACTGAGTTATGCCCATCTACCCTTTTGCTTTGATTAAAAGGTAAATCCATTTCTTCTTTGCTGTTTCATGAAAGATTGTCTAGGTAGGTGAGTGAATGGCTGAACTCAAGCTTGAGAGGTTTGATTTCTTTAGTTATCTCTGATTTTGAGACTCAATTCTTGACGCTTCTGTTTTGTCACCTGTAATGTTGGTAATGTTCCTTACACAAACTACTTTGAAATTTGAAGACTCAGTGTTCTGTATAATCTGTATGGGGTTTTTTACATATAGCGTAGCATAATATATAATAGGATTTGCCAATGTCTGATTTGCCTTTCTTGTTGTTTACCAAAGCAACATAACAAACTGACAGACCAAATAAAATGTCACTCCTCCATATCCCCCAATGAGGAAGGATAATACAAAGCTATGAAGATAATTCGTCTTCCTACTTCCCAAAAATACCCAAACAAAGTAAAACTGCAGTATAAAGGGTGTAAAAATATGAACAGATGGAAGAATTTTTTTCATCCCTGCAAGCTCATTATTATTATTTTGGTGCTTCTGGTTTGGGAAGAGAACTTGATGGGTTCAGTGATCACTGATTGCTGTAAAATTGGCAAACTGTGCCCAGCTGTTCAGTGGATGCTTGTCTGGTCATGGAAATCCTGCTTATGAAGTAGAGCAGGGAGAAACAGAGAGGAACATGCTGGTTTCTTAGTGGATTTAGTTTTACACGGTAGCATCTGCTAAACGTGCAGTGACTCTTTTACTTAGCAATTTAGACTAAACCCCATAATTATTTAATGAGCAACCTCCCTCTTTCTCTCCCTTTTGTTTTGGTCCCTACCACCGGAAAGTGCTGGCTTCAGGATCTGTGTAAGGCATGGCTTAGTCTTTTTACCCGCTTACCACCCTGGGTATTGTGTACGTTGTTCTGATTTATTACCCTTTATTTTTTAATCTTCATGAAATTGCAGGGAGGGAGGGAGGAAACAGGACCTTTAAATGACAATCCACAGCTCCTGTTAACTAGTGACAGATGCCTTCTGACATGACATTTTAGGGACTTTGAGGCTCCTGATAATATTTGTGCTTTGGCAATGACCTTGCGTATCAGAAGGTCTTCACCTGTCCTGCATATCAGAAAGTTTTTGTCTATCCTGCGTATCACCAGGAGTTAAACATTCTGGTGAAACAGCACAAAAGCAGTAAGTGCTGTGTCTTAGACTCCTGCAGCCTCTTTAGTGCCTTGTCGTGTTTAGGAAGAAGATAAAAATGGATGTATCTTTCTAGAGAATAAGGAAAATTTGTTACCGAAATAGCTGTTTGTGCATGCTGCTCAGAACAGTCTACAGGCTGTGCTGGTACTTGACTCAGTTGTGGACAGTATATGGAAACAGAACCTTGCAAACGAACTTCAGGACTCAGTAAATCACTTATGTCTTAAGCTATTCTAGTTAAACTGAGTTGGCCTTTATATTAACTTGTGTCTATTGTGCTAGACGGGGAGCCAAGTGAAAGTTGCATTTCAGTTTCCAAAATCAACTTCTCCAGCTTACTAAAACAGGTCATGCTTATTTGCACCGACATTGCAATGAGTTAGTGAGGGGGAATGGTTGTGTCATCAGAACTGAGGATTATGATCTATTCAGCAGTGGAGAACAGCAACATCTGGATTATGTGCAAATGCTCAGGAGTACTGTTTTGTATCTAGAGATAAAAGGTTGGAAAAGTAAGATCTAAAGAGCTTGGTATTTCAAATGATGCATTTACTTATCATGAGATTGTGATATAACTTACTATAGTTATTTTCCAGTGTGGCACTGTGAAGCTTTGTCCTGATCATGCCTCAATTTTGAAATGAGTTCCCACCAATGTGAACTCCTTATCAGATGCTTGAAGCCAAACTCTTGTAGTTGCCACATTGACTGAAATGCAGTTCTTCGTTATGTGTCAGAGTTGTGCTTCCAGGCTTTTCAAGGGCCAAAAAGGCTGTTGCTTCTAGAGAATGCCTTCCAGCTTAATTGGGGTTGCCGTAGAAGAACCTGATGGGTGCCTGTTGAAGTGGAAACATGAGGCCAGTGTAAGGGCTATATGCAGCAAATGAGCTCAGGAAAAGTAGTATTAAAGGAGCACCCAAGCCTGATTTTATGTATTTATATTTATTTTTTTGCAGGGGTTGCATCTTACCTGAAGCATAGCCATTACTAATGAAACCTTTCCTGCATGTCATGTTGGACTTACTGGTTCTGCCACTAGGACTTGCTGAAGCCATGAATCAGGAACACCTTCAGGGATTTGCCACTCCTTCCTTAGTAAGGATAAAGGGAGGGTCTAAAGCATCAGAACACTTCATTCTCTGCTGAGTTTGGTGTGAAGTAGTCTGATTTAAATTCTTTTTGGTCAACAGGAAATTCCCTGTGGTAGTGTAAAGTCTGTGCTTCCAGTAGTGGTGTTCCTACTACTGTCCCTACTAGTGGTGTCTCCAGTACTGGAGATGGCTCGTGTGCAGGCCTATGCTATTTGTGTTGGCACAGTATTAGATGTTGTAGAATTAAAAAATGTGCTGAAGCAGAGCTCTACCATGCCAGTCATTCACTAACACAAGGTCCCTCAGAGACTGTGACATATGTGAGAACAAGTCCTGCTCTTGCCTACATTATCACAGTGATTATTGCAGGAAAGGAGCTGTAGTTGACTTCTCTGTGTGGCTTATTTTCCTCTCTGAATAGAGCTAAGCCGCAAAAGAGAAGCTGGCCTTCAAGGCAGACACGTGTATTTTCAATGATGATGATCTGTTTTTCCAAGCAAAGCTACACTGTATCCTTGTGTGGTAGGGGAAGTTGGGTGAATCACTCATTTCATTCAAGAATAACCCTCCTCTTCAAAACAATTTGTTTATGATGATACAAAATGGGAAATTGTGTTGTTGGGGTTTTTTTTCTAGAAGTTCCCCTTTTGTTCTCTTTTGTACTCAGTCATGTATTGGGAAATTATTTTGCATCTCTTCCCCCCCACCCCCACTCCCCCAATCTCGCTGAAGTCAGAAGGTGAATGAGGATTCAGTTGAACAATAAAGTCTGACTAGTGTAAATTTAGTGTAGCTCTATTGATTGAACGATTGAAGTCAGTGTTGATTTAAACTGACTGGTGATCTCATCAGCTGTAGAACGTGTTCTTATTTGTTATTCTGCTATGCATATCTCTATTGTTTAGCATTATAGTCTGAAGAAAGAAGTGTCTATGACAACTAATCAGAGAATCGTAGAACGGTTTGGGTTGGAAGGGACCTTATAGATCATGTAGTTCCAAACCCCCTGCCATTGGCAGGGACACCTTCCACTGGACCAGGTTGCTCAACACCCCATCCAACCTGGCCTTGAACACTGCCAGGGAGGGGGCATCCACAACTTCTCTGGGCAACCTGTTCCAGTGCCTCATTTACGTAACTTACAATGGTGAAAAATACATGGAGTCTAGTTAAAAATGCTAGGTTTTGCCATTTAAACCTCTAACTCTTGATGTGAGAAATTCAGTCAGATGGAGAAATTATAGTTTAGGCCTCTCTATCTTTGTAGATCTAATCTATGAGCATATAGTCTTAGAACTATACCAGAAGCCATACTGACAGAGTAGAATACATGTTGCTTGGCTTCTTTGGATTTGGGATTTGATGACAAGATCAGAGAGTATAAATTTCAAGATAACTCACCAGTTGCCATTTAGGAGTGCTGATAGGTGAGACTCTCCTGACAAGTTTACTCTTTTAAACTAATGCGATTTGGCTTCTGTCAGTACAGTATGCACCTACAATTCTGGAGTGGATGCTTCTTTCACAAAGGAGAGTTAATACAGAAAGAACTTTCTGAGAAGGATAGTTCTGCTTTTCAGTTTCCTTACCCTGGGTTTTGAAGTCTTATAGCTGCTAAATAACTTCCGAGTCTTCGGTTACATCTAAAGATTTGTTTCTTGATGTTTTATACCACTGTAGGAACTTTATTTACTCTTTCTAGTTATTTCTCTCTTTGTTGCATAAATATTACTTGGATTCCTGTAAAGTCTTCCTTCTTACTTCATGGCATTGTGAGTCTGATGGAGCCATCAGAACACACCTTCCAATCTGACACTTAAATCTTTATGAGGGATCACTGGTATGCCTTCTTTCTTTAGAAATACTAAAGGACAAAACACAGGCTTGCTGCTCATGTTGGCTGCATTGTCTGAAGTCCATGGGAGCAACTGCAAAACTTGTAATTACATCTAGCTCTTGAAATGAGACCCTTATTTCTTCCTGCAGTGGTAGCTTTTATTTGTTATCGTGGCAGGGGTTGTGGAAGGCAGGTTGACTTTCTTTTTCACTTGAGTTTAAATGATGGAAGTATATCAAGACTCCTAAAAATCAAGCCGTGGTCCCATCCAGTTTGGATAGCCAGGGGAGAGATTCTGCTTTTCTCTATATGTCATGGGTCAGGAGCAGTTGCTGTCCTGAAAACAAAGCAAATACATGGAGAAAGTTTTTGTGAGGCTGAGAAGTCATGCTTCCCGTGGTAGATGTGGACATTTTTTGCCATTCTGCACAACTTTATTTTTGTGCCTCTCTGGATAGGAGGAAGCCATGTTGAAATGGTAATACTGAATTGTATTGCAGCCCTGGAGCCAATTCTTCCATTTGCTGCGTGTACATAACCCTTTCTAAAGCAGGAGTTACTTGGTATTCTGGGAATATTAGAAATTGAACAATTGGACACCTGTTTTTAACATGGCTAAAGCACAGCTCTGCAATGTGATTATAATAAAATTCCTGTCAACTTTATAAAATGTATATAAAGGTCATAGCAAATCATATTGTTACATGTATTCCTGATTATCATTGTAAAGGATGATCTCTTGCACAGGCTGGTCTTCAATTCTCACATCATTCTTGAACAGTTCCCATTTTCTCAGCTGTTCAAGCAGCAGAGATGTAGAATCAGATCATTAAGCTGAGATAAACATCTGATGATTATTGTTACTGTTTTCATATTATATAAATACCTTGGGAGCCACATCTCTTAGGGATCTACATCCAGGCTGAGCAGTTGCTACCCTGAGAAACCTGCATTCTGAATATTAAACTTCATGGATATTAAGCACTGCCAGAGGCCAAAAAAAGTCATTTAAAAAGAAATGTATTTTTTATTCTTGCAAAACATATATATATTAAAAAACCAATACTCTTGCATATTGATGCTCTCCTCTGCTAAATATTTCCATAATATGAATAACTGACAATTTTAAACTAACTTCGCTTCAGTCTCATTTTAACATATTTTGAAACAGAAGTGTCAGTACTCTGAAAAATGCACTAGAAGATTGCATTTGTATGCTAAATCCTTTTTTGTGCCATTGTCAAACTACAGATACTGTCATAAAACTTTTATTGTAAGATATTATTCAGTAATAATTGTTTCTGAATTGCAACAGCTATTCTGAGTGCCCAGTAGAACACTAAAGTTTTTCCACTGTTTTTCACAGGCAATGTATCCTTTAGTCAGACTTTTGTTTCTGTTTGTCAGTCCATGTCGAATACATACAGAGCATTAATACCAATTGTGTACTCATATTTGTTTAAAACTGACCTAAATGTACAGGGTGACACCATATATACAATTTATGAATTCTTAGCACAGTGAGAGGTTGCACTGCATTTGTTCAACTACCAGTTCTCCAGTGATATTCTTGATCCTGAGGAATTAACCCATCTATGTGATTTTTTGATACAGGAAAGCTATGTGAGAGTGGCAAATCATGGTTTCTGGCAAACAAAAGGAACTGTCCAGCGTTTTCCAGGCTGAAAGACACTGATGAAGTGGCTTTTAATGTTGTCTTTCAATGCTTTAAAAGCCTCTCATCGGTTAAACATTTTTCTGTACATAGGAGATGTGTTTTCATAAATCTGTTTATATATTGAGAGAGACTGCAGATAGTCACAAAGGCAAATATGGTTTGTAGCCTAATTCTAGCAGTTGCAGTGCAGAAGTGATGGAAGCTTTAACTTGTAATTTTTGTCATGAAACCTCCAAAAACTTCTGAGTTTGTGGAAGTATACAGATGTATCTAGGTATTCAGACTAAATAATGAAGAACTGTGTCTAAATTATGGCACAGCTGAGAATATCAGTAAGGATTAAAGGGAAGGAGAAGAGGGGCATAATATTCAGATTATTGATTATTAAAAAAATCTTAAAAATTTCAAAATTAATGAGACATGAAATCATGTCCCTCCTTTGCTGCTGATTCTCATCAGCCAGTTATAAAAGAGCTATCACAGGAGAAGAGAGCATACCATTAGCTGGTAGTTCGGAATGACTCTGCAAAATAATCCTGAAAAGTCTACTGACATCTTTCTGACAGTCTCCTAAAGGTCTCAAAGCTGCTAGTTTCTGCAGTGTATCAGGCTGTCATCAAACCTGGATCTGAGTTGTACAGCAGAAATGTCATCACTCTGCAATTTGCTTTAAAGCAACAGTCTCTGAATAATGCAGCTCGGGCAGATATGCTTCCACAGGGGTCATCTGAGCTCTGTGCTGACCTGCGCAGCAGTGAGGGTGATAAGTTTATCACTTAACACAGTCATATTTTCAGCTAACAGACTTTACGATTGGATCTCTACACTTAATATCATTTTGTCTGTAAAAAAAGGATACAGACATCCCCACTGCGGAATAGTACTTGTTGGCAAGTCTACGTTGTGACTTTTGGTATGCAGGCTGTAATGTAGTATATTGCTCCTGGAAAATTTGTTCTTACTTGAAAATATCTTTCAAGATTATCTAACCTTGAGTGTCCCAAACTGCCCAACCAACAGTCTTGCATTACACAGATATTAATCATTGTGATATCTAAATTTTCATTACTGTCATTTTTTAATAACTGCTGTAGAGACTAAGGGATGGAAGAAAAGGGATTAAAAAGAGTGGGAGCTGTACTGCAGTGAAAGTTAGGTATTACAGAACTATTGTGTGTTACATACAAATTATGTTCACTTGCAGTAAGTTACAGCTGAGTGAGAAAAAGTCTTCTGAGTGCTCAAAAACGTGAGATGAGTTGTCATCCTGAATGGTTAAAGGCAGTTTTGGAAACTGGAGTTCTTTCCCCCTTCCCACTTAGCTCATCTGAGCCAGGTGTCATGCAGCCAGCTGGAAAAGCAATTTCCATTAGTGCTTTGGCAAATGAGCTACATTCTCTGAAGCAGGATGAGCCCATTTTTGCTTCCCTTATGTTTAGGACTGACAAGTAGTTTGATTTACACATTTTGATCCTTGGTGTATTTTGAGAATAGCCTTCCAGTCATTCTGAATTGCATGTGTTGCGTTGATATTAAATTTTCATGTTATGAGTTCCATTGGAAATAAACACGTTTTCTACCCCCTGCTGTAAAATGTTGGTTTATACCAAAGCGATGTGAGAGGCAAATTGGCTGCTTATTTAAGGATGTCTTAATGAAGAGTTGTGAATATAAATATCTTGATTAGTATGAGTAGATTCAGTGAAGATAGCCAGCTATACTGTGTTACTGTTGCCACCTGCAAATTAGCCCAGTAGCCAGAATGACTGAGGGTTCTTTACTGTGCATTGCTATTTGGTGCTGGTGAGAAAGTGGGGAACCACTAAAAGCAGAGGACAGTGCTATCCATATATAAAATTTTGAATCGGAACAGTTTTTGATAGTTCTCAGAGAACGTTTCCCTAGTAAATGACAAGGGGCAGGGGGAGGGAGAGAGAAAAAAGTGGCTGGAATGATGGTGACATTTGAAATGGGAAGAGCCTTGTCAGAGGCTTGACTTGGTACAGATAAGAAATATATTTTCTGATTGTACAGAAGGTTGGGAGAGGCTGCTGCACTGGGCAGATAAGAAGTGGGGTTACATGCTGTTTTATCTGTAAGGAGACGGAGTGTTCCTCTCAGACTTGTGGTGTATTTAATTTAGATCAAAAACTCCTAGGGGATTTACAGCTAATCATAAACCAGCACAGATGAAGAAAAACCCTCTGACAAATATTATAGTGAGATATAATATGTTGTATATAAATGAATGTAAGTAAGTATACATAAATATATATTTTATGTGAATTAAAGGTCATTGTGCTGTACTAGTGAAGGGCATTGAAAATGTTTCTTGTGGGAAATTAAATGTAGGTGTGTTAGGGAATCTTGCTGAATGTAGAGCAGGGCATGCCCTTTGGCTGTAGAACTGGTGTCTGCATGGGCAGCGCACTTGATGGCATGACTTCTTTCAGTGCCAGGCTGATCTGTGGTAGGAACTTGACGGAACTCTGGGCTGCTGTAAATTACACCAGACCTCAGGCAGCCCTGGGCAGTATTTAGAACTCAGAAGAGACATGTTTTTGCTCTATGCGTTGTTGGGTGCAGTTAGTGAAGGAGATTACAATACTTGATATGGTTTTTGTGTTTTCATGTTTTAACTTACAGTGGTTGTGACAGTTGTTCAGTGAATTCGTCTCTGTTCTAAAACAGGTACCATATGGGCAGTGGTAGTATAATTTTTTTTGTATGCTGCCCTGCTAATATATTGGAGCAATCTGAAAAAAAACCAGAACAACAACAAAAAACCCCAGACCATTTACCATTTTTAAGCTTGTTTCCCTACCTGTAGTCTCCATGGCCTTTTCACTCCTGCAAATTTTAGTGCTTTTTCTGCAGTGTAGCAGTACTCTTTAATATCTTCGGCAATGACATAGACAGAGGGATTGACTGCACCCTCAGCAAGATTGCAGATGACACCAACCTGAGTGGTGCAGTTGACACATCTGAGGGACAGGATGCCATCCAGAGGGACCTGGACAAGCTTGAGAAGTGGGCCCATGTGAACCTCATGAGGTTCAGCAAGGCCAAGTGCAGGGTCTTGCACATGGGTCAGGGCAAGCCCTGCTACCAATACAGGCTGGGGGATGAAGGGATTGAGAGCAGCCCTGCCAAGAAGGACTTGCGGA
>Ga0181612_172696_pt1 | contig 10586 bp, 5 predicted proteins | sample HoacroProtozoa21_FD_119630 | JGI IMG/M metagenome (GOLD analysis project Ga0181612, IMG submission 119630) | Hoatzin crop microbial communities from Cojedes, Venezuel. Combined Assembly of Gp0051906, Gp0051904, Gp0051908
AATGTGCTTTGGCGGCAGATGGCCACAGCTTCCTGGGCTGTATGAGCAGGAGCATAACCAGGAGCTCAGAGGTAGCAATTATCCCCTTTCTACTTCTTAGGTCACATACTGTGCCTGGTTTTGGGTGCCCCAATGCAAGACAGACATTGATTACCAGGAGCAAATCAGAAGAGAGCCATCAAGATGGTCATGAGCTGGAGCACTTGCCCTGTGAAGGGAGGTTGAGGAACTAAGGCCCCTTTAGCCTGGAGAAGAGACAGCTTCAGGGCTGTAACAGCAGCCCCCCAGTGCCTACATGGTGGTTACAAGCCAGGCTCTTCATAGTGGTGCACAGTAGGAGGATAAGAGAGAATGAATGTAAGTTGAAAGAAGTCTTCAGACCAGTGATATGGAGAAACTGTTTGCCCATGAGGGCAGAGATGCAGTGTAACATGGGCCCAGAGATATGGTGCCACCTCCATCCTCACAGATGTTTGAGATTCAACTGGATAAAGACCTGAGGAAACTGGCCTGATCCCATAGCGATCCCTGCCTTGAGTAGAAAGCTGGACTAGTGACCCCCTGGTTTATCACGCCATTCTCCTTTGCCTTAAATTTCCAAGACAGCAGCAAGCCATCAAGCCCAGACTTTGTCACTACGCTGGTTATCCCTTCAGTTCCCTTCTGTCAAGGCACCCTTTCAAAAGCACCTGTGTTGCAAACAATCAGCTGTAGATGGTACCTTAAGGTATAAGAAATACTTCGTAACATTCACACTTCTGTCTGGATTAGCAAGTAAATAACCAAGCAACTACTGGCATGTTGTCAACACAATCTTGACTCCAGCTACACACACAGCAGAGATCTGGCACAGCAGCCTTCCTTACAGCCCAAGGTTCCTTGAAAGTCCGCACACCTAGGTTACCAGCACCACCAAAACCCATGCTGATGCATCTGTATCACTACCAGAACCTGTGCTTGCCAAATGAAATATATCTACGTGTACTGCAACTACGCCTTTTGTTGCAATGAACCCATCTGCTGTAACTTCAGCCTGGAGGAGCGGAGCCAGACCTGTGCATTGAAGTCTGCTGTGCTACAGACTCCTGCAGTTTTTCCTCACGTGCATTTTTCTGAAGTGAAAACTAGGTGTGGCATGCTCAGAGCACATGATACCCACTAACCTCTTACATTCAACATCCATTTCCTCTCCCTGGCTTTCCCAGATACAGTTTCTATACAGATCTGTCACTTGCAATGCTTATTAACTAGGACTTTTCAAGGATGACATCAATATTTCTGTTGGATAAATAACTTTAAGAGCAGACCATTCTAAACTTGCAGCCTCAATACAGATAAAGGATTACGGTAAGAACTAAATTGGTCCTGGATGCCTGTTGTGTCTACCCTTTGCACATTTTCTCTTTGATAGAGAAGAACAGGTAGCAGTGATGGCTGGCCTGCCCTTACCGCAGGAGTGCAGTTCTTATCATACAAGCAGGGCACCAGCACTCCATTACTGTGTGGTTACACAAAGGGAAGCTATTGATGCTATTGTATCAGCGAAAAGAAAACAATGTAGACACATGCCATTCCCTCCACATTCCCAACTACATATTTGTAATTAAAAAAACAAACAAACAAAACAAAAAATTTCACTTGTTCAGAATCTGTACAAGATAAAACAAATAACAACACCAAGTAATCCATCTGGAATCCAGTCCATCAGGAAAGCTCATATCAGGATTATCAGATTAGATCTGACAGAAAAATCTTCTAGAGAATACACACACGGATGACCAACTTCTAGAAGCTTTTGTCAGCCCCACTGACAGTTTTTGCTATAGGCCCAACACACCCGCCTTCTTTCTTTTGCTGATCTCACCCAACAAATGGATGCTATGAAATACACAATTTTCTTTCAGAAGGCTATGCAAACAGAAATACACACAGTTAATTAATACTGCAGTAATTTCTTTGATCTTCCAACGAAAAGAAAATTTAAGAGCCATACTATTTCAATCTATGAGTTTAGAGTTAAAAAGCTTAGGAACTCATCCGGGACTTTGAATCCAAGAATCAGTCAACTGATGTCATTAAAAGAGCTGAATTAGACTTGTAATTATTCCCTCATGGCTTCTGCTGTCTATCTGAGAAAGCAGGGTATTAATTTCTGTCCTCAGAAATGATTTGTTTTGGTGAAAAAACAGAAGGGCTGGAGACAGCCAGAACTTAGTTTTATTGTGTATGTGATAGAATACAAGGAAGTATGTGTCGGTGGTGGACAACATCCCTGCCAGTCAGCAGGAGCCATACCTTCTGTTTACAGAGCATGGCAGTTGCCTTGAGATCCTCGGGATAAATCCTATCTCCCCAGTTCCGCCTGGCTATCCACTGCTTAGTGCAGTACCACTTCATTAACATGCAAATACTTTACAATTATGGGGCTTAAGTAGATCTACATTTTATAAACAGTCATTCCACACTACATCCCCATTTAAGGAAACTGCATAATGACACTGAACCCAGAGTCTTTCTTCTATCCATTAAAAAATATGTTGCAGCCAGATTCACTCATTTTATATTTATATGGTACTTGGAAAAATATTATTTACACAGGTAGGTCAAAAAAGCCTCAATCAACTTTTTCTTTATTTTTATTTGTTCTCCTGCAGCGATCAACCTTTTCTCTTTTTTTTTAACTGATTTTTCCTTTGAGAAGACAAGAAAGAAAGAACACAAAGAATGAATGATGCTTTGGAAATCAAAATGAGGCAAACTTACAGCAACGAAAACCAATCCTCCATTAAACCTTCTTTAAGCAGAAATCTGTAAAATATTCAGTCAAAATACGCAACTTCTGTATTTTCAAACCAAAGGTTTGAGAAGTACCAGAGAAAAAATGCACAGGCTAAAATTCACCCAAAAAGCTACAGATTTTATTTCTTTACCCACAACAGTAATTCTGCACACCTCAAGATGCCTTCTATTGGTTCTCCAACATCGCATTCTAGAAAGCAAATACTAAAGCCAGCATAGGCATTGCTACTTCTAGTAAAACATTCTACCCAAAGCATTGCGACTTTTTAGCATGGAATACCACAAATTTGTCCATGAATTTGGATTGCTCCAAAATTCTCATGCAAATTATGTGCAGCAATAAATATTTTTTATTTAAATCAGGAATCTTTTTTTAGTGGACAAAAAAATGCCAAAAACAAAAGAATACAGAGTTATTGATTAATAACTTAATATTTTGTTGAAAGTGGTTTTTTTTCTACTGCTTGAAGGCCAGTATAAGAGCACAGTAATGTAGAAAAGAGCTTGACTCAGCTGCTTCTATTAAGGGGTAGTTAAGAGGATTGCACTATATCATCCTAGATAAGCAGAGTCATTTCTGATTCCCACTCTTTTCTCCTTTAGCATGCCAGAGTAGAAGTTGCATATCCTTCCTCAACAACCATTTAACCACAATCTTTTTATCTGGGGTGGGTGGGAAAGAAATAAGTTACCAATTCATGTAAGTCACAAGTTATTTTCTTTGAATCTATGGGATTTTGTCCAGCTGAAAGAGTGACTTTAAAGTTATACGTATTTACTCACATTCATAGATAAAATATATTATCTCAAAGCATGCCTTGCTTCTGTGAGGCTTAGTCAGTAACCCCCAGCATAGTATCGTTACAGATTATTAATTTTGCCCTGCTGCACAAGTGCCAATACTTCACTTTGGGCCTCTTTCCCTTCTTTCTGTCCATCTGGGTAGCAACAAAACACAAACCCACGCCTAGCCAGCCATGCAGTGTCAGAGAGACCTACACAGACAGCTTGTGTGCATGAACTGGAAAACTTGAACCGAGCATTTCATTACAGACAAAAGATAAACATGAGCTGTACTTGCACATCTAAAGAAAGTACAGGGCTGAAAGCCAAACAAATTTTCTGCAGAGGCCTAGTCCAGAAGATCCTAGCTATATAGATTACATAAAAAGCTTTGTTGCACCTCCTGTTTGCTGGCCCACTGTCTACAGAAACAATTTTAAGAATACTGGTGATGAGGAGAAACTGAAATATCTGAAATGTTAGCACAAGATCCCAAAGTGTTACATAAATATCACAGTAAAATCCAGGAGCATAACCATTGCCAACTTCATTTTGGCCATATTTGGCTGTATCCATCATTATATCAGTCAAGCATGTTCTTGTCTCTCTTTGGACTTGTATAAGACACATCAAAGCAATAAGCATGAAAGTCCTGGAACACAGAAGATATGTGGTAACAATTGCTAGTGCACTAGAAAAGAAATTAACTTGCTAGGACAAAAATATAACTATTTGAGAATCTGAAGTGAAGTATTTATGGTGGGGGTTCATTTTAGGTTAAGAAAACGTGCAATAAAACCAAAAATGTCAGGTATGAACAAAATTCTAGACAGAAGTCATTAAAAACTAAATATTTTTCATTCACACGAGCTAAATTTGCCTGCATTTTCCCCATTCAAAGTGTAGGAAATACTACAGTAAAAATAACTGCTAGAGCCATGCAGACATCCACATTTCCAACTACACGCGACAGCAAAGCTGAATTACACGGTAATTCTGTATACAAGTCACATTACACACTGTGATAATTCTTAAGGTAAAAGAAAAAAATGAAGATAAGACCATTTTATGTGAAGCTGTCTGTGTTGGGTTTGCGTGTTTAATACAAGCCTCGAGCTTTCCCGACACTTCAGATTCCTGTTTCCTAGCCTCTAACTAAACAAGACGTAGGAATGGACACAGCTAGGACTACATTCCTTTGTGCTCCTTGTCTAAAATTTGGCCCTGTTACAACACCTAAAGATTGAAGGTGGTGTTTTCAAAATTCCCAAAACATGTTCGCTTTTAAGACCCTCCTTCAGAGCCACGTTCAGAAACTTTTGTCTCACTGGAAGCCAGTGAAGCAGCCTTCAGTGACCAAACTTTTTATAAAACATTGGCTCTAGAAGTCTTTGATTAATGTGTCATTTCTGAAAGTTTTACCCCCAGCCTAGAAGCTGTTCTTCTGGTCAATCTTCCTACGAAAACAATAAAAAGGACTGCTTTTATTGAACAAATACGACAAAAAGACATTAATAGAAAGTATGGGGGTTTGGTTGATTGTTCTGTGATAAATTAATTTGTGATTTTTGGAAATAAATGGTTCATTTGTGTGCTTTGAGTTGCGCTGTGTACCACTGGCACATTTTTCAGACATTATCGTACTGGTGATAATACAGCTGATCAAACACTTACCATATTGGAGGTAATATATTAATGACAACTCATCATCAGGGCAATTTCACCTTGTGACAACTTACTGTTATGAAAGAGAGCTGGTTCTTGCATGGCCCTTTCATGCTGTGTCCATTTCCTCTTCAACTACCAAATCAGTATTTCACTCACATCATAATCTCATGTGTTGCCCATGCGAGATTTAGTATCACGAGAAATCACACCTTCACACAAGCAATGAACATAGCATACCAAAATAAGAGCAGTAAAATGGTTTAGCAAATACAATATCACATCACTAAGATCACCAGAACTGCTTCTCCCATATTTTCACGTGTGCTCACAACTGAACTCTCTCAGCTCCATTATTTCCTTGTAATTTACCACAGATTGTGAACAGACAACCATCCCTCTTGCAGATGGGACATACTCTCACCTCTCAGTCATGTAATGACATGTGCCCAGTATGGGGGAAAAAGAAAGGAGACTCAGCGAGTGCATTTTTGGAAATACATTATGGTTAAACCAACTTGTAATTTTTCAGAGTCCCAGGTGGGAAGATACTGGGGAGCTGTCCCTTCTAATAGAGGCTGAGCTACATCTGCTTCTTGCAAGCTTGATCACTTTGCTTAAGGTTAATATCAAGGCTTCGGAAGACAGATAAAGCTCAAGAAAGTAAAATATCTTTTCCAAAGAAACTCTCCTTTATTTCTTCTTCTGATCTTAAGTGTTAGCCAAAGTTTAGCATCTTTGAAAAGCTATCTTTGAAAACCACTGAGTAAACCATCTCATTTTTAAAATGAACTCTCACACTGCTTCAGAATAATTTCTAGTTTGTTTCTGTGACTGAACGCCATAAGAAAAGTGTGGTTATATAAGGCACACTGAGAAATCTGAAATACAGTAGGCAGGCGAGACCCACAGCATATCCATACGTCCTTCCACCAGGATGGAGATCTCTGGATCCAGCTCAACCCAAACCAGGTTTCGCAGCACAGCCTCCTTCCTTCTGGCTCACCCTGCCATAGCTGATGTTCGTGCCCAGCATACTCTTACCAGGACTGCACAGCTGATTATTGTCCACCACATGCAGAGTATTTTGAAGATGCTAAAAACATGCCTTTTTGAGGAAAATCAAAGTTTAAATACACCTTCTCAGCTTGTGCAAAACCAATATTTTTCTCTGAGCAGCATCCCCAATTACCAAGGCGGCCACATATTTTTAGTTACACAGACCCAATTTCCAGCAAAATTAAACTGTTTGGGCTGAAATTTTCTTTCCTATAAACATAAACTTTAGTTTTCATAAACAAATGAACTGAAGAATACACACTGTAAAACCCTGGTGGCTTTTCCTTTGGGAAGCTTTAGAGCCCGCTTGTTTTGGATCAGGAGCTGGCAACGTGTCAATGAACAGACCATCGGTTCTGAACATGCCTGCTTTTTCAACTCTGAATTTTCCCCAATCTCTCTACCTGGTAGAAAATAAAAAACTGTTTGCACACACTTTATAAAAATAACTTAAATTTCTGTACGTAAATTCTTTAGGTTTATGCTGACAGGTCTTCCCTTGCAACTGCAATTAAAAAGCCTCTGTTAGGTGATACAGGATCTCTCTGTTCCTCAATTGGTGAAGTACCAAAGAGAATTGCAGGGAAAAATTAATTATTTTGCCCTCTATCAGGGCTGGAACAGCATGCACTTAGTGCAACTTACTCATATCTGCATAAACAGAAAACAAAACATCAAATAGCTTGTCAGTTTAAAGAGTGCTTTGTGTTTGAGGGGAGCGAGAGGTGAGCAGGGATGTTCATGTCAATGAGGCAGAGAAACTACAGAGAGAAAAAGATGCAAACATATTATTAAAATCTGTATCATAATGCACACATACAAGGTACCAGCTGAGATTACAGGGCCAATATTGATTCTAGCATCTCACTTTGCAGTGTTACATTTTACAATTTAATAACATTCTTTTAAAACATGCTTTTCACGTCTAATCTCTATTATAGCACAATGGGCCCAAGGTGAATTTTCAAAGAAAGATGGACTTTCTTCAAACAAAAAGCGGAAACTTTCTTTCAACTCAGATCCCAGCTGTTTGATGTGATCCAAGCGGATGAACATCTGAAGCCACATAGTTTCACACAACCTTGCGCAAAACCAGAAGTCCTTCTGCGTGTTATACAGGATGGTTTATGAGAGCTACAAGTGTTAAAGACAGATTCACTTTTGGGTTTGACCTTATTGAATTTTGTAATTTTAAGGTGACATGTCTAGATATTTACTTCTGTATTGAAAGGCAGTATGAAAATAAGGGAAACGGACCCCTGCTATGGGGAAAGGCAATAATTCCCCAAGCATTCTTACCTGTGTTTTGTTTTACCAATAAAATCAGGAGTTTTGACTTCGTAAGAAAGCGGTTTCTTCAGAAAAAGGAATCACTGCATCTTAACTAAATCAAAACAGATCCAGACACTTGTCATTCTCCCACACTGCAGATGATTATGAGGCTTAAGACAAGAAGCATAAGTAGGGCTTAGCAACTTTTTTAATTTTCTTTAAGGCTCTGGCCATCTCAGATATTAGACAGGCATGTGTGTTGCGCACATCCAGCAGGGACAGAGAGCAGAAATGTAAAGGAGCTGTTTGTGATTTTGGATGGGATGTGGCACACAGATGAAAGAGCAAACATTTTTCCCCTCGGTTTAAAGCCAGCACTAGATTCCTAAATAGAGCCCAGCAGGAAACAAACATCCACCACAGATTTCAAAAGATATCTCACAGCTTTGCATTAAGACATGTTATTTTAAGAGTCCCAAATGCTACATGTCTGATTTTTATGAAGTCCAGAGCCAACCAAGGAAGTGTTATTTGATTTATTTTAAAAGAATGCAGAAAATATTAGTGGACAATGGGATGTAAACTACAGGAAGCCAAAAGAAAATTGAAGCGTAGGAGATAATGGGCCTGATGCTATCATCTATAAAAATACTAAGGCCGCAGGCTTTGAAAAATGAGTTTGATAACCTTGAGAGCTCGCTCAGACTAAAGAACATCTCGTTAGTGGATTTTCTGGGAAGTGGAAGGAGGACAGTCTCAATTTTTCTTTTCCAAATGGACTGGGGAGATGTTTGAGATGCACTTCTGATTTCCTTCTACACCGAAAAGCTACAACGTTGTATTGCCATGGAGGGCAAAATTACACAGCAGCCTGCATGTTCTTCACACATTTTATGTGCGATTCTTGGTGAAAGGAATAAGAATTCTAGATCCATATACAAATGCAGTTAAGATGTTCAACCCTGAAAATACTTCTCTTCTAACACTCCATCATCTTTTATATAAAATGTAAAAGTACCAGGGTGGGATTTTGCCCGGCTCAATCAAAATACACTGAGCTTTTATTTTGGAGGTTGCAGATACTTTTTTCTGCTTCTTCTTTCCCACTGACTTTGATGATGTTTTGGGATTAAGACAAGGAGCAGGCAGTTCCCATGAGATGAAAGACATAACCACAAAGGACACTCACTTAGAAGATTAAAAAAAAAAACACCACCTCTTGGATTTTGAGATTCTGTTATGTATTTATTTAAAGAAACACTCCCTTAGACCTCAATATTTTAAAGAAGGTTCTGCTTTTATCAAATCTAGTTAAAAAAAAGTCGTGTTTATTTTAACTGTCAGGCAATTAAAATTACTTGAAAATTAAAATTACTTGATGAAAAGTATAACAATATGTTTCCAAATAGGCTAAATGTATTTTTACAGACAGAAGGAATAGCTTCAATTTCTTCTGTAAACAGTGTCAGTAATAAAACCTAAGTTTCGTTCTAATTCATGACCAATTCCCAGCCACCCTTGCCCTACTGACACCATTTCGAAAATGTTCCCCTCATCCCTCCCCCATCAGCTAACTCCCGGCTGGGCACAGAGGCAGCCCCTACTGTGGCAAGTCCTGAGGGGTGGCTCAAGGGGTTCAGCCAAGCTTTCAGGCCAAAGGGAGGAGGAGAGATCTGGTAGGCTCACCTGTCCTTCAGAAAGCATTAATGTATCTTCCTCCTCCAGCCAGTCTCATATTTCATAACATTTTTAGTACTTCCACTTCCAGCCCTGCCCAATGCCGCTGTACTTGGCCAAGACAATGAAAGGTTATTGGGTGAAGAGATGGGGCAAAGGGAGGGGGGGGGTGAGCAAAAGTTTTGTTTTCTTTGGGAAGCAGGCTACATACGGAGCACAGCAGTACATTTGACAGCAGGCAGAATTCTGCACGCGTGAATGAGCTCTCTCACACTCTTGGGTTAGCCGAGCAAGAGGAGAAAGGAGACCTTTGGTTTCTGTTCCTGACACTACGTCTGGATGTAATGCAAGCCAAGTTGATTTATGTTTCCGCTCATGCAGGCCTAAAATAAGCACATAGTAGCTTACCTACATCTTTCACATTGTGACCAAGATTAATTCATTAGTTACAATATGATTTAACTGGGTAAAAAATGCAAAGAACTAAGTCAGTAGTTTCTAACTCAGGCCTTGACTGGCATCAGAAGATAAAGGTGCACACACTACTTCAAGGTACTTAAATTCACTACCTTCTGTCTGTATGTTTCAGATCTCATCATAAGATGTTTCCAATACCACCAAACTTTTGGTTCTGATTTTGGAAACCCACCTTTGTTGCGAGATTGATGAACTATTGAATTCACTATGACCTCAGATTTGTAATTAAGCAGGGCCCTAAGAAAATGCTGACAGAGACAGAAGCAAACATCAGTTAACATCCAAAACTCAGCTCTTGTAGCAGGCCAGTGAAACTATACTCAGAACTCCCTGGACCTATCAACCTCCAGGTGTAATAATTTGGCCCATCTTTGAGAAGGATGGGTTCATGCTTTATGAGTTTTCTACTCAGTATAGAGTAGAAAGGGTTACTTACTCTAAAGACAAAAAATATAAAAGGTGTGTTTCTTGTTCTTTGCCAGCTTTGGAATCTCCTTTCATTACATTTCTCAGCTTGTTAATGTAGTTAGGGTTCATATTTCTCCACAATCCTAAAATGCAGATTTATCCTTTTATATTGGATCCTGTATTTACTTCCATTCACTCAGCTATTCTGCAGGACTTTTAATCAAAATTTTCCCTCATATTCTGAAGTACCATCATTTTGTTAAATTATTCCAGAAATGTCAAATACAGAATTGCTTTTCAAACACGATTTGGTTTTGTTTTTAGACATGGGTGTGCCATAACCATTATTTGTCATATTTAGTAGTGGTATTGTGTCACCATGGGCTGCGACTGTCGCTTGGACATGTCTATGCTCAGTGGCCTCGCATTTAAATTGTGAAGACAAA
>Ga0181612_177951_pt1 | contig 10586 bp, 10 predicted proteins | sample HoacroProtozoa21_FD_119630 | JGI IMG/M metagenome (GOLD analysis project Ga0181612, IMG submission 119630) | Hoatzin crop microbial communities from Cojedes, Venezuel. Combined Assembly of Gp0051906, Gp0051904, Gp0051908
CAAGTTCGCCAGTATCGGTTTCAACAACCTCGGCATCGAGCATTTCTTCCATTTCTTTCTTAGCATCATCAAGTAATTCATAAATAACACGGAAGACGCGCACTGGCACACCATTGCGCTCTGCAAGCTTCGCAATCGCATTCGGCACGGTCACATTGAAGCCATAAATTACAGTCTTGCTACCAGAGGCCATATAGATATCGTTTTCAGAAATCGCACCAACGCCAGTTGAAACAATATTAAGCGTGATTTCGCCCTGCGTATCAATCAGGCGCAAGGAATCAACGACGGAAGTAACCGAACCCTGAACGTCGCCCTTGACGAGCACATTGAAGGTCTTGGTATTGTCTGCGGTATTCATCATGCGAAGCAAGTCGCTTGAAGTAACGTTCGTATTTGCGCTTTTGTTTGCTTCTGCCTGAGCATTGAGAAGAGCCATGCGGCGTGCAGTCTTTTCGTCTGCGACCTCTTCAAATTTATCGCCGAAGTTTGGCAATTCTTTGAAACCGGTCACGATAACTGGGGTCGAAGGCGTCGCCTTACCCTTTGGTTTATTCTTCCAGTCGAGCATCGTGCGGATTTTAGCATAAGTTTTACCTGCGACAATGAACTCGCCAACCTTAAGCTCGCCACCGGTCACCAAAAGATTTACGACTGAGCCTTTACCAACTTCCATATGACTTTCAATCACGAGACCCTCTGCTGGGATGTTTTCGTCGGCTTTCAATTCGTCAATATCGGCGGTCAAGAGAATCATATCGAGGAGCTGTTCAAGATTATCGCCGCGCTTTGCGGAAATAGGAACCATAATCGTATCGCCGCCCCACTCTTCTGGGTTTAGATTAAAGTCGGTCGCAAGCTGAGCCTTCGTGCGATCAATATTTGCACCTTCCTTATCAATCTTATTAATAGCGACAATAATTTTTGCGTTTGCAGCTTCGGCGAATTTGATGGCCTCCGCAGTCTGCGGTTTCACGCCGTCATCTGCAGCAACTACGATTACAACAATATCAGTAAGCATTGCGCCGTGCTGACGAATTGCCGCGAAAGCTTCGTGACCAGGAGTATCGAGGAAGGTAATCTTGCGATCCTTATAAGACATCTGGTATGCAGAAATATGCTGAGTAATACCACCAGCCTCGCCTTCGACAGTCTTCTTCTTTAGTAAGGTATCGAGCAAGGTGGTTTTACCGTGGTCGACGTGGCCCATAATTGCAACTACTGGCGGGCGAAGCTTTGCGTCTTTTGAGAGCTCACGCTTTGTGCCAGGAAGTTTAGCAGAGTTTTCTTTGCGCTCAAAACGAACGTTCTTAAAGCCGAGTTCCTCGGTCATAATTTGAGCAGTTTCAGCGTCGAGACGCTGATTGATTGTGGCCATAATGCCGTTCTTGAAGAGCTCGCCAATAAGCTGAGTCACAGAAATACCCAAAGCCTGGGCGAGTTCATCTACGGTTATCGAGCCAGAAATTTGTATTACTTTTTCTTCCATGCTTCTAGCTCCTTTCGCTTACAAGTTAATAAAAAAATTTGGCCAATAAAAATACTTGGGGTTATTGTACCATATATCTGGAGAAAACGCTAGCGATAGCTTATTTAAGCTCGATTTTGCAAACTTCGCAGTTGTCAATTTGCCATCTCTGATAATCGAATTTCTCATTCGGAGTTACAAAAAGATGCCTAATGTGTTTTATTGGTCCGCTGTGACTTACTACGAGAATATGATCGCGAGGCTCGTTTTTGAGAGTTTCTATAAAAGATTCCGCGCGCATCATCATTGATTCTTCATTTTCTGCCGTTTCGTCGCTTTCGTAGAGCGACCAATCCGTTACGATTTGCCCCTGCGCCCTACCACAATCGCGTTCTAGCAGGTTATCATCAGGAATAATTTCAATTCTTTCCCTATTTTTCCTGCCAATTGCCGCGCCTGCTCTTTCCCCTTTTTATTTAACGGAATATCCGTGCGCCCCATACAACGCTTATCTTGATTCCAATCCGTCACGCCGTGGCGTACAAAATAGATCTTTTTCATTATTTATTAGTATATCCTTCCGCCCAGCTAAACTATACCCATTTTATAAAACCAAGTTAGTTAAATAAGCCCAACTAACTTCAACTTAATTGAACTTATTTAAACCCGTTCAACTAACTTCAACTTAATCGAACTTAATCGAACTTAATCGAACTTAATTAAACCTGTTCAACTAACTTGAACTTTTTTATATTTAATTAAACTTGTTTAACTATATTACTTTTTAAAAACTAGTACGAACAATAATCCGAATCGCCTTTTTCTAAAATAAGTTTAAAAATATTGTTTCTTAAATCAAGAATTATCCTCTTTCTTTTAATATTATCTTTTGAACTTATTTCAGCCAAAATTTCTAGCAGTTTATCGTTCTGATAATCATCCCTAATAAACGAAAATTCCTGCAATCCGGCAGCAAAGCTCAGTTTATTATTGTATTCTCTCCTGTTTTGACTCCTTAGCATTTCAAAACGACTCAATATTTTTGAATAATTTAGAGGCGTCTTTTTAGAATAACCAGACATTATAGTGTAGCTTGTATTTAAATCGTATATCTTCGTCTTTCGAATAACATCCCTATCCCCTTCTTTTCTAGGGAGGTATACCTCGTCTTGTTTCCATTCTATTTGTCCTTCGTCTTTATTTCTTACAACAATACGCCATATCCTCTTCGTATGCCGGATAGAGGCCTCCCGCCTAGCTCCAGCCAATACCTGCAAAGCCCGAAACGAGAACCATAATTCATGTTTACTAAAATCATAACTTTTCATCCAATCATTATCCAAGAAAACGACCAAAACCGCCAAGCATAAGTCTAATCTTTTTGACGGGCGCTAGAAAATATAAGATAACATCACGCATTGCCTCCGCTAACAACGAGAGCTTTTCCTTGCCAACAAAAATCCACCCCTAAAACGGAGTGGATCTTTGATTTTTGCGATACCTGACAACTATTTCTTGTCAGCAAAGCTCAAAGAGATCTTGCGACCTTCTTTGTCGATGTCAAGAATGCGGAATTCCTTGCGCTCGTTAAGAGTGAAGATCTTCTCTGGGTCGACATCATTGCCCTCGCCAAGCTCAGAAACATGAACCAAGGCTTCAACAGCTGGTGAAATCTGAACGAATGCACCAAATGGAGTGATACGAGTAATAGTACCCTCAACCTTGTCACCCTTCTTGAACTTTGCGATTTCGGATAGCCATGGGTCTTCCTGAAGCTGCTTCATAGAAAGACTCAAGCGATCCTTGTCGATTGCAATAATCTTAGCTTCGACAGTGTCGCCAACCTTGACGTAATCTGCTGGGCTATTAACACGCTCCCAAGAAATCTCGGAAATGTGCACCAAGCCTTCGATGCCATCAACGTTAACAAAGATACCGAAGTCGACTACGCCGGTTGCTACGCCCTTAACAACGTCGCCAACCTTAAGTTCAGCAAAGCGTTCTGCGAGACCGTCCTTGATAGCTTCCTTTTCAGAAAGAATCAACTTGTTGGTCTTGCGATCTGCATCAAGGATGCGAACGCGAATACTCTTACCAACGAGGGCGTTCAAACGCTGAAGAATTTCTTCCTTGTCGGAACCACCAACGCGTGGGTAATGCTCAGCAGAAAGCTGAGAAACTGGCAAGAAGCCACGAATACCTTCGTATTCTACAAGGAGACCACCACGGTTCGCGTCGAATGGTTCAACCTCGATAATTTCGCCTGCCTCGAGCTTAGCGGAGATCTCATCCCAGCCCTTCTCTTTGACGGCCTTGCGGAGAGATAGCAATACCATGCCATCGTCCATTTCTACGTCAACTACGCTTGCGGAGACGACATCGCCTTCCTTAAGCTGGCGGCCAAAGGCCACCTCGCGACGTGAGACGTAACCAACACCGCGTGCGCCAAGATCAATCAAGATCTCGTGCTTTTTGACAGACATGACCGTACCTTCGATCGTGTCGCCGAGTACGATAGGCTTAATCTCCTCATTCGCGAGAAGTTCATCCATCGTGATTTTAGCTTTATCAGCCATAGAAATATGTTTTCCTTCCGTCGGGATTGCTCATTATTCTTCATATATTTTCGAAATACACAAAAAATAGTGAGCAACCCCAAACTGCTCACTATTTTACTCTATTTTTCAGGATATGTAAAGCTTAAGCTATCTGTTACTTGCTTGAACCACGCTTAATCCAGCTAGCGTTTAAAGCAAACAGATAAGCGCTCGCGGAAATCAAGAAGATTGTTAGTAAGTTACTTGCAGGGCCGGTTGTTGGCATATTCTCTGCCTCAGTCGCCTGCTTATTCTCTGCAGGGGTATTATTAGCGACGCTACCAGAGTTATTAGAGTTAGAATCGCCCTTCTTCTCGGCGTTGGTTTCTTCCTTAGACTTCTCTTTGTTTTCGTTAGTATTCTTCTTGTCGTCAGCCTTCTGCTCTTGGCTGGTCGTAGGCGTATTCGTGTTAGCCTTTGGCGTCTTCTTAGCAACACTTGCAATCATCGCAATCGCAAAAATAATCACAATAATCAGCAAAATCAATGCTCCAAGCCCCCAAAGACGATACTTTTTTGTATTATTGCTTGTCATATAACTCCCAAAAAATTAACTGCCTACATTATACCAGATGCGCAACAGATAGACAACAGATACGCCGGATACACAAAGCCATTCGCCCCTTGGCGAAACCCCTAGATTCTACTAAACTAGAGTTATGTATCTCTTAATCGATGTCGGCGGAACCAAAACTCTTATCGCCATCGCAGATAAGCGAGGCAAGGTTCTCCATTCTCTTAAATTCCCAACCATTCGCGACCAAAAATCCTTCACTAAAAACCTTATTCAACAGATTCGCAGCAATTTTGCCCTCTCAGATATTACTGCTATCGGCGTAGCTATGCCTGGCATCATCAAGAAAAATATCGCAGTCGAAATGGGCAATCTCCCCTGGAAAAACTTCAACCTCGCCAGTATTCTAAAGCAAGAATTCGGCGTTAATGCCTATATTGAGAACGATGCTAACCTTGCCGCTCTTGCCGAAGCGCAACGTCAGACCGGGCGCAGCATCTACCTTACCTTCTCTACCGGTATTGGCGGTGGCATTATTGACGACGGCCAGCTTTCGCCAAGACACAAAGATTTTGAGCCAGGACACAACATTTATCAGCTCGGCAACCAAACCGCCGAATGGGAAGACCTTGCTGCCGCAAAAACCTTCCACGATAAATACAACATGAACGTCCAAGATATCACCGAAGATAACTTCTGGAGCACCGAAGCCCCTGAAGCAATCGCTATCGGCCTCATCCCAATCATTCAAGGCCTCAAACCAGACCGCATTATCTTTGGCGGCCCACTTGGCTTCGAGCTCAACCGCTATCGCACACCACTACGCAAGTTACTCAAAGCTAAACTCGGCAAATCCCCACTCCCACGCCTCTTCGTTGCCAAATTCGGCAATTTTTCCGTAATTCAAGGATGCTACCTCTATGCCAAAACTAAAAGCACTCGTAAATAAGCTTCGCCAAGATTATCCAGAAGTTATTTTTGAAGAGGCAGATACTTTCACTTTTTGTCCGCCTAGAACAATTTTGTTCAGTCCAAGCGCCGAAAGCGAACTGCTACTGCTGCATGAGCTCGGGCATTTTCTCGACCACGACCAAGACTATTCCAGCGATATTGCCCTTTTGCGTATAGAAGCTAACGCATGGGAACGTGCCAAAAGCCTCAGTGAGCAATATTCAATAAAGTGGGATGAAGATTTTGCTCAAGCCAGGTTAGATAGCTATCGCGACTGGCTCCATCAAGCCTCACTCTGCCCAACTTGTGAGATCAATGGCTACCAAGACAAATCCGGCTATTATCACTGCCCACTCTGCGAGCGCAAGTGGCACCGCCAAGAAATCCCCGAGCATTAAGACCAATCCTAAACCACAAAAAACAGCCCCGAAAGGCTGTATTTTTGTTGTATCAGATTAAGCGTTCTTCTTTGCCTTACCACGCTTGCTAATGCGGCCGCCCTTGGCGCCAGCGAGCTTAGCGAGTTCTGGATTAGCAGCGAAGCCACCAGTATGACCGTTGTGACCGCCCTTGCGACCGATCTCAGCGTAAAAATCTTTACCATACTTGGTCTTGTTGGTTGCAGCAGCCTTCTGGCCACCAGCTTTAGTACCTGCCATTAGATTACAATCCATTTCTGCCCACCAATAAATTAATAAAACCACCCCGAAGATTTCCTCCCTCAGGTGCTTATGGCTATTTTAACATAATGCTTACCTTTTGTCAATATGCTTTTTCTTATTTTTTATGTTGTAATATTTCAGCTTCGCGACTAGCGATTTTTCGGAATTATTTTATAATAACCGAACACCTTGGCGAAAAGTTTTCCAAACTTTTTCCACAAAAGCCCTTGCGCTTATGCCTACTGTGATATACAATAGAGATAGCTGATATGAAGATTATGCGAGAGTTTTCATAAAAAGCAAAAACGAGAGCAAAATACGAAAATACCCCCGTTCGAGATTATCGGGGGCTTTTTCTGCCCTTCTATTGCACGTAAATTAAAAAGACGCATTCGAGCCCTTGCATTTTGCCGCAATATCTAGTAAAATTTTACTTAGCGTTGGGGATATAGCTCAGCTGGTTAGAGCGCGTCACTGATAATGACGAGGTCTGTGGTTCAAGTCCACATATCCCCACCATTTTTATATATGGGGTAAGCAAAGGCTTCGGTCTTTGCGAGCTCCACCACCAAGTACTCCCGTCTGGGAGATTTTTTATTACTATGCTAAAATATATCCATGCAATGGCAATTTAGCGCGCTTTGGTTCTTCATTGGCATTCTCGTCATTGTTGGCGGCGCACTCACTGTTATCTTTTACAACAAAGTAGCCGACGCTCTTTTCGAAGGCGTTAAAAACTACGGCAAAACCAAACTTGGCGGATTGATCGCAATTGGCGTTGGTCTAATTCTTATGACCAACACCCACACAATGATTCTCGCCAAGATTGTCGATTCCTTCTTCAAGAGATAACAAAAATATCCCCGCATCAACGGGGATATTTTTCTATAGTTCAATTCTAAAGCAGTTCGTATCGCGGATTTCTGCGCCCTTCTTCTTGTAAAACTCAACCGCATGCGCCTTTTTACCCTTGCCGGAAGAAGTAAATTCAAGGCGTTTGCAGCCTTTCTTGCGACCCCAGTTTAGAATTTCTTCCCAAATCTGCGAGCCAATACCTTTGCCCTGGCAATCCTTCGAGACTACAAAATCTTCAAGGTATTCATTCTTGCCAATCAAAGCACCGCATACCGCCGAAACGCTTGCCATGCCAACCAACTTCTCATCATCAAAGGCCACAATGATGTCATGGAGCGGCGAATCGATAATCTCCTCAATCACCTCGCGCGCCACCGGCTCGCCGTCATAATGAGAGCTCAAATCGCAAAGCAAACGTCCCATTTCTTCCGCAATTTCCGGATCATATTCGGTCATTACGCCAATACTAATCATCACCAATCTCCTTCTTAATAATTTCGCTTAATTGTTCCGCGATTTCCGTATCTTCTCGTAAATCTGGACCTTCAACCAAAATACGCCATTTCATTTCCGTACCAGAATAGCGCGTAAAGACGCGACCACGACCGTTGAGTTGCTGTAAGCTCTGCTCGACCGCCTCGTTCCAGCCAGCAATCTCCTTAAAATCTCGCTTTTCGCGTACTTTTACGGCTAATTGCGCATTTGGAAACTCCTCATAATCTGGCCATAAATCTGCTAGCTGGCAGTTCTTTTCTGCCATGATCTTGCGCGCAAACAAGGCCACAAAGCTACCATCGCTAGAATTAAGCCATGGCAGATAAATAATATGCCCAGCATTCTCGCCACCAAGCACTGCACCAAACTCCTGCAACTTATTTGCAACCGCACGGTCGCCAACAACCACCTTCTCGACTTTAATACCCTGCGCCTGAATATATTGAATTGCTGCCAAGTTGCTATATTCCGTCAAAACTACTGTGTCGTTTTTTAGCTCGCCACGCTCTTTAAGATAATTAGCTAGCATCGCAACAATGCGGTCACCATTCCAAACTCGGCCAAGCTCGTCGACCAAAATCGCCCTGTCGGCATCGCCATCAAGCGCAATACCCATAACCTTACGCTGTTTGCAAAGCTTTGAAAGATTTTCCGGATACAATGCACCGTAGCCATCATTTATATTTTTACCATTTGGCGTCGGATCAATGTTCTCTACCTCGAAGCCAAAATCTTCAAACAAAGCATGCGAAAACACATAGCCGGCGCCAGACGCGGAGTCAATCAAGAAACTACCAACCCCCTCATTCTTTGCCATTTCTAGAGTTTCTGCGGCCATTTCAGCGTATTTTTCGACAGAATTTGCATCCACGCCCATCTCTACAAAATCGCGCTCTACGGGCTCTATATCCGCCTCTAGCTCACTCGCAAAGTAACGATCTTCAATCGCAAGCTCAGTTTCGTCATTCAATTTGTCGCCGTCAGCACGGAAAACTTTAACGCCGTTGTCGGTCGCAGGATTATGCGAAGCAGTAATCATAACGCCGCCATCAAAGCCGCCAGCAGATAGTAGCTTCTGCACTGCTGGAGTTGGTAAAACGCCAAGATCTTCGACTTCGATACCACGAGCGCTCAAACCGCTAGTAATCGCCTCATCAATCCAAATGCCGCTCTCGCGTGTATCGCGAGCCATCAGCATTTTCTTGGCGGACATTTCATCCGCAATAGCCAAACCTAAATTCTTCAAAACATTTGGACGTAGCGGAAAATCGCCAACTTTGGCACGAATCCCGTCAGTCTCGCCGAAAATTTTCTTCATTCAAATCTCCCTGTTTCCACTATTCTAGACAACTTCCTGCGCTCTGCCAAGTAACCACATATTTATTCAAAATGTAAATTCTACAACATTATTTTTCGCAAAAATTCATTTCCACCCCTGTTATTTTCGTATAAACAATTTGTTCAAAATCTATTGACATTGCTTTGGAAAACGCTTATATTAAAAGTAGCTTTTGTGATTATTCGCAGATTACAAAAGCCGCACTATTCGCAAAAACAAAAATCAAACAAAAACAAACAATGCGGGCAGCCCCGATTCGATTGTGGCAATATTTAAGCTCTCAAGGCCACAACCCAACTGAATTCGGGGCTTCTCCGCTTTTTCTAGCCGAGAAATAAAACCGGCACAAAAATCTCAAACAAATCTCAAAAATCTCAAAAACAAATCTCAAACAAAAATAAAGCCCTCCGGGGCTTATTTTTCTATTTCTTAAACAGATCAGAATGCGTGCCGGTATCGACAAGAGTTAAAATTAGGACATTATTCTCTATCTTATAGATTAATAGCCAATCTGGCTAGATATGGCACTCTCTATACCCTTCATAATCACCAGAAAGAGCGTGATCATGATATTTCGGCTCTAGAATGTCTCCAATAGATAATCTAAAGACAATCTGGTCGAGTAATTCCGTCTTATAACCCCGTTTTGCAATCCTCTTTTAGCTTTCCTTATATTGTGTCGTAATTACAATAGAGTAAGGATTAACCTTCTTCATTTACGAAATCCTCCATTGCCTTCTTATATTCGTCAAAAGATTCAAACGACTCCAATTTTTCTGGATGTTTAGCTTCTTTCATGGCAGCCAAAACCTCATCGCTATATCTCTGGCGATCAACCTTCATTGGCAGCCCATCACAGATAATACACTGTTTTAAAAACATATTTACCGCCGTAGACATATCTAGACCTAAATCTTTAAAGAGCGCATTCGCCTCTCTCTTGACGTCGGCATCAATCCTAATCTGAGTAGGAACCATATTAGAACTCATAATATTTTCTCCGCTTAATTCTATCAAAATTTTACTACAAATACATTACATTCGCAATACAACGTAAAGCACCCGCAAGATCGCCAGGAATAACAAAAAACTGCCCTTTCGGACAGTCTTTTTGTTTAACAATTAAATTGTGCAACTATTCATCGTAGTGTGTGTAAAGCTTTATGTTGCAGCCACCGAAATGGCATTGTAATTGATTAAGCTTAAGACCAATTACTGCAACCGACCTAGATACATGCATCATTACTGATTCATGCTCTTATTCTCCCTAGAAAGGAGGTAATCCATCCGCACGTTCTCGTACGGATGCCTTGTTACGACTTAACCCCAATCATCTCCCCCACCTTAGGCCGCCGAAACGGACTTCGGGTGTTGGTGACTCTCATGGTTTGACGGGCGGTGTGTACAAGACCCGGGAACGTATTCACCGCAACATGCTGATTTGCGATTACTAGCGATTCCGACTTCAAGGAGGCGAGTTTCAGCCTCCTATCCGAACTGGGACCGGCTTTGATGCGATTTGCTTCATCTCGCGACTTCGCTTCGCATTGTACCAGCCATTGTAGCGCGATTCTAGCCCAAGGCGTAAGGGAAATACTGACCTGACATCATCCCCTCCTTCCTCCTCGTTACCGGGGCAGTTTCAGCAGAAAAATACAACTACTGACAAGGGTTGCGCTCGTTGATGGACTTAACCAAACATCTC
>Ga0181612_102734_pt1 | contig 10585 bp, 10 predicted proteins | sample HoacroProtozoa21_FD_119630 | JGI IMG/M metagenome (GOLD analysis project Ga0181612, IMG submission 119630) | Hoatzin crop microbial communities from Cojedes, Venezuel. Combined Assembly of Gp0051906, Gp0051904, Gp0051908
GAAAAATGGTTTCGAAAGGTTTTAATACTCCTGAAATGTTCATGAGTGAAGGAAAAATTAAAAGCATTCCTGATGCTCCTAATTCCTTTCTTAAGTGTTTGAGACATATACTACATTCCTATGTTACATCCCCTTCATCCAAATGTCCCTGGTTAACCTGTTCAAATCAAACCCTTGCATAGCAGCAGCAAGGTAAAGCCAGATCCTCACGTTTATTTTTTAGATTGGTTTGCACTCTTTCAGAATTGGTTTTCTTTGTAGTATCGGTATGCTGGGCTTTGCCATTTGCTGGAAGCCTTTTTCTGAAGAACATGGTATGTCCAGTTATTGCCTGGATCTTGAAAAGTCATTTCTGAAGAAAAAGAAAAAAGAGGATAAAAAGGGTTTTTTCTCTTCCTGACCAGATTTGGGATCCAGTTAGTGATCTAGTGACACAGCACTTTTGTTGCAGGACACTGCACTCCCTTGGTTTTCGCTCAGCCCGATTTTTTATTACAGCAGAGGTCAAAGGCTCCCCGTTTTCAGCATCCTCTTTGAATTTAGAGGCAATAAAATGGTTCTCCACTGAGTGAAAGCATCCTCACCTGTGTCTGGCATCGGGCTGCTCCCTGCCACACACAGCCGCCAGCCGTCACAGCTGATGCTCGGCCGGTGTGGTCCCACGCCGCAAGGGACGCGTTACTCTCGTGTGAGCCGGGATCTGGTCTGTCTCTCTAGGGCATGTCAGCACGGTCAGTGCTAAACTCAACCAGCCCAGATTTTGATCTGTCAAAAGTTTGGATCTTCTTCAAGTTGCATTTTTTCACTGCTTGTTTCTCCAGTTTTGGGGTTTTTCTGTGGAGTTTTCCCCCCCTCCGGACATTTGCAGGAAGTTCTGAATGTTGCACATTTTCCTAGGTTATGTTTGAGGGGGGTTTTTTTGTTTCTTTGTTTCTTTTTTTTTTCTTTGGCTTTGTTTTTTGGAAGCAGAGTTGCTGAAGTCCCAGGAACACCCTATGGATTCATTAACTTTTACCCTGGTGTCTACCAAAGCTTGAAAGTGCCTGTACAAATCACCTCAAACACCCATGGATTTGGACTGTTTATCTGCACTAGCCACTCCCTCTCTTCTCTGAGCAATGTAATTTCTCATGGTACATTCAGAAGCACTGGAATGCTTCATCCCAATTTCTTTATTTGCTGAGTCTGTGCCTCCTGTTGTCCATAGGAATGGTCCTGTGGAACGTTTTAGTGCTGTGACATACAACCTCAGTTTCTGCCTTAGTACCTTGATAATTTAAATACTTTCATTTTTTTTTTTCTTTCATCGTTTCATTAGTTCACTTGATACTGTGAACTTTGCTTTCTTGCTACTTCTTATCTTTTCCAAAGTGATCACTCAGAATTACACACTGCAGCAAACTTCTACACAACATAAAACTATCCTAACTTCGGCAGAATCCTGGTTGCAAAGTTCCTCACACAGGACATCAATTCTCTTGACTCATATGTTTACATGGCAAATCCCAGAGGACCCACCCAGTAAGCAGTATGCTTTCGTGGTAGCAGATAACAAGAACTTTACTTACTACTTAATCATGCAATATAAGTGTGATTAAGTAGTAAGTAATCAAATGAAGTAGTAAGTAATTAAATGAAGACCAGTGTGATACTAATATGATACAGCGAATTCTTGTGCTGTGGTACATGTCTGGGAGGTGTGTTCGGAAGTTCAATGCAGACAAAGCACACTTGCTGGCTGCTTGGCATTCAAGCTATTCTTCCTTGTCTTTTGCTTCTGGGAAGGCTCAGTCCATCTGTCCCTTACCTTCAACATTTTCTGACGCTGTAAATCCTGCTTCGTCTAACTAAAGCTAACTTGACTGAAGCTGCTGGTCAGCTACTCACACATTCCAACGCAGTACTTATGTTCTGATTCTGGTTTTATATTTAATGATTATCAGATACTAATTTCTATATTATGGTAAGTTCTATACTTAGGCATCTTTAAAAGGTTATGACTAAATGGGAAGTCTACATGTTCCGTGATTGCTTCAGAGAACTGCAATGGATCTGTAAAGACCAGTAAATCATGACTCCCTTTTACAGTAGCCACAGTGCTTTGTTCTCAACAGATCATCTTTATACAGCTGTACATTAATTCCATTCTCTGTTATAGTTTCTACTAAGGTCTCTGGTACGGAGACCAAACTTACTGCTCTGTCATTTTTTTGCATCCTTCCTTAGGATTTACTTCACAATTTTGAAAACTGCAAATAAAAGAATTATTTTGTCCTAGCCTACAGAAAGTGTTAAAATATTTTTATTAAATGCATAGCAGTTTTGGTGAATAAACAAGATCGAACCTTGCAGTTGTGTCTGTTGGACTGATATTGCATGAATAACATAATGTGCACCTTTTAATAAACTTTCTGGGTACGCTGTTTGCATGAGAAAGCAAACACACTAACGGCTTACTTTAAAAAGTTTAACTAATATCTGTGACAATGACCGCTAGAGGGTACTCTTACTACTGCTCCATGAATGCCGTTGGACTCTGACCCGCTGAGCTAATGGGACAACTGATTTTAACACTATAAAAATGTAAGTGAATTCGTAATAAGTGGAATCTTTCTAAGTTATTTGAAATGAGCCATAATGCTTGGATGTATAATCCCCACCGAAATACACTTTTCTTTAACTTGCCACTAAGCCAGACAGGATCTTCAGTTATACAGTTTCACTTTAATGCATTGTTTTTTAACATTAACACAGCTGTAAGAATAGCAAGAATTTTCGTTTAATTTAATTACAAGTCTCATGCCTACAAAGTGCATATTAAAATGTTTCACATTTGATACAAAAGTCAATAGCTCTTTTCCAAAAATAAAAAGAATTTCAGTGTTTGGTACTGCGAGCACTGTGGTCAAGTTTTTGCACTGAACAACTTTCTGCAAAAGGACTTGATTTTGCTTTCCATCTTGTTAGTGATTTATTCAGTGAAGCTGGGCACATAACTTGGTGCTCTGTTTTCAAAGACACCTCGTTTTCCGTGACCCAGAATTTATCATTTTTGGTGAATTTTATGCCTCTGTTTCCCTGTGAGTAAAATGAGAGTGTATCCATCTTTATTTTAAAATGCCACTTACGTTCCGAACAGAGAATGGATGCAATGTTCGAGCAGAATTTCCCACTTGGCTGCCAGCTGGTGAAGGACGTGTGTTAAACATGATTCAGCAGACAGGTAAGCCACTTGTGGAACCTGGTTTCAAATGCGATGATCGGACTGGTGTATTTGCACACACATCACTGATCTTTTGTGCTGGTCTGTGCTGACACCATAACAACTTCCAAGCGGACCACCCACCCTGCAGTGCAGGAATGCTTTTAACACAATTGACAGACCTTTGGGTTGTTTCCTTTTTTTTTTTTTTTTTTTGTAAATCCTGTTCCTCTGAATCTGTCGTTAGTAGAACAATAGATGCCAATAATGGTAGCACCGTTCAGTTTGCTGCGTGTTCGTGCTGCTGACAAAAGAGCATCGAGACTAGAGGAGGGAATTTTGCCTCTGTAGAAGCTGAAGCTGAAGAGATTTATTCCCGCTGTAAGTCACACTGTGCGGTTTTGAATAAGCAGCCAGCTTCTGGTTGATTCTTTCTTTCTTTTTCCCTGAAACTGAAAGGAGGCAGCCCTGACAGGCACAGAAACTGAGCAGAAAGCTGCTGTACTGCCGAATCGACCCGAAGCGCAGCTCCGTCGCCCTGGAGCCAAAATCCAGGGGCTTGTCTGGAGGCGAGGGCTGCCAGCCGGCATGGCGGCACAGGCTCCCTCCCGTCCCTGCATGGGGCCTCCAGCCATGCGGAGCTGCTTACGGATGACCCTGCTGACCTGACATAACTCCGAAACGTGCACTCACTGAAATCGGTACTTTTTGTCCATTTCAGTTCTAGTTTGTCAAAGTGTATTTCCTAGACTTTCCTATTAATGATTAAAAATACAAGTATTTAGGGCAGACACTTAAGAAAAGCGCATCCCTTCTGAGCACTCCCCAGGGCAAACAGTGGTATATCCTCTGCATTTGATGTGGCTTTCAGTCAGTATAAAAGTCATGTGCAAGTCGCTGGCACATGTTACAGTGTCCTCCAGCCCACGGTGGTATCTCTCCAGTGAGCTCTGTTGGGAGTGTCTGGCACCACAAGTGAAGACAGCTGCTAGCAAGATGGTACAAGATCACACGCAGGATTCAGAGCACAGTTGTAGTAAAAATACATCTGGACACCTATCAGAAGCAAGGAACAAATTGGTTAAACTGAGTCTGCTCTGGTCGTGCTCCTGCTGGCTCACAGGATCTTAAAGCACTGGGAATCCTTACATTAAAATCATCTTCTGTAGAAAGTGGCTCCCTGGTGAATTGCCATACATCATTCTTCCCCCTTCGTACACTAGCTCCGTTGACTAGCAGTGTGCAGTCCAGCTAGGGAGAAGAAGAGGAGAACCACTTAGGATGAGCTAAGTAAGTGTAGCCTTTCTTAAATTTTGGAGACCTCAGTATCTGGGGAGTGGCTCTAGAACGAGGATTCCTGAGCAAGTTCCCTTTTTCCCACGCAGAAATTTTGTTCAGGCCAAAAGCCAGAATCTGGGCTGTTTTTCCAGTATTTGTGAGCAAAGAGCAGCGCTGTGTAATGCAGCAATAAGTATCTCCGAATGCACAGTCAATATCCAGACATCTGAATGGCAATCTGGACACGTGTGCAGACCTATTTTTTCTGTGTATTAACCACTGAATCCAAAATGACCCGAAAGCTTCAAAACCTCAGTCCATGATTTCTGTGGTCGACCTGCTTGTGCTCAACCAGTCCTGGGTGTTCTGGGCACACCCGTAATACCATCCTCTGTGAGCGCTCAGTAAATAGAGCGTGCATACTTGGTGCGCACTATGGAACAGCTGCACAACACATATGCACTGAGACGTCATCTGGTAGAAATATGGGAGCCTTATACGAAAGTGTTAGTGATTATTATGTCATTATCCCAGCTGAGAGTCTGATTTGGGATGGAAAATCCTATGTCAAATTTCTGCTTGAGGCATTTTGGCTCCAGCCACGATGTGTAAAGAATCATTCACAAGATAACAACATTTGACCACCATTGTAAGACTGTGGTCTACACATTGCTGAGTCAGTTTCTATTACTTCTGGGCCCTCCAGCTGCACAGAAAGAGCAAGTGATTTGAGTTCCTTCGTTGCAAAAGAGACAAGGCAAATGTACATTAGGGTTTGTCTGCTTGAATAGTTAGATCTGGCCCATCTCAGTGAATTCAGTGCTAAACAGTTGTGAATTTGCTCAGTAAACACCTGAGATGTACCAGAAACTGGATAAATAAGTGAGATAAAAAAGGACATGATTTGAATTGCTTTCATGCCTATCTTTTCAGTCAGTAAACAAGCACATGGATAGCGTCTCCAGATTCTACAAAGCTCTGTCAGATGTGTGTTCTGCTTCCTCTGTTAGTGACAGAAGATGCTATTCAGGTCTTGTCAGTGTTGCAGTAATTTACGCTTCCTTTCCCTTCCACCAGGAAGAGCAAATTACAGACAGACGGGAGAGAGAAAGAGAAAAATAATATTGTTGTTATTACTGAGAGGGTAGAGGAGCTTTTCATGAAGGGATTCAGCTAAGGCTGCAGATCTGAGCTGCCATGTGCGTACCATACCTCTTTTGTTAGCTCCAACAAGTGTCTCTGAGCGATGGTTTTGCTCACCTCTTGCAACCTTGCAAAAATCCAGGCTTCTCATGTAAGCTGGTCCTTTAAACTGTCTGTGACTTCAACTGGGATCCATGGGGGACTGCTACAGATGATTTGGACTTCATGTCTCGGGAAGGGCTGCATCACAGGAGCTTCCCATTTATCTCCCTTATGGGTAAAATAAACCACTTGCCAGTGTCCACCTGGTCCCACGTGGGATATTTTCTATCTGCACAGCAGCTCCTTGGGGCAATGGAGCTGGTGCTGTAGAGCCTGGCGTAACTGGCTTTACGGGTCTCTGAGCTTGGGTGGAGCTGGTAGGTGATACTTCTGTTTAAAGAGTAATTAGAAACAGAAGAGATTGCTTCTGTTTTCTTTAAAACCTTCAAGTATTCCCCAGAGGGCACCATGTAAAGGCTGCTACATGCAAGATCCTAAGGATGACTCTTGACGGTTTCCTACCCTTACCATGGACAAGGTAATACCTGTGAGATTTGTGGGAATCGCTATTACAGATAATCCTTCAATGAAATAGTCAGAAAAGTGGCTGAAGGTGCTTCAGCATGAGTGCCAGGTACAGCTCCTCCCTTAGGCAAACTCTTTCCAGCACTGCAGGGCAGGCAGCAGTGCAGCGGCACTGTGTGAGTCAGAAAGCCGCCGGCTCAGCACCAAACCACCCAAGGAGTCTGTGGGTTGCTATCTCAATCGTACATGGAGGATGCTGTTCCTCTGTCAAAAACACTTTTGTGTCTGATTAAACATGGATGAACAGTCTTGGCTTGCAAGGCTGGTCACACCAGATGGGGTATGGTTCCCAGAATCTGACAAAGATTTATGTCAGAAGGCATCTCTGGAAGTTTCCAACCCAACTCTGCGTGCCTAGCAGGGCTCACCACAATGCTAGGGCAGGTAGCTCAGGCCCTCATCCAGTTGAGTGCTCAATATCTTCAATGACAAGAGATTCCACCACCTCTCTGGTGCCTGTCCCAGGGCTGCATTGCTTTCACGGGAAAGAGTTCTCTCCTCACATCCAACCCCTCTTGCAGCTTGTGCCCTGGGGCCTTCTGCCCTGTCACTGGGCACTCTTAAGTCTGGCTGTCTTCTCTGTAATGTGCTCCAGGCAGTGGGAGGCAGTAACGAGCATCCCACTCAGCTGTCTCCTTTCCACACTGAGCAAACTTTCCTTCACACAAGTCATTGACTATGTTTTGCAGAATGGCTTCAGCTGAGACCATCTCTTTCACACAGTCAAGAACACATTACTCTCCAGTTGGGAGCTGGCAGCAGGCAGCATGAAGGCATGGCATACTTTCTTTAGATGGCATAAGGCAACATGCTGACTGCAAGTCACTGTGGCCTGTTTTTAATGACGATAGTGATGATTTAATGACATGTGGGGATGAGACAGGGCCACGGGGAGGTGTAATTCTCTATGAATGGTTCACCATTGTTGGCTGCCCCAAGCAAGGGCCTCGTGCTCCTCCTTACTCAGCATCTCAGTTTGGCCCTGTTTGCTGGGTCAGGGTATGTTCCTCCTGACCACAGCAATATTTGCTTTGATGGCTTTTCTTTTCTCCCGTTACTTTGTCCATCCACTTCTGTGAGTTTCTCTTACAGGTTTTTGAGCCAGGCCAAACTGCTGGATCTACAATAACTAACAGTAATGGGTCACACAGCTGGATTGTTTATGGTAAGAAGAAATACCTCCTCGGACTGGATGTGAAGCTGCCATCTTCTAGTTTCATTTGTTGCCTCTGTTCTTGTACCGAGAGACATGAGTAGTTATTGCCTATTGACCTTCTCCTTGCCCCTCACCACTGATGGGATCTACTTTCAGTCTGGTCATCTCTCTTCTAGACCAATGTGTCTTGACATAATTGGCCGATGAAGAAACTCTTCCTTACTTCTCATCATCCTCCCAATGTCTTTATGTCCTTTTCCAGTTCTTCCATTTCCTTTCTGAGCCAGGGAGATACAGGTTAAATATTACTCCAGTGGCACTGTAAGAGGCAGTTGCTGGTTGTTTATCTGATGTTTTCTGTGGTTGTCTGAAGGCTTCTCAGTGATGCAGGCAAAAATTGTGACCTCGACAAGATCTTCCCAGCATCACTGTCACTTTCTCCTTTGTCCAGGCCCCGATCCTTTAGGTGTCTTCAGTAAATGTCCCAATGGTGGTGTAACCATTTCCATGTTGCCTAATGTACTGCCTGCTGCAATGCATTTGAAAACAGAGGCAGTGCCTTCCCCTGCCCTTAGGATGAGAACTGTATTCTTATGACCACACTTTTGAAGAAAAACTGCTCCTTTCATTTCATTCCTCTCTTTTCTTTCCTGTCTACAATGGTCAAAAAGCACTGTTTCAAGGTGGCATCTGAAAACTCACTTTCACTCATCTGCCACTGGGAGGTTAATGCAGATTGTACCATGACTGTCCCACAGATGTATTCTGGAGATGTTTTCCATATTTGTTGCAGGGTTCAGTTTCAGAATCCAGACAAATCCTGCATGTGGAAATGGCTTCATCAGGTCCAGGTGTTGAGATGAGACAGGGCATTTCAGTGGGGGCCTTTAAGGCACAGGCACCCACAGGAGTTATTCTACAATGGGACTAGGAAGACTGCAAAAGTAAAAGAGATCCTTCAGAGATGATGTGACCCATGAAATGAGGCTGCTGGAGAGACATCTAGCAGCTGATAAGAGTTCTTGCAGTGACTTGCAGTGGACCCTGGAGGCCCCACAGCAGGTAACACTGGAGCCATTCCCTCTGCCAGCAGTTTCATGTGTGAGGGTCACAGCAGAATCCTCAAGCCCTGAAAGCAATTCAAGTCAAGCTAATACCACAGTTATTAAAGCAGCTGAACCCACCGGTTTTACTATGAGAAACCAGCTTCTCAGACATGCCTGGAAGAAATGCAGCTAGTTTATTTTCTGAGTTGCCTTCTGCAGAGGAAACAGCAGTGTGTGCATGCATGCGTGTGTTTGGGGAGAGGAGTGTTAAAGTCAGCTGAGGCTGAAAAGCACTCAGGATTCTAGATGGGGGAAGGCTGACAGGATTTTCTATCTGCTTTCAGCATTTTTTAAATATCTGTAAACACACAGGTCTGGATTTGGCCTAGAAGTCAGCCCCCAGTTTTGCTGGCAGAGCCCAGATCTTAGAAGCTTAGTGCACAGGGCTTGTGGCAGCCGGAGCGAGAGCTGCTCTTTGTGCAGATGTGGCTGTCCTAAAGTAAGCAGCAGACACTCAGGGGGGCAGCAGAAGAACACATGAAGCAGCAGGCTGTAATTTTCTACTAGGAGTGATATGCTAGTGAGATGCCCTGTGCTTTTCACAGAATTATCCTCTCTTGCTGTTGGAATATTTTCTCCTTCAAAGTCATAAAATACAGCAGAAAAGCAAAAATGCTGCTTTAAGAATAGCCCAGAGAGCAGTAAAGAGCAGATTTTTGCAAACCATTTTTTCAAACCATCGTTTCTGGTCTCCTTGCCCACAAGGCATCCCCAGGGTTCAAGGTGCAACCATTATGGTGATGCTTTAGGTACATGTACATCAGTGGGCAGCTCTGTAATGCCATGAGATCTGCATCACCTGTGATAAAAGACGACATCACATGTAGCTACTTTGGCCTTAAATTCCATGGCATCTGTCCTTCCCAACCACCAGTTCTGCTTCATGACCCAAATCTTCACCTAAATACCACCTCTGTGCTTTACCTGCCACGAAGTCCTGCAAGAGATCTTGTATGAATGAGAGCTTCTTTCTGTGGCTGCATGCCTGAGAAAGGGTTTTAACAAATGTAGAAGATGGACAGAGGTTTTGTGGTCCCCTGTTATTCCTTGCAGCAAATGCAGGCCCACTGGAGGAATCAGGTTGTTTTCTGTTCAGGGAGTCACTGGAGAACCTGCTTTCAAAGTCCTTGTGGGATACAGCTGCTTCTCCTGGCAGCAAGTATAACGCATACCATGGGAGGAGATGCCGGGGTAGGTAGCATCCAGACTCCCAGGGGTGTGGGAGAGCTGGTTGGTGAAGTGAGATATCATTAATGCAACCGCTGCATTTGTGTGGATATCTGTCTGACCATGTGTTGTAACAGCTGTGCCAGCTTTTTTCAGTCTGTGTACAGCTCTGATGAGTGAGATGGGCAGGAAGATGCACTGGCCGTGGCAAACCAAGGTATGTCTGCACTGGTCAGTGAAACAAGACCTGGGTGCTGGCCTGAGCACACTGCCACCATCACTTCTGTTCAGTGCTCCTCACCGTCCTTGATGCTGCTTTGGCTCAGACACTCCCAAGCAATGCTGAGGCCTGGGAGCACTCCCCATCTGCAGCCTGGATGTGGCCATCTGGTGCGGTGGAGGGGAAAGGGGATGTAACCATGCAGACATGGGTAGAGCTGCGCCGGTTAGCCTCCAAGATGTGGAATGGTCCTGGATCCTTTGGGAAGCTCCTGTAACCATCCTCACCTGCATCCCTTTGAAGTCAGGCCAAGTTCAAGCACACCTAAGGTCCCAGTCGCGCAAGTGTCCCACCAGAATACCCACCCTCCTGGCCCTTGGGCACAATTTTTCCTTCACCCTTCATTCCGCTGACCAAAGCCAGCCCCAAGTTCCCGAGCAGAAACACTGGCAAAGCAGACAGTATGAGTATCTACACATATTTAGGTGACATGTCGCTTGGAGGGGTGCCCTGCAGTCAGCATGAGGAGCTAGGATGCCCTAGTGAGGCCCCATCTGGAGTACTCTGTCCAGTTCTGGGCTTCCCAGTTCAAGAAAGATGAGGAGCTACTGGAGAGAGTCCAGTGGAGGGCTACGAGGATGATGAGGGGACTGGAGCATCTCTCCTAACGAGGAAAGGCTGAGGGA
>Ga0181612_163068_pt1 | contig 10585 bp, 8 predicted proteins | sample HoacroProtozoa21_FD_119630 | JGI IMG/M metagenome (GOLD analysis project Ga0181612, IMG submission 119630) | Hoatzin crop microbial communities from Cojedes, Venezuel. Combined Assembly of Gp0051906, Gp0051904, Gp0051908
CTGCTGATCTTTCACAGTGTTATATCCTGCCATAATATTGACAAGATGACTTGTGAGTCTGATAGTCCAGTCTAAGGCAGAGTTCAAGCTACTGGGAGAAAGGCATGTGAATTACTTTTATGTCACTGATTATGCAAACGATTATGAATACTTTTCTTTTAAATTTGAATGGTTCAACTGAAATCAATGGGGCTATTCATGTGCTGAAAATTGTGAATATACATATGTTTGCTGCAGTATGTGAACCCTTGTCTTTAACAAGTAGCAACCAAAAGCCCACACCCTTCCAGGTTCTTGGAGAGCTCATTCCAAGTTTCAGCCTACTCCTTGCTAAACTTTCAGCCCTGAGGGGATGTGGAGACTTTCCATGTTCAGGAGAGAGTCAGATACCGAGGAAGGTATTTTCGGGGATCAACCAGCCGGTGGGCACCTTCCTGAGCTCCCAAGGAGCAGGATGTGAAGAAGAGGCACTTCCCTGGCTCACTCGTTGAATCCAGCCAGTGGGCCAGAGAAAAAGCCTCCCTTATCCCAGGATCCTCAACTGTAAGCCTTCCCCGGAGTTAGGTCACAAAGATGAAGTACCCTTAGGGATCTGGTTTAGAGGAAACCACAGCTTCTCCAACACAAACTTTCTGATAATTGCTCAAGCATGGAAAGGAGGTCAGGAAGAAGAAAAGGGAACTCAGAACAAGCAGAAGTAACCTGACTAGTGTCTCCATTTTAAGGACATATTTAACCACTGACCTGGTGCGGAGCGCACCTTTTAAAGAGATGGTTGTAGTAACACAACAACGATATAGGCAGTCTGTTGGTTTGGGTGTTGGCATGCCTTTGCTTGAAAGAAAAGGGAAGAATGAGAAATAACCTTGGATTTATATCAAGCAATTTGCTCTAATTGTTAATTTCAGCACTAATTTTTGCACGGTGCTTTGACATCATCAGTTGGAAGAACTGCAGAATAAATTTTTCTGCCTCAGACGCCGGCAGTGGCAAAAGGAGTTCTTTCCAACAGCAGGGGATAATAATTATAGTGATCCATTTTATATGTTACTGCTAAGCATCTATTACCAAACAAACTTTTAATATGAAATTTTTAATGTCTTTAAGAGCATAATGTTTTGTCCTTGATGGAAGTGTATTATTTTTTTAGTATTCCAAATTTACTTTGAAATACGTAAATATCCCTAATTCATCAAACATATCAAAATAAATTGTCAGAATTTTATATAATAATGATCTGGAATCTAGGTAAGTACATTTTATTTCAGAAGTACAATCATTCATAGCTGGAAAAGAAAAGCTTTGATACAGTTCTCAGTGATACTGGTGCAAACAGAGAGCAATAATATAACACTGAACTCATGCAATTTAACTCCAGGTTTAACATACAAATTCATTTAGATATTTTATTACCTAAAAGCCTAAAAGCATTAAATAAAAATGCAATTATTTTAGTAACCTTAAAGGAGACGAGATCTTATAGACTTGTGTTGATATCTGCATCTCCAGAGGAATCAATGCAATTTCAACAAAAGAATTGTATCACATTGAGTTGTTTCATATAATGCCATTTAAATGAAAGAGGTTCACAAAGGGTTGATTAAATTTAAGTGGAAGAAACACAATGAGCAAAATTCATCGCTGGTGTAATTCTGTTGTCTCCTGCAGTTCCACCATGAATGGATATGGTCCATGACAGTCTGAGCTTTTTCTGCACTTTGGCAACTGAATTAGCTGAATTAAAATCCTTTAAATTGTAAAAAAACCCCAACCACCAAAAATCCCGTCCCCACTCCCATATTATACAAACCAAACTGAATTAAAGAAAAAGACACTAAAATAACGTGAAGAATTTGATTTGCTAAGACAACAACATATAAAGAGGAAGCTCCATCATTAACATGCACTGTGGTCAATATCGTTCTTGTAGGTCACATCAAAAGTGTTTCAAATCAGTCTAAAGATACCATGCACAATAAAGCTACTAATATTATTGAGCCAAATCTACCTTCTCTTTTTCTTTTTTTTTCTTCTATTTAGGGAAGAAGAAAGCAGGGGTCAATGACGGACTTGTCACCAAGTTCTTAAAGCTGTCATTAAAGACTATCTCTAAAAGATATTAAAGTCAACAGGAACTACAGATAGTCATTTTGCAAGGCTAGGCATTTAATTCCTTTTCACAATTTATCATGTGTAAGACCCATCAGTTGCAGTAGCAACTGAACAGATGGATCGGTAAAGAATAACTAACTACACTCTATAGAATTTATGTTTACAGATGCCCACATATGTTTAACAAGTGAAGCTATTTTGATATGCAGCTAACACTAGAGGTTATTGCACCCAGCCTGTACTTATCATGAAAATGAATATACCTTTTCCTTTTCTAGGTACCTCAGAGTTGTTCAAAGTTATATTTCTAAAGGCACTTACCCACTACTGCAATTAATCTAACCTACGTCTTTCTGTCTACCTCATACAAAAGGAATAACCCACTGTAATTGGAATGGAGTTTGCATACTAGCTTCATCAGTATGGTTTCAGTAATCATACAAATAGCTGCATTCAGATATTTATTCATTTAGACACTATGATTGGGAGGCCAGAAAAGCTTCCAAAAGGAGAAGTGAGATACTAGGAAAAAGACCTTTGGATTTCTTTTAGAACAAAATCAGCAGATTTTTTAGTTTGTAGATATATTTTTAGATTTGAATGTAAAAGCCTCAGAAAAAGAAATAGTTCTGTGAGGATCAGAATTAGGAAACCTGGTTCTGTGGTCTCTCTCCTGTGTTAGCCTTGATGTCTTGTGGCGTGATGGCTGATGTCGTATGACAATCTCACTGGCAATGAGAACACTTTAATTTTACACCCCGCCCAGCTGCCTATTTCACATATCTCCTACTCAGCTTGAATCTGAAATCTCTCTTTTAAGAATTCCAACCTTTCTGTATAATTTCATTGAAATTAGACTACGTATTGAGGAATTAGTAAGGGGAGTGGGGAGCAGCAGGAGGATAGGCAGAGCAATTACACAAACCTTTTTCACTTTTAGAAAAAAATCTAAAAAACTCCTATATTATTTGGGCTTCCATGACCTTTAGAAGTCCCTTTCTTCCCCTGTTAAGCAATACTGTTGAATCAATATTAGCATATTTTAGGATTATTTTCATTCTGATATTTAAAAAGGACTAAACATTAGAGAAATAAGTTAACCCATTTTCAGTATGCTGCACAGAGTTCTCCCGTGCAGTGGAAAAGCTGCAGGACTAGAGCACATACAGGATGTCTTCTAGTATTTGTGTGTGGGTTTGTCCTGGAATTTTGCATTTAAATTGAGACTTTTTGTGTTCCTGGGATAATCTCGAGACATGTCTCAATAAGGAATGAAGAACTGTATCACAGGATCATGACTGAAAAGGTATACTGGGCCATAGTTTTGCAAATACAATGATCTTTACCTTTAAGAGACAGGGCATTGAAGTATGATCACATTTGCATCCTGTAAAGTTTAATCAGAGTAAGCTCATGTTAGATCTGGACCAGACTTTGTACTTCAGCTCCCAACTTGACTCAAAAATATTGCGCAGTGTGTTTTATTTAACATCTGTATAAAAAAAAATTATGTCAAATACTGGATTTTTCATGCTATTTTAAATACATAGTGCCTTCTATTTGTAGAATTGCCTTATTCCATTTACACCAGTTCTGTACTTGAATAATATATCAATTTCAATGAAGTTATATCTCATTTCTGCTGATAAAGATTAATTTCTGGCTGACTATGTTGGCAAATGCTGCCAGGAGCACTCACCACAAGTCAGTGGGTAAAACTAAAGGCATTAGATCAAACTGTTCATAGTTTCTGTTACCTATCACGTGCCAGTCTAAGGATGTGAACTTTTCACAGGCAGATTTATGAGCATATTGGACAGCTCTGCCTTGGAGATTGGCAAGATCCAGTAGAGAAGTGTTAGCTGTCTGATTTTCATGTGTCACCAACAACTCTGTCAGGGTCCTAAATATCTTGCATATCTGCCCACATTCTCATGTTGCTGTCTGTCTTCCCTTCCTCACATTCTTATTTTTCTTTATTATACTCCCACATAGCAGCAGCAGACTTCAGCCAATGTGGAGCTGTTTGAAAACTCAGGCCTGCATTCGGGACAAGGAAAGGAGGAAATAAGAGATATGGTAACTCAGAATGACACAGTTCAATGGCTCCAGCAAATTTACTTTCTCTTAATAAAGGTTGAATAGTATTGATATGAACTGACTGAAATAGGTCTATATACACATGGGCAGGTCCAGCAGTGCAGTGTACCTTGGGCATTCAGACCACATATTTGCTGTGCCCTTGGGTAGTCTTATGCACCATGGTGTATAAGCATTAATGCCAGTGACATTACAGAGGAATGCTGTAGACTGAAGTCTTGCCTGCCTTGCAGTCAAAAGCAGAAACACAATTGACTTAAATGGTGGCTACAGTCTCTCTCCTCGGCTTCGCTCCACTCACAGAGATCATAATCCACTGCAAGTCATGGGAGTCCTGTTGATTTGAATGGAGTTTATGTGACTTGTGGATCTGGTCATGTCCGTGGGCTGCCTGCAATGCATTAAGCTTCGAAGGAGTAGCACCTGGGAGGAAATGTTCTGCAGAGATTAGAATTGGTCTTGATCTGCTTTAGTTCTTGTTAGAACAATTGTAATTTCATTTTAATAAAGTGACCACAGTAACTGTGGGTTCCAAACACCATATCTGTGACAATCTCACCTCCTGAGGTGTCCTCTCCATTGCTCTGTTTGGGCTTATCACCTCCACAGGAAAGGAGGAAAAAGATACCATTTCAGACATTGAACTTAAGATGTAGGCACAGGATCTTTTCTGCTTCATTATTACAGCAGCAGTAACCTTTGTCAGGAAGGCATGGGAACATGTCTGTGTGGTTACAGCTTGAAACAGATCAGTGAGATTTGCCGGTGACAACCTCCAGCGCTTGCAGAGATGCTTCCTTCACTAAGCTTCAGTTTCCTCCTGCATCTGAAAAATAAATAATGTTCATATAAATAACAACCAGAATGATATTTTACGGGCTGTGGTTTTGTGCTTGCTTGGTTTTGATTAACAGGACCTTGAAATTAAATAGCAGAATTCCAGCAGCCAAGTATTATTTTTAGTAGAGCTAAGCCTGAGTTTAAAATGCTTCACTTCTGGAATCTTGAGCTGAAATATTATTTATGTCACAAATGAAAATGAGTACAGTCACATGAACCTACTAGCGTGCAGGCTGAGATTACAAAGCCTTCCCTCTCTTCAGTAGGATTGTTGGTCTCTGTTTAAGTGAAGGCCAAGGACTTGAACAGTAGGGATATTTGAGCCCAGGACTCAGGTGCATTAGAATAACTGGAGGAGACTCAACAGTTTCCGTCTCTAAAGGATTATATTAGAGTTCATGAGACAAAGAAACCAATGTACGACTCCAATCTACAAAACAATTAACATTCAGGCTTCAATACTGCAAAACACTTAAATATGTGCTGCTACTGAGAGAAGAAATCTAAGATACTAACATGCACTTAATTGCTCCCATCCTTTTTAGTGTATCTAGTTCTTACAGCACTGTCTCCCCATTTTGCAAATGCAAAGTGAGACAGAGGCTGAGGGATCCACTTCTGTACACAACAGTAAGCAACTATGGTAGTTGAAGACATTGCTTGTCCCACCTGTTCTCCCATCTCCTCTGCCAGAGGTTGCTGCCACCATTGCAGGAAGAGAGAGGTTTGAATCAAACATGTGCTCATTCCCCAGCTGCTGCTCTTCATATTCCCACCTCAGTGCAAACTTAACAGCCCTAAAGTTAATACACAAAGCTGTGAACTAGAATGGCTGAGGTATAGCCACATATTCTTTTTGCCATTTCTGCCACTGGGTTAGTTACCTGCAGGAGAGAAGTGAGGCAGGGAGCTCACAGTGGCGATGTGTAATACTGCCCAGCAATATTTGCCAAAACCTACTCTTGGAGTTTGAAGATCTAACTCTACAAAGGGACAACTATGACTCCCTCCTAAGATTAAACTCAAAATCCTTTGTCCATGGAGGTGCCTAAAATCCACCTAACTTTCAATTTTTCCAGATTTATAAGTGCTGGGATGCCCAGTATATCCATCTTGACAGAGGTAAACTACTTAGTTATTGCTAAGACTTATCAGGATCTACAAAGTGTTTCCCTGTCTGTCACACCTGGATCTTGTTCGTATAGATCTCATAGAGCACACTTACTAGAGTAAGGTCTGCACAGACATGGCCAGGAAAGAATACAGTGCCTTGCATAACATGTAGAGGATTTTGATACACTGTGGGAGATTTTTATTCATATTCTTTCCCAGCTGAAGACTTAGAAAGTCCATCTCAAAGTACCAGAATACCATAGCTTGTTCTGGGCTTGCAAGTCTCTCTCTGTCCTGCAGAGCTATGATGGATGGCCACCAGATGAAAGCAGGACATGAAAAGACAGGATGCAATTCTTCAGCTCAGTTGATGGGGCAACACGAATGTGGGAGGGAGGCAAGTAGTAAGGTTTTAACACCTCCTCTATTGTCTATTTATGTATTTCATACTAGGAATTTACTGAACAAAACAAGTGCCTTTTATGAATTGAATTCTACTGAATTTTCCAAAGTCACAAGGGAAATCTATGGTGGACCTCAAGACGAAGTGTCCCAGCTCAGCTAATGCCCCGACCACTGGGCTGGGTTGTGTTTTCTTTCTGAGAAAGTGTTTTTACATCAAGACTATTCAGTAACTTCAGTATTTCCCCAGAGCATGGCCAACATCTTCCAAGATAAAGCTCTTAATTCCTGAAGTGTAGCTAGAAAAGAATAAAAGACCCAGCAGGTTCCTTGACTTTATCAAATTCATATCACGGCTGGTGGAAGACACAAACTGTCATCTCAGTCCTGCAAAGTTATTTGTCCATCTGCAGGATTAATGATTAAATTCGCAGCTGCTGAGAATCAGTCTGTCCTAGGTGAGGATAAAGAAAAGTAGGATTTCTTACTTTTAAGCAGAAAATTATAGAGGGAGCTGAAATGAAGGGGTGCAATTCTGAGTGAGGCAAGGACAACAAACCAACACAGTTTCTTTCATTGTAGAAAGTAATACCAAGACTATTTTTGGTCTTTTGAGACCCTGCCTAAACTCATGCGGGAAGACTGCTGTATGCCTATGCATATGCATATTCCATTTGGCAATAACACGCACTACGGCACACAGCCACCTACTAAATAATAGAACTTAAAAATGGAAAATCAAATGACAGAAAAGGCTATTTCCAGGTATTTAATAAAAGGGAGGATCAGAGTACAAAGCTCAAGACAGGCCCAGCACACAACTCTGGATGAACTGTCACTGTACAGCGTGTTTCAAACATCTGCATTACTTTGACTGAAATACCATGAATAATTTATAATAGAATAAAGAATTTAAGAAAAATAGATATAAAAAAAAATTAATACCCCACAGTAATCACCTCGCTTCATGTTTATTAGTGAGGTGCTCTGGGGTAGAAAACATCATTGATTTTATGAACCTTTGGGGAGGTTTCTTTTTAAAAATTAACATTTCAGCTTGATATTATTTTAGTATTTACCACTCAGTATTGTCTTAGATGTCATCTTGGCAAAGGGCTCCTAAACAACTGCCACTTTTAGCACTGCTGCCAAAAGGCCCCCTTTCACAATAAAGCATGCTGTGCTTTGGCAGGAAATCAATAAAGTGAAAATCTGTTCTCATCATCCATACATTTACCATCACAATCAACAATCAAAGGCAAGACCTGGGTTCTTTATCCACAGGCTCCAGCCTCCCAATTTTCTGCTATGAAAGGCAGCATAAATTAGAACCCTTGGTTCCTGTTAGCTGGGCTTAATGGGTATGATTTATGAACCATTAAATGAGGTTATGTAAATTGATCCTTAGCAGAATGCTAGCACACAGGTGACAGGTGCAGTACATTTGAATGATGAGTCCACAAGGGTTCTGTACAAATCAGATTTCAGTGACATTCAGTTTTAGGAAGGAGAAATATGTTGTCAACAAGGAAGTGATTTAAATAGTGCCCTGGGTTTGTCAGCAATTATGCTTTTCTTCTTAATTGCTGCAAACTATATAAATTCTAATAGGAAATAAATTACTGATTTACCAGTTAATGACAAGGGGGTATAGACAAGAATGGTTTAAACATTAAAAAAAAAAAATTTGCCTTGTGAGGCCATATTCAGTGATGATTTCATTTATGCCGTTAAAGTTAACAGATGCTTTAAAGTCACACTATAAACTTTGACATGAGCTAAGTAAAATTGTTTTTATTGCTAAGCTAAAGGAAACTGGTTTTGTGCTACAGCAATGGATGTTCTTAAAATGATGAAATGTATCTACATAGAAATAAGGATGACTTTTGCTCGGGTTTTTTTGCTTGTTTGTTGTCTTAATAACCTTTTCAAAAATCAGATCAAATTACATTAACTAGATTTAAAGTATTCTGGCTTACTGTGGCAGGATTTTTATACTAATAGTGAAAATTATCACACTTAGTGATCTGATGTATGACTCATCCTCTTCTCACCACTACCAAAAGTGACTATAAGGATTGACTGACTACCTTATCAGAAGCTTTGATAAGAAAAAAATTGGTTTGCTCTTGTAATACATTTAAATGAGTGCTGCCAGTGTTCAGACTGCTTTGGTCTGGGTAGGAGGGCTCCTGGACAACTGGATTTGTGTGATATTTAAGGTCTGCTTTTCCATAGTCTGGTTAATAGCACGTTCCAACTAGTGGCCTGGCCCACCTCTGCTTAATGAATGTTTGCATCTTTCTTTGGGATGAAATGAAATAGTGATAGGAATGAAATAGCGTGGATAAGTCTGTATGTAACTCAAGGCTTCAAGGGCAGCAGTTCTGGAGGAAAGATTGTACAGAAGGCACCTGAAATACATAGGACAGTAGGATGGTGTGAAAATACTTTCAGAGGCTTAGCCATGTTAGATCATTTTCATCTATGGAAGAAAATACAGAAGATGAGAGGGAACTAGAAAAAAACCCCACCAGTACTCTGGGAAGCCTGCTAAGATCTAAGGCAAATGGAACAAACTCAAGATATTCACACGTGTCTGTCTATTTTTGCTGACATGTTCTTTGGCTGTGTATTTCCTGCTTTTTTTTCAAAATTCAGTGAAGTTTGTTCAAGCGACAAGCATCAGTTGCTAATTGAATTAGCCTCTCCTATTGTGTTTTATTTCAATGGAGATTCCCTTCAAGGTTCAGCTGCTTACTCATTGCATTGTTCTGCTCAATGCTCATATGTCGCTCGCTGCAATACTTCCCCTTTCACAGAAGCTGTCACTTTTATTCCTGTGAAGAGGATCAACAGGAGTGAGTCCAAAGTGTGTAGTGGTTTTTGGGGGTGTGGAATGAAAATTAAAAGGATCGCAAGGATGCAAAAAGGGTAATGCAGAAAAAGCATGATGCAATTTAATCAGTGCGGAGATGAAGTACTGGGTTTTACTCCAAGTATTAAGGAAGAACTACATAGCCTTCCTATTAATATTACATCACAAAGCTGCATCAAAAGAATGCAAAAGACAATCCCTCAAAAGCTAAGGAAAACCTCATGGTGCTTGTCTATGCACACCTCGTTCAGTATCTTCTGTGACTGCATTACAAAACAGCCTTCATCATACAGGATCCACTGGTGCTTTGGAAGGTCCTGCTTCTGTTTCACACCTACAGAAGAGACTGTGTACCCAAAGACAAGTCAGTTATTTTTAAAGGTATTAGCCTGATCTAATAAAAATTATGGTGCTCCACCACACACGTTGCCTTATGTTGCTATCTGTATATGACCATTGCAATCACAACCCTATTAACTCCAGTCACAAATAAAACTCTCATTTTTTTTCTCATGTGGCCTTGACTCATTCAGTGTATAAGATGGTTAATCTTCATGTGATGGATTACCACTGAGTATTTCTCTGTGTCCATCCTGTCTGCTGCATATCCTGTGCCTTAGTCCCTTGCTCTCTGACAGTGGCAAGAAGCAGATGCTGCAGAAATAGTACAAGAAGAGGGGAAAAGATCTATATTTTTATCAAGCATTGGCACAGGCAGCTCCAGGAAGTGGTTGAGTCACCATCCCTGGAGGTATTTATGAGACATGTAGACATCATGCTTAGGGACAAAGATTAGTGGTGGACTTGGCAGTGTTATGTTTACGGTTGGATTGGGTGATCTTGAAGGTCTTTTCCAACCTAAATGATTCTATGATTCTGTAGTACTTCTGAGCACTCTTCCAGCCTTCAATCACTGTCCACTTAGGGATTCCTGACCTGTGATTTCTCTATGTTTATCAGCTTCCAATGGATTTGTCTTCCACAGAACAGAATAGAATAGAATAGAATAGAATAGAACAGAATAGAATAGAATAGAATAGAATAGAATAGAATAGAATAGAATAGAATAGAATAGAATAGAATAGAATAGAATAGAATAGAATAGAAGAGAATAGAATAGAATAGAGCAGAACAGAACAG
>Ga0181612_173956_pt1 | contig 10585 bp, 7 predicted proteins | sample HoacroProtozoa21_FD_119630 | JGI IMG/M metagenome (GOLD analysis project Ga0181612, IMG submission 119630) | Hoatzin crop microbial communities from Cojedes, Venezuel. Combined Assembly of Gp0051906, Gp0051904, Gp0051908
CGCCCCATATGTTGTGGTGGTAAGAATAATTGTTTTGTAAATGTTTAAAAAAAAACACCTAAAATATTTCCCCCTCCCCCCCCCCCCCCCCCCCCGCCTTTAAGCCAGACAAAAGCCTTATTCTACCCTCAGGGAATGTAGGACCCCAGCTATAGCAAAAACTAAACAATGTCAAAGTAGGACAAGCAAAGGCAAGATTTAGCAAATCTATTGAGGAAGTCTGTGGTTGCATGTGACCTCCACAGTTTGTCAACCATGTCTGACTGCTCTGGGAACAGAGTGGGCTAAAGGGACCTATGCTAGTGTAAATCGCCATACTCCCAACATTTGGAAAGGTCCTGTCCATCCGACAAACTCTTCTGGACCTGAGGTAACTGAAGGGACTGATCCTAGAAGAGGAGATTCTTTTGCATCTCCTGGAAATCATGAATGCCGAGATTCACAATTACTGTATTATACAGTCAGTAGTGGATTCAGCCTCAGTGACAGAATTAGCAGAACTAAACATAGAAAGCTTGAAGGAGGGAAAACTGCATAATAAACTTTTACACACAACCAGCTCCTCTGGCAACATACACTCTTCTGCGGGCTTACGAGTATGCGGCAAACCAGCCAACTCACTGCCAGGCCTCCCGGCGCTGCAGGAAATGACTGAGCGGTTCCAACCCAGCTTTAGACAAAACAAGCGATACTAAAACTTTTCCTCTGTCTTTTACCGCATTAGTTATGGACAATAAAAGACACTTTTTTGGTGTCCTCTCGAGCCAAGACATTTGAATCTGAACACAACAGCAGCTTAACATGAGCAGCTCCAACCAACAAGGGGGTACGCCGTGTACAAACACAGAGGTACCAAGAACCTGGTGTTTTCTCTTTCAGGATCATTTGGTGAGAGGATTCTTCCACTCACAGCACACTGATGTGGCAAAACACACTCCAAGTGCCCAGCTGCTTCCAGGTGCAAGAGCCCCTATAATTATCTTACCACACAGAAGCAATACCTGGTAATAATCCAGGCTTTGTGCTTGTTTGTTCTCTGGTACCTGAAACAGTTAGCTATAGGAAAATGCTTCCCCATCTCAGAGGAAGCAACGGCTGAAAGGACAGAGGTACCTCAGGAGCAATTGTAGCTGCTCTGCCTTGCTGAAAAATAAACTTTCCTATCTAAATACCGAGCTGGTTTTAAACAAGCTCAGGAAATTTACAGGAGAAGCCAAATGATCTGTTGCCATACAGCAATCGGACTGTATGTTCTCAAACTCAGACTTACATTTGATGTCTTCAAGCCTACCCAAACTCAAGGTGCTACTTACTGGAAGTGACAGTAATTCACTCGGGAGAAAAGGGCTTTACCCCAGCACCGCTGGCTGGGTAGGCTCAGAACCTGCAGTCTGTCAGGAGCGACCAGAGGAGCAACTGAGCCAGCCTAGCCACTTTTCCCTCATTCTCTCTCCTTCCTCTCCTGCACACCCCTTCCCATAGTCCTGCCTTCTCTAGGACAGGCCCTGGCACTCCTCAGTTGACCTAGTTGACCAACCTGGTAGAGAATAGCTTAGGGGTTTTTTGTGAGAAGTGTTTTCGATTGCTTTCGTGAGTTAAAATTAGCTAACAGAGAAGCTTAACAGGCACTGGAGGAATGCCCACATGAGCTGCTGGAGCATACAACTGGGAACAAGAACCTTCTTTTGGGGAGAAGGTACATCCTCAAGCTCTTCGGTGTGCGGGGGGGGGCTGCATGCTGCCATATCAGCCTACTTTTGTGTTCAAGTCTGCATTTCTGTTTTAAGGGTTGTTTCAAAATAAAGGCTGTTGCTTCTCTGAATCACAGAATGGCTGAATTTGAAGCAAAGCCACTGCCTGAACCAGCTTTTTGGCATGTGCTGTCAAGTAGTGGAACAACTTTGGGGCAGAAGAGAAGCAGAAGCAAGAGTCTACTGCAGTGAGATAACAGCAAGATCAGCAAGCGTGGTAACAACTTACCACACTTACTCAAGAACTTACAGGTGAACAAGATTATAAAAGAAGGTCCACAGATAAGGACTACAGTAGAAACTTATCACAGGTCTGGTTTTCAAAGGAGTTTTGTCCCAGCCCTCAAGTTTTCTTCATAGGGTAATTTGGAAGAGGTTTCCACGAAATGCTTGCATGCAGTTGATGAATGCTTTCACTGTTGTACTGGGGAAGGACTGCCCTAATTTGTCTGCTCTCTTGACACAGCCAGTCAAGGAGGCAGATCCAATGGAGAAGGGAAGGGGCAGAAGCAGTCTCGTAATCACAAACAGTACTAGAGTTCCAGAACAACTGGAATCTTCCACAAATAGTCTCCCATCAACAGCAGGGACTCATAGCTCACCAGAAGGGAACGGACCTCTACATGCAGCTGCCTGCAGCCACGTACAAACCAAAGCACATAAGCAGCACAGCTCAAGGATCACTGGAATAGCTATCTGGCAAAAGGAAGGTCCAAGAGAGGTTTAAACAACTAGAAAATAACCAAGCAGAACAGAAAAATCCAGTTGAAGCAGCCAGATGAAACATCCAAAGACAGACAAGATTCAGGAGTCCTACCAGCAAAAAAAAAAATTTAAAAAAAGCCACAACCACCAGGCACACTGACGTCTGTTGAAAGACGTGGGGACATAACAGATCATCTCTCAACACAAGACCTGCCCATTCAACACTGAGAAGGAATCTTACTAGGAAATATACTATAAGAATTGCCCACTCAATAACCTAGGAAATACTGAACTGGTAAAATGCTCTGCAACAGAATGTGGAGGTGAAAGAATGACCCAAAGCTTTCTGCTAGATGCAAAGCAACAACCTATCAGTTCAAAAAACTGGGCCCTGTTGCTGCTATTCTGAAGGCTCAGAATAAAGAACATAGGAGTGGCCAATGATCTGTCCAGGCATCAACCTGTAAATTTAGTATTAACAGAGAATTTCATTCCATGAAGACTTATTTTAAGCTGAAAAAGGCTTAAAAACAGCAATATGGCTAGGTGTTGCCATGGATCACCAAAAGTAGTAACTTGTTTAGAAAGAAATAAGCAGAACTTTTGAAGCTAAAAGATCTTAAGAATACGTACACACTTACCCACACACAAAAGAGAGAAAAGACAACACTTCCAGGAACAGTAGCATCCTTCATTAGAAGGAGTACTTAAAAAAACAAGCCACACTGAAGAAAAGCAAACTACAGCCTTCTGTACAGGTTTACGACAGAGCAGCGTAGCACTCCTTAGGTCAATACAGTATGTGATATAAGCAGATGGATAAATATGCTAAAGGGGCAAGGGCTCTTCTTCTCTAACTACACCTGCCTTTGGCTTCTGTAGTTCTTTCTGGAGGTCTGGCTTTGGTTTTGTTGGAGGATTTGGGAAGGAGATGGAGTATTACAATCACCTTGAGCTGCACAAGCAGCAGCAGGTAGACCATGATAGCAACTGGCCTAGGAAGTAAAAGGTTAATTGGCAATTGGGAAAGTGACAAAGACCCACACACCTTGCTAGAGGAAGGAGGTGGTGGTGAAAAACTGTACTGCCCAGCCTGTCAGACCTCATTGCTTCTTCCAAATTCTACTTCAAAATAAAAACTCACTGTTACTTAGCTCCAAAACACACTGCATTTTTAGGAGCCAGACACACCACACCAGCTGTGTCACCACCTGTGACACTATACTGTGCCATTTTAAATATCTGTACTCCCTGTCTGAAGTAGGGATGCACCCCCGAAGAAATGCTTTCAGTGTATCGCTTTCTCTTTAGAAAGGGAAAAGCTAGCAGAACGAAAATCCCTTACCTGAAATTGAATACAGCCTCAAGAAGTTTGTCTCACTTTTAAAACTGAAATTACAGATCACTAAAGCATTTTCACAACCACTACCCTAAGTAAGAAAAAAAGATGATTGCTGGGCAGCAATACTAAAAAAATGAAAACCAGAATACACTAATTTACTCGGAAATAAACTAACACAGATGCTAGTTTCCATGTTTAACCTCTGGAATGGAGAGGGAGGTGTGTTAACAAATTCCCTTTAAGCCATTATACTAAGAAATATCTCCAATTTATTTAATCCTGGTGTAAATCTGTTCACACTGGTCTCCAAAGTATAGTTTAAACTATGCAGAGCTATGAAAATACATTAATCAGTCACCATAAAACCACATACTATCTTTAAGTTCCACCAATACGACCAGTCAAACTTCTGAAGGACCAAACAAACACAGGCCTCCTCCAAGCCCCAATTGTGCCTTCTCTAAAAACAGAATGCAAGAACAGCATATCTCATATAGAGATATGCATAATTATTTTTATCAAAATGTTGTGTATGTATATTCAAATATTTGGGGGTGGGAAGAGAGAAATCAATCTATTAGACTACTCTAAAGCTCAGCTTCAGCAAAAGGTAAAGTTGCTGAAACAGTATTAACACAATCTAAGGCTACTTAACTCCACTGTCCCAAAAAAGCGTGCACCTTTCAGAAAACGTGCATGACCTCCTGCATAAACACCAGGGAGCAATAAATCTACATGGTCAGCCTCACCTTAAACACAAATGCTGCATAGAAAATAGCTTTTAAATAAACTTTAACGTCATCTCCTCTTTAATTCCACAGAAGTGGTAAGTTTACAAAATCAAAACTGTAAGAATCAGACTAATCTGTAGACGCCTTCCTTAACAAGATACAAGCTGTGAACTCATACTATCATAGAGTGTATCTACAAAGGGTAAATGTGCTTGTACTGATTTAATTCTGCATTTTAAAATTTAAAAAGTTTCATTAACCAAACATTTCATAGTGCATATTCTAAGTGGGGGAAAAACGGTATTCAGTTTTCAAGTCATATCTTTGCAAGTGAAAAGAAGCACAGAAGAAGCTTTTTCTGAGGACTCAAAGCTACAAGACACTGAGAGAAGAACAAGTCCCACCTCTGAGGCTCTATACTTACAAGTTCACTTTGGATCAGATCATCAAGCTGAAGTTTGACTTCATAATTTCACTTCAAAATAGTTTAAAGCTTTAGATGGTCTACATATGATTTTACGTCTTTGTCCAGAACCCTAATGCAGTTATCCAACTTTTTAGAAGCATTTCTCAAATACAAGCTATAAAACCAGAACATACAGGAGTTTGCATGGCATGCCACTGTCAATGATTAATCTCTTCATCACCTATAAAACATTTCACACACACACCCCCGCCACCCAGTGCACAGGAACTTTGCCCTACTGCGTTGCAAAAAGTTTGAGTATTCGACTATATCAGTAGTGAACACCGCGAACATTTAGGGAGAAACAAATGAAACTTAAGAATTTTCCCTGGATGGTTTCCATATTGCTTTTCTTCACTTCATGGCATTGAAACCACCCTCGATTTTTACATGATAAAAGGAATCTGTGGAACTAATCCTAGAAACCTCTTTCTGTTTCCTTGCTTAACACCTCCAGGCGACAGAAAAGAAAATGCTTCATTTGCATCCTTAAACATTAGAAACTGCGAATGAGCCTTTTCAGCTGCAAATGTTATTGCATCTACATTTCCAGAAGAGAAAAAAAGGTTAAACAGCCTACTCAGGTTTATGTTAACTCAACTCTTTTTAGCACCATGAGCAGTACAAAAAAGCAGAGAATGTGGAAGCTTAACAGCCCAACCTCTTTCTTCATTACGTTCAATTAGATCCTGGAAATGGATATAGCTGCTGATTACACGAAGATAAAGAGAAGAAATCAGGTATGCACAAAGGAAATGGCAAACACTAACAAGTGTAATCTTAGTCTTCCCAATCATCTAGCCTCGTGAAGACTATTTCATTTTTCATGCAACAAAAAAAAGTTCTATCAGTTGCATGACCACACAAGATTTTTGCCTGATGTAAAAGCAGCATTTGTTTAATCCTTAACACAAACTCTTCGTTTAAAACATAATGTGCCAGTGTTGCACAAAGCCATCCTGAACACGTTAGTAAGGTAAGAAAGATTCCTTGCTTGGTGTGCTACATAGTACTCCATCTTATCAATTAAAGAATAAATCTGAGCCACAGACAAACAGCCAAACAACACTATTAAGCTACTTTATTTCGGAATACAATTAAGTACAATTTATTCTTCAAGAATACTAGATCTCCTAACTGACAACATCTTTCTAAATTAGGAGTTAACCTACATGGTATTTTTAATTTGTTTGGAGTGAAAAAAAGCACTTTGAATTACTGTACTAAATTCAGGAGAGAAAGTTAGCAGCACTTTATTTTCTAGGCCATTCGGCTTCCAGTCTGGAAGAAAAGTCTTCAGCTTGGCAGAGAACACTCAATGAGATGTTTAACACAAAATATACATTACTCGATGAAAAACAGGCACTCATGGAGAAAAAGCAGGACAGAGCAATGAGAGGGAGAAACAGCACAGCACACTTCTAGCCAAACCAATACCTCACATTACCAAGGACCCAAGTGTATGACATGTACAAAATTGTCTATGTCATAAACTATCAAACTGAAAGTTCAGCAGGAAGACAAATGGTATCAACAGTTCAAAAACCTGACTGTTAGAGTAATCAAGAAAATGCATGGGCACAAGACATTCTTTATACAGCCATATTATTTCTCCTGTCCTACAGATGCATATGAAGCTTTGCAAATGAATACATAACACAAGCGCATAACCTGATTAGTAAGTGCACTTCGCAATGCTTTGGAAGACATAGACAGGAGAATATGTTTAAAGTCAACAAGTAATGAAAAATTAACACTGTGTTATTGAGATGTTACACTGAGTTTGCAGTCAAAGGATATTAATTGTATGACTGATAAAAAAACCCACACTTTAATAATAAAACAGAACCTGGAGAGAAAAAAATTCATGTTGAAAAAATTAGCCTGGTATTTTTCCAGACATTCTACAATGCTTCAAAGTTAGTTGACGACCAATATTATTTATATTGCATATTCAGAAGCCAAAACTAAACTTAAGATGACTGTCCAAGCTCACACCTCCTGACGAGTTAAAACAACAGGAACCCTGTCATTGATAGCCAGGGAGTTAAGTGACCCTACAATCATCTTCCTAATAACCACTCTTCATATGGAGAAACAGAGTTGAGCAAAGCACACGACTATGCTGAAAAGTGTCATTTCTCAAACACCGTAAAACACACTGAATAAACAACATTGTCCATAAAAATAGGACTGTTAACTCCACTACCCTGACCAAATTCTAAACACGTATAACTCCATTCCACCCACCTACAGCTCCCTTTTCTCAACTGGCTGGTGTAGTTTAGGATCCTCCTTGTCCTCACATGAAGGTTAAGTTACTTCCCATCAAATAGCTCCCATCACTGATGTAAGACAAGGTGCTATTTCTTCGGTAGATGTAGCCATCCTCAAACATACTTGATAAAAGACTGTTTTGAAGACCTTCAGAGAGAGTTAATAAAGATGCCAGGAGCTACACTACAAGATGCAGAGCAGACCAGTGAGTTCACTTTTAGAAAACTGGAAACGTCTACATCTTGTTAGTAAACTGGAGTTATTTTCCCACAAGAAGAGAGCCATTAAACAGCTCTAGATTTAATTTCTGACATTCAAAAAAACAACATCATATGGTAACTAGGCATATTTATTCAAAAATAAATATAAATCTGTCAATCACATTAATAAACATTAGTTAAGAGCTAAACAAGCAGTAAATCAATCATATCAACAACAAAAGAGTGCATGTGCACACATTTGTTTGTGGGTTAGTTTATATTCTCCCCCCACCCAGGTTTAATTCACCAAACCAACATGCTGTCTCCCACCAAAGTCAGCATATACTGACCCTGCAGTCACTAAAAACCACACAAGTAAAGGAAGGATGGGACTGGGGCAACAGTTACTCAAGATTAAAGCCATCATAAAACCCCAAGCACAGGATGCTGTCCCATAGGTCACAGTAAACTGTCACAGAGTAGTGACCCAGAGAGACAGCACCCCACCCCAGGTCTCAATTCCTCCTGCCTCTTGCACTACAAGCAGCATCTGTGCAGCTGCGCAGCCACCAGTTCAGGAACCACAGCAGCTAAAAAACTGCTGAAGGGGCAGAGTGCTTATAGCATTTTGAGGGACACTCCCTAGAGGGGACGGTGGCAGTAGTAACAACTGTCAACAAATACACTGTCACCAAACATATAATGGGGTACATGGGGAAAGTGTGCAGAAAAGGTACAGGCAGGACTGAACAAGACAGGATGACCGAAACGACATTTGGAGCCAGAGATGCCTGTGGGAAAGAGTCACTGACAGGCAAGAACTGGGGTTTACAGAGATACTGCCATGGCAATGATGATGAGATGACTGACACAGGAGGTGGCTGCAATCTATAATGGCAAAGGATACTGGAAGAAGGTGGTCAAACAGAGGAATGGGTAGCCCAGAGAAGCTGTGGAGTTTCTCTCCTAGAAGATATTCCAAACCCAACTGGACACGGCCCTAAGCAACCTGTTGCAGTTGATCCTGCTTTGAAAGAGAGTCTAGGTCTCTGGAGATCCCTTCCAAACTCATCTACTCTATGGCCTCAAGTAAAGAATATCAGGTTTATTATCTTTGGCCAGGTGAGGAGGGTTACAGCAACCAACACTATAGAGAACTTGGCACAATCCTTGTCATTAAAAAACAAAACGAGACCTTCTCAAATTAGCCTGAGATAAAGGGATATGGATCTTCCTACTGCATCTCACACACAGCATCCTTCTTTAACAGAAAGTAGAGCCCGGTCATACTGATCTTCTCTAATAACTGGTGGTGCTGCTGTCTAGCCATTTATTTCTACCTCTATACAAGAGGAAACTCCCTATGCCAGCACGGGTATGGAAGCACCTGGGAGAAGCAGCTACAGTCTGAGAGAGGGAGGATGGTGAAGTACTATTTCTGTGATGACCTCTCATCAGTTGAACAAGCACTAGTGTACGTACAGAATGACACCATCAGGCAATGAAGGCATAGTGAAAGAAGTCACTTCACAGAATTCTGTTAAGCACTACTGTTCTTATCGCCTTGACTATTTATTTGTAAAAGGATGCATGTAGTAGTATTACTAATAGAAGAGATTCTTATTTAAATCTGACACACAGTTCCTTGGAGAAAACTGTGGCCTAATTATCTTGTAATGAAAGATAACTAGTTCTTACAGCTGCCCACTGAGAGAAGTCCAATACGCTGCATTTAAGCAAATGAAAAATTCATTGATTGTTTATTTTTTCCTTTGGAAAGTGTTCTAAGAAAATGCTGAGGTTTTTCTGTATATTCTAACAGTCAACAGTCTTTAGTACTTACATAGCTCTCCCTCTGATTTCTATTTACGCTCAACTTACATGAAGCTTACATTAGATATTATGGGCAGATGTGTGCGACTGTTGTCCTCTTAAATGTGGATGTTCAAATAAAATAAAAAAGACTCAGGTGCTTTTGTAGCCAAACTTCAGAGAAAAATATTAATCCTAATTTGTCATCTTTAATGAGACATATATACAATTTGGATTTTCCACCAAGCCCTGTTCTTACTCTCACATATTCTTGAATTAATCAAGCAGATTTGGCCCTTTGCCTACAGTTTAAAAATAAAACCAAAAAACTACACGTGATCATGAACACCATTAAATATTATAAAAGTTTCAAACTATTTTAAAAGTATGTGTATATTCTACTTCTCAGCTAGCACGAGAAAGTAACCGTGGAATTGAGTAGATTTAAATCTATTGAATAAAATGTGGTGGAATAGCTGTGTTACAACACTCCTAACGCTACAGCTTTGTGGTAACAACCTCTCACTATCTCAGCATCATAAATGAAACCAGTCAATAATATGTATCGATGTGTAGTACTAGAGAATTTATAGGCACTTCTAATGAAGCAATCCATGCGATCCCCTTGTGGCCTTGCTCCCTACGAAACACAACCGTTCTGAGCTCAGGATAATGTACTATGACCAAAAAAAGTCTACCATGTATTCCTGAACACCACCACCTCCGGATCTGAAAGATAAATTTTGTCTGGTGGTTAAGGGTGGAACAGCTTTTTGGAACATACACCACCAAGTTCCTCCCTCCCCCTCCCAACAGATGGATCTGAGAGTTGGACAGTCTGGCTTCACTTGAGCTATAAAGTAATTAGACAAACAAATCTGGATCCTGTAAATAAGCACGTGCTTGAAATCAAGCATGCTTAAACAGTTGCAGGAAGAAGGCCTAATTTTCAAAATTTTAGCCTGTAGAGGAAATCAGCCTATTAAATGATGGCAATCTTTCTGAAAAGTTGACACTTCATTCTTTTCAAAGGTCCCCATAGAAATGGCAAGGGGGGAGAGAAACTTGGGTAATAATTATATATTATACAGTTATAAATTTATTAGTATTTCAGCTAAGCTATATGAAAATGGTGACATGCAGCAGAAATTCCAGAAGTCCAATCTCTAATTTATCCGCTGGACTAGAATTGCTTGGAAATTCTTAGCAAACTGGATTTTTACTCCTGAACTGGATATCAAAAAGTATGGGCAACCGAATGGTTTTCCTCACAAAATAAAAGGAAAAAAAAAAAAAAAAAA
>Ga0181612_109207_pt1 | contig 10584 bp, 8 predicted proteins | sample HoacroProtozoa21_FD_119630 | JGI IMG/M metagenome (GOLD analysis project Ga0181612, IMG submission 119630) | Hoatzin crop microbial communities from Cojedes, Venezuel. Combined Assembly of Gp0051906, Gp0051904, Gp0051908
CGTTCTCTTCCATAACCTGGGCGGAAAGTTGAAAAAGCTGGTAGTTAGTTGCTTTGGTATAAGCCAGGATAACCTATGATGTTTTTTCAGAAGAAGATAAGACTTTTCCGCTGTGCAGGTCACCCTGTCACTGATTGAGGGCAGCTGTCAGCCTGATGCTGCAAGACCCTGCGCTCTGCCAGGTCACATGCGTGTGTGTTTGAGAATTGAGCATTTGCTTATGCAGCCCCGGCAGCAAGAACCGCTCTCCTCTGACTGCTGCCCGGCAGCGTGAAGTTTGATTTTAAAGGCATAAATAAAGATACTGCTTTTCTTTGCAATCTGGCAGAATTACAAAATTCCTCTTTTTTAAAAGGGTTATAAATCATCTTGTTTTTTCTACCCAAAATAACAAACTTGCAGTTAGTATTCAGCAGCTTCAAATATTCCTTAAGAACAAAAGGCAGCACGTACTCCAGGTGTTTTTGTCAATAAAATATTGCAACCTTTATTTAAAACAAAATGCAAATTGGCAAAACTTTGTGGAACGACAGGCAAAGAGGCCCTTCAAAGGGCCTTATTTACATCAAGTTTAACACTGTTCGCAGTTCACAGTCAGACGATAGTGAGAGAATTAAATTAGAAAAACAACCAAAATATATTACAATAACAATTAAAAACAAAAACAGTTGACAACACTGGTAGAGTGATTGGTGATTAACGTGTTTCGTTTTAACCCATTCCTGCCCTCGAGGAGTTCCCTACTGACACAGACAGGGCCGAGCCCGTCGGGCTTTACCTCCTGTGCAGAACGGGACGTTTGGCAGCACGGCCTCCTTTGGTGCAGACCTTTCCGACCGTGTGGGCATCGCATGTGACTCAGCGTCCCGACCTCTGTTTCCCATGCCCAGGGAAGGGGCTGAAGGTTTCATTCCACACTGCAGGCTCGTTAGTGCTCCTCACGGCCGGCGATGCCCAAGAGCACCAAGCAGAACGCGGCGCGGCCGCAGGTGCAGCGGCACCAGCTCCAGGGTTGGGATTTCTTTACTCCACGCCTGCCCAGCGCAACCCGTCATGCCTGCTCGCGCGCCCGCCGCCTCGGCGGGAGGGGTAGCGCAGCGGTTTTGATGCAGCTTTGCCCCGCGCTGTGGGGTTTGGTTCCTGCTGCCCGCAGAGCGGCGTGCCATAACACTCTTGCACGAGCAAACCCGACAGGGTGTCAGCATGCGCGTGTGTGACAGCGCCTCGCTGACACAGGGCCAGCGGTGGTCAGGATGAGTGTCCTGTGTAGGGAGCACGGGACCAGAGCCCCCCCCTTCCCCTCTGCTCTGCAGCAGCAGCGCTGCTCCACTCCTGCTTTCCCAGCGGCTAAATTTGATGTGGTCCCAAGACCCAGACTCTTAATCCAGCTTCACCCCTGTCCGCACTAATGAAAAACTATGGATTAACTCAAGGTGCTGCCAGCCGAGTGCACCTCTTCTGGGGTTAAAGAGGGTGCCCAGTGCACGGAGAGCACTCCCCGCAGCAGCTCACTCGCGTGAGCGCATGCTTTGTGCTTGGCATTACCAGGCCCCACGTGATGCCATCCCCTGTTGCGAAGATGACGACTTTATGCCCTAGCCCATCCTAGCGCAAGTGAGCGAGGCCGGCTGCGACTGCATCCTTACTGCACAGGGCCTCCTGACAGCGTTCAGGAAAGGAAACCCAAGAGGAGTTCATGCCTGGTCTTCACCCCACACAGAGGAGCAAGAAGTGCTCTTCACTGGGACAAGCAATGGGGCTCCACCATCCCTGCGTGACTTCAAATGTACTGTGCAAGGCTGAAAGAAGCAGAGAAGCTGCTACAGCAGAGACCTTGAAGGCTGAAGAGAAAGCCAGACCTAGCAAAAGGGAGAAGGAGGAAGAACAACCGCACGGTGAGTCACAGCAGAACCCACTTCCCCAGACAACATCCTTTCGCTGTCCTGCCAGAGGGCAGGGGAGATGTCCAGTTTGGGAATAAAACACTGCTGGGCAGCGGAAGCAATTCTGCAGCCTCCTGTTTAGGGGGGAAAAAACCTCAGTGTTGAGTCCGCACTGCCTCTGCCCCCATCCACCCACCTAAGACGAGAGGCAAGAGCAGAGCAAACGCTCTCTGTAGGAGTCACGATGGGCAAATCCCCGAATTCCACTGTTCTGTGGTTTTCCACCACAGGAGGGGGCACAGTTGAATGGGCTTCCGTGTTGCCCAGAGAGGCTGTGGAGTCTCCATCCTCGAAGACACTCAGAAGCCGTCAGGACATGGTCCTGGGCAGCTGGCTCCAGGTGGTTGGACCAGCCGACCACCTCCAAGGTCCCTCCCAGCCTCAGCCCTTCTGCGACGCTGTGGAAGCGGACAGCTGCTTCGGCCTCGTTACTGCCCACAGCCCATTCCCTCTGCCGTGGGGAGGAGAAACTGGGCGGCAGCTGAGAGGAACTGGGGATGACCAGGGGAGGGGAACCAATCCTTTGTGGGGGCACAGATTGTTTCTTTGGAAGGGTCAGAAAGGGCTGAAAGAGGGGAGTTTGAGTAGTTAGAAATTCCAGGAATTGCTTGCTATTCTATCACTTTTGCTGGAGCTGTTCTGGAAGACTGGCATTCAGGAAAAGAAAAAGGCTTTTTTCAAAATACTCAACAGAACTGGACTAAGATGCTTATAATTTTCTGGTTAAAGTACCTTTCCCCTGAGAACCACTTCAGTTTCAGTCCGTTTTTCCTAGGCCGAGCAGTAGTACAACGATGGAACGACGCAGTTGTCTGCCAGGGCAAACAAGACCTGCCTTTCTGACGCAAAGAAAGCTCCCTCACCTTTCCACCCCTTCTGACTGTTTTAAAAGGCCACGTGAAGCAACACCCCGAGCCGCCTCCCCTCTGCAGGTCACCCTTCCCGAGGCAGCCAGCTCAGTGTGATGCGTGCCGTCAGTAAAGATGACTGAAAGAGATAAGGTAAGCCAGGGAAGCCCTCGGTAAAGTCTAGAAGAGAATGATTTGGGACTCTGCCTTCGGGTCGAGCGTGGCTGTGGTAGAGCCGCGGCCGAGCGGGGGGCTGCAGGGGAGCCTGGGCAAGCTGCGGAACTGGACAGTGGGCTTGGTCCTGCCGAGTCAGCACGAGTCACCCTCACTGTGCTCTGATTTGTCTCCACTTTGGTGCCACCTCCCTGGAGTAAAACTGACTCGTAGGAGTAATGAATTCACTTTAGTGCCTGTTGGTTGGTGTGGAGGGGCTGGGTCCCCCCCATTACATTTACAGTGTAGTTCACGTGGTCCGTTCTACCTTGGCACACTGCTCTACCGGTGCGCGTTCATGCATCGTGACACAACCTTGTTTACCACAGACCAATAATAAAATGAGGATTCCCACACCCCAGCCCATTTTTAAAGATTTTCTGGCTCCTGTCTCGCTATGCTCCGCGAAAAAAACAGGGACGTGCGCCAAGACAACCCAGCCTACTTGCAGGCACCACCGGGGCAATGCTGCTGGGCCCATCTTCTAAATGCACTCCTGTGCCCCAGCTCAAACCTAAATGCTCAAACTAAAAGCAGCACAGTCACACTTTAAAAACAGTTTTAAAAGCATTTTAGCCAAAAAGAAAAGATTTATGGTGCAAAGCAAGCAGGATCCTCTGTCGTCACCAGCAGTGTGAAGTGAGCAGCAGCATGCAGGGTAACGTGTATTTGGAGCCAGGTTTCAGGCCCGTTTTCTTCCTCTCGCAAACTAGCGGTTAGTTGAGGTCTTCCTACTTGCCAGTACATTTACACCTCAGGGAGCTGTGCGTATGCACAGAAGACGGGCTTTGTGAGGCCACAACAGCCTACAAACAGCACCAGGACCAAGCAAGACAACCTCAGCCACACGACTGCTTTCGTTTGGGGATTGTCTGTAGGCGACAGAGACCACAACCCAGCTGCAGCTCCCCAAGGTGGAGCCATAATATCTGTCGTCATGTCTCGGTTCCCTACGCCACAGCATGAGATTCTGGTCTAGCCTTTAAAATACAGGAATAAATTAAAAAAAAATAAAAGATGGCTGCAATTCCCCTGTGTGCTGACGTACCTAGTCACCTTCACATGCAGGGAAGCTGAAAGCCTGCGAGACCGGTAAGCACCAGAACAAATCCCGGGAAGCCACCAGTGTGAAGCGTTAGCGTCAGACCAGGAGTAGGGACTGGTCCAGGGAGCCCTGCAGCAGCGAGGGTGCAGGGCGGGCAGGCGAGGCTGCACTTCCTGGCTCTCCAGCTGGCCCCGCGGGCATGGTGACTGCTAAAGGAATGTGGAGAAGTGCCAGGGGTGGCAGAGGCTCTGCCTTGCCTACCATGGGTCCTCAAGGTGATGAAACTGAACTGGGGAGTCAACGCGGTAACAAGATAGAAACAATCTAGAGCTTAAAAAAAAAAAACCAACACAAAACCGAAAACCAACCCGCCCACCCCCAATAACAACACTGGCAAGTTGTGCAAGAGCCCCAAACTACTCACAAAAGACCATCAAGCAGCACCCGTGGCAGACCACTAGAACTGGGTATCAACGGAGTGCAGGCTGTGTGGCGGGGAAGGGGGTATTCCAGTGGTAAGTCTGCTCAGCATCCCTGACGCTTCCGATACAACGAAGATGAGAACATGTGGTGGATGAGGTGGACAGGAGGGAAAAGGGGTAGGTTCATATATTAACTAATCTTGCAGTTCTCCTTACAGCAGCAACAGCGCTGTGGAAGTAAGCCATCTGGGCTAGTGCATCCACCTCCAGCAGCTCTGAATACTGTCAGTGCATTAGACCTTTCCCACAACCGCACGCGACCTCCCCCTTCAGAGCTCCTCCAGCTCAGCCTGCTCGGCAGTTGGTACCGACGCAGCCCCGGTGCCTTCCCTTTGCCTTGTCGGGGCGGCCGAAGCACACGTCGGTGCAGGCAGGGGAGGATCTGTACGGCCCAGTGGCCTGCAGCCACTCCAGGACACCAGGTATCGCGTGTCAAACCATCCCTCCCAGAAAGAGACCCTGCCGTCGATTCTCCTGCCTCTCCAAGGGAGGAGCGAGGAACTGCCTGCCCTCGCCATACCAAGCAGATCAGACTGACTAGGTAGGGACAAATACTTGACGTTCTGCCCCTTACAGCTTTAATCTACCCTTTCCATCCCCATTTTTTGAGATGAACCTGTAAACGTGAGGAGAACTCAGTGATCTGAGGTACTTCACATACTCAAGTATCAGTCTTTCCTTTTGAAAGCATCAGTACAGAAAAAAAGTCCCCCCCCCTCCCCTCGTGTATTTCTCTTACCCCAGTTGACAGTAGCTACCTTTGCACCACATCGCTGATTTCTTGGACACATGACAATAAGTTATTAAGGACGAGGTTCGCCCCAGGAACGCTAGCAGCTGTTGAGGACACCTGCAGTTCCTGCAGGCTGAGTTCCAGTTTGCTCACGGCTTCCCGGAAGGCAAACTTGTTGCGCGTGTGCGGGATGCAGTCCACATAGCCTGAGCAGTAATCCAACAGCTGGTGCCCTGTGTCCACCAGCTGGCTGTTCGGTGTCGGCTCGGCGATGGCACTCGAGAGAAGATCCGCGCACTCCAGCAACGCTTCCTTGCTGATTTTGTCTGCAGAGATTTTCTCAGCTGCCTGTTTGGTCTTTCTGAGCGCTACTTTCGCGCCAGCCGTGCCGTTGGCCATTTTCACCGGGGAGGTGGAAGACGATGACAGAGGCACTTGAGGTGGAGGCATCACGGGCCTCCCAGATTTTCCACCAACAGGTGCTGCTGCTGCTGCCGCCTTCTTACTCCCTTCGCTCGATTCTAGTCCGTGCTGCACTCCCGCCGCGTTGCTCAGCTCTTCTGCGGCGTCTGAGCAGGCAGCTGGCTGTTGGAGGAGCCTCATCACTGGTGGTGGAGGTGGAGCACACTTTGGTTTTACCCGCCTGGGCCGGTCCCTGTCGCCGGAGGAAGTGACCTGATGCTCAGATAAGAGCTTAAATTTATTACCCTGAGAGTCTGTGCCAATGAGCTGCACGTCTGCTGGAGTGTGTTTTAGAGTGGGTGAGATTAGGACTGGCACTTTGTGGTTATGAGTGGCTGGAAGTATTGCTGCAGCCTTCACTGGAGATGACCACCCCGGTCTCTCGCCATCCTCAAGGGCCGCTTGCCGCGGGCCACTGTTTTTTTCTTTGCCCTTAGGGGCTGCTGCTAGCCCTGGACCCTCCTTCTCTTCCGATCCGGAGGGGGTTCGGAAAGGGAGTGCTGTGGCACCCCTCGGCAAGAGTTTTGCTTTTGGTCTCTCTCTGGTCAAAGAAGGGCCTTCTTCCAACCTTTTGGGAAGCAGGTCACTGGCCCTCCCCGTGCTCTCATCAGGCTGAGAAGAGGTGGACACTGTCCGTTCCAGCTGGATTTTTGACCTCTGGGAATTTCTGGGAAGGGTCATTGCCATCCTATCCTGCTCTGGAAGCCCTGAGGACATGGAAGATGTAGAGTTTGACCTTGGAAAAGGCTTTGAAGCTTCTTCATTGCCAGTGGGTTTTCCTGCTCGTAAACCCAGTGTCTTTTTAATCAAGCGTGGCGTAAAGAAACCAGTGATGCCCGACCACCCACCACCAGTGTTTACGCCCCCACCACTGCTGGTACCAGTGCCATCATCGTTGTAGAAGGTCCTCGGCACGAAGCCCCCACCATAGCACTTGGGCGGTGCCAGGCTTGTGTCCTGCTGCGTGGGAGCGAAAGAGAACCCATCCACATGCTGTAAGGAAGCAACAGATGAAAAGTTACCCGTCAGCTCGTATTTCTTATGGGGCTGATTCTCCATCTCCCGGAAGGAACTGCTGCGCTTGGGAGGCGTGGGAGCGTTCCTCTTCTTCATAAAGGAGCTGAAGAAGCCGCCTTTTCTGTCCCTGGTGAAAGTGGTCTCTTTGGCATCCTCCAACAGGCTGCTGGGTGACTTGTCCCTCTGCTTGCGAGGCAGGGCGGGAGACCCACTTGCTGGCTGCGTGCTTCGGATAAAACCTAGACAGAAGAAACACGTGTGAGTCTGCAAAATCAATTTCCACTTCCACCTCCCTATCCTGCAGTGGGCTCCATGGGCCTGGCGTAGTTAGCTGCCCAGGTTCTGCAGAGATAGATAGAGAGGAAGATAGCACTTTTATTTTTGTGCGAGGCTGCTGTGCTTTTGATTTTTTTTTTTTTTTAACTTTTTTTTTTTTCCCCTTCTGCTTGGGTGACTGGGCTGTTGTCTGTACTGAGGCGGCCACTTGGAAGAGCATTCAGGAGAAAGTGACATGGCTCTTTTCTTCCAGTTTCTTATTCTCTTCCTGCGGTTTTTATCTCATCCCCCAAATACCACAAGCGTAAAAGAAATCTCCTGTTGCATTGTCAACTTTAGTTTGGAAGCTGTCATTTAAAAAAAAAGCAGCAAAATTAAATTTAAAAGAAAAAAATACAGTAGGATTTACTAAAAGAACATTAAACAAGCTGCAGTGTTTTCTATTTGCTAGTAAATAATCGGGATGCCGAGGTGGCAAACAGCTCTAATGCCCAGCAGCGCAGAACACCTTCCCGTGTCACGGTGTTCCCGTTTCCTCTGTTTCTCTGGCAGTTTACACCAGCAGCAAGCCTCCTCCAGAACGCGTGGCCTCACTGCCACTGTCCCAGTGCCCCTACCTGGTGCTGAGCTGGAAGCCGAGTGCTCCACAGTATCCTGCGTTCCTTCGATGTTCTCCTTGTTCTCCGCCTGTTTCTTCAGTGTTCTAGTCTTGGAGGGAAGGATGGGTAACCGGGGCAAGTAAGGAACTATGGATGAGGAGGAGGCTGTTCTTCCAAGCTCTTCTGCTACCTCTGGAGCAGAGAAAAAAAAAAAAACAAACAAAAAGGGAATAGTTGGAACAGAGACCAGCAGAGGAAGAGAAAATCTGCGTCTTTACTAGGCAAACCCAGACTGGCAAGAAGAGATACGTGCTCCTGGGATCCCCCAAAAGTTGTGTCCTCTCCTGGATCTAGATCTAAGCTGCACCTCATTAGAAATGAAGACTGCATGTTTCCTTCCCAACATCAACACAAGGTATGTGACTTCAAAAAAACCAAACAAATGGAAAAAAAAAACCCAAAACACACAGAAAAAGCCCACAACCTCCTGGCTACACCCAGGCTGGCACTTGTGTGGGCCACTTGATGTGCCTGTTACAGATCTTCCCTGGTAGAATTCAGTCTGGTGGGTTTTTTTCCTGTAGTCGGGAAGTAGATGGATCAGCTTCATATTAATTTAAAAATTAAGAAGATGCTCAGACATTTTTGCTTGTCCGCTCTCTACTATCACATTTCTCACCAGTTTTTATCCCCTAGTTGATTAAGTCTAAGAGTTGAGTTGCACAGATTCGCTCCTAGAAGTAACTAAGTAGAAAATCCAGAGATTAAGGCACGCTGCTTAAAAATGAAAGTTGACAGAATAATATTTCATGACCTAATTGCTGCAGTCACTAATGGACTGTGATATGCATCAACCTTTCTCTGTCTCTCAGCATCACTTGCTATTCCTTACTCTTCAGCGTGGGAAATAAGAGGCTTCCTCTAATGGAGGAGACAATATTCTTTAACTCTTTGGCAATTTGGTGCTCAATAAATTAATACACTGTCCTCTCCACTGGTATATGTCTCGTTAGTATTTGTGCACCAATTAAGAGCACGTAGTTGCAGACTTACAGTTAAGAAATTAAGTAAGGGACAAGCGTCTCACAACCTCCACAGCTAGCAGAGGAGCCTCAAGAGCCCATCCATAAGACACAGCAATCTGGGGAATAAACTCCAGTTCTGGTTCAGAAACAAAGCAACAGGGACTCTCACCCTCCGAGATGCTCGAGTCGTGGAACATGGTTTCAAAGGCCTGGTGGGTCTCGGCAAAGGAAGGTCGGTCTGGAGGGTTCCACTTCCAGCCTGCAATGTGAGAAAGCAGAGTGAGCCTCAATACCCGAAACAGGTAGGAGATTTTTTTTGCTCTGTCCAAGGAGACAGAAAATCCGTAACCTTTCCCAGCTGCAGTGAGACTCTGATCTCCTACTAGTGAACAGGCTTTAGAGTCATTCATAGATAGCAATTCATAGCAGCAGTCAGTCATCCTACCATCTCCAAACAAACAAGTCTTGAGGGGAAGGAATCAATTCTAAAAGTCCCAGCTCCCTGCCAATTCCACAGCTTTTTCTGATCTCCCCATCCCTTTCCCTCCATTTTTTCGGTGAAGGAGAATTCCACGTTTGCAACCCTGACTGTCTGGACTGAAATCATCTAACCCAGTCGCAAGACAACTCTGCCTGCAAAGCTCCAGGCAACACTCTGCTCTCGACACCGAAATTCAGGCCAAGCCTTCCAAAAGGAGAATGTGTGCACCCTGTGGGGAAAAGGGGAAGAGAATGCATTGATCCAAGATGGAGACTGGAAAGTTATGGAAGGGTATCATGACAAGAAGTATAATTTCTACAGTTAGAAATCTGCCCCAGGGGAATGTATTCTGGAAGCACTCTCTGTTGGTATCACCTGTACTGAGATGAGAGTTGTTGGGAGTGAATTCCTCCCCTAGAGCCCAGACTCATTTTGCATCCGTAACCAGGTATGTTTCAGGTGACGGGGCGTTTTAGACATTAGCTAACAAAACGGCACATTAAGAAGCAAGGACTTACAGTTAACTACAGATTGCTCTCACCCCTCCCAGGCTTTGGCCCCCAAACTGGAAGAAGATACTCACATGCCCTCATCAGTTCGTAAACCTTTGGAGGGCAGCCCTCGGGCTGTTCCATCCGATAGCCCTTTTCCAGCAGATCATACACCTGAGAGAGGTCAATGCCTGGGTATGGTGACATCCCATAGGTAGCAATTTCCCATAACAGCACCCCAAAGGCTGCAAAAGCAGAAAAACAAAATTCCTGGTCATAAGTCTGCCCTCTTCTTGTGTTGCTCGTTACATTGTGGCCTGTACTGCAGCTTGAGGCAGCATCTCTTTCTTGCAGGTATTTCAGGCCAGTCTGGCTGAAGACACGACATGCTAAAAATGCTATTGATTCATGAAGCTGCGGCCTGGCATGTGACTGTCTCCTCCCCACGTGTTTCCGCCCAGGACAGAAAGCAAGTTACTGTCTAGGCTGGCAATGAAAAACAAAATGAAACAGAATAGAACACTGCAGCAGAGTTGTCTTACCCCACACATCTGATTTGATTGAAAAAGTGTTATAGGCCAGGCTCTCGGGAGCAGTCCATTTGATTGGGAACTTGGCTCCAGCGTGAGCTGTGTAGGTATCTCCAGTCATGAGACGACTTAAGCCAAAGTCAGCTACCTTCACCACATGATTCTCTCCAACTAAGCAGTTCCGTGCTGCCAGGTCCCTGTGCAAAGGAAAAAAGCACAGTCCTTTACTGGAGCAAGAGCAAGGCTTTTGTATACACTCTTCTGAGGCAATAACCTCAAGTTGCATCAGGGGAGATTTAGATTAGATATTAGGAAAAATATCTTGACTGAAAGAGTGGTCAGACATTGGAATAGGCTGCTCAGGGAGGTGGTTGAGTCCCCATCCCTGGAGGTGTTCAAAAAACGTGTAGATGTGACACTTCAGGATATGGTTTAGTAG